>Ga0310121_10001819_pt1 | contig 21128 bp, 20 predicted proteins | sample CB27_Tmax_986_MG_FD_203504 | JGI IMG/M metagenome (GOLD analysis project Ga0310121, IMG submission 203504) | Marine microbial communities from Western Arctic Ocean, Canada - CB27_Tmax_986 | ecosystem: Environmental > Aquatic > Marine > Oceanic | place: Canada: Western Arctic Ocean | collected...
TGGTTGATCCATCAATTGTTTAACTGTATCAAAGTTTTCAAGTTTACTTACGTCATATATTTTTTTAAACTTTTCACTATTAGTCACAACTCTTTCATCACACCAACAACAAGGTAACAAATAACCTCTATTGTTTATTGCTACAGGCATTTCTATATAATTTGGATCATCTGGATTAGGAAGACAGCGAGGTCTCAATTTAATATTCTTCATATAATCTCCTGCCTGGTAATTTATTTTTTAATACTGGTTTATATTTTCCTGTTGGTAACAATGGGTCTGGTTTTCCGTCTCTATCTTTCCATCTGGAAGATTGTGTTAACAGAAAATCTATTCCATTACTATTAGCCATAATCTTAGCTTCTTCTATATCATTTTCATTATAATTAAATATTATAAACTGCCATATTGGTATTGTATTTAAATGTTTAATTGACTCTTTCATTATTTCAAACATTTTTTCCCCGTTTTGATTTTTCCTATACTTGTGACTATCTTTAGGTAAACCGTCACACGCAAAAGTCCACAAAGCATTTGGATTTGCTTTCCAAGATTTAATGTACCATGCCATAGGTTTTGCTGTAGAGGCATTGTGTACTAAAACTTCCGGTATTTCAAGTTCATGTAATCTATTTAATATTGTAGGAAATTTAGGGTGATGTATTGGATCAGATAATTGTCCACAGAAATCAAAAGACTTAAAATGTTTTGCTAATTTTTCTATTTCATCCATTTTTAAATCACGGCCATGAACCACTTTACCTCTAAATGTAAAAGCAGTTTGTCTTTGGCAATTAGGACATTCTAAAGGACATCTATGAGAAGAGTCTACATTTATTGTTGTTCTAGTTTTAAAATAGGTCATTCATTGCCTTTATAATTACTTCTATATTTGGTTTATTAACAGGATCAGTAAGACAGTTAGCAGGCCTTTTATAGTAAACAGGTCCTGCGTCTTTAATATTTTTATCTCTTGCATATATAAAATCCATTCCAAAGAAACGACACTCTTGCATTAATCTTGGTGCCGGATCAAAAGTATGTTTAGTATAAACGTAAGTATCAAACATACCTAATAAATTTTTTACAGGTACAAATACGTGATTTAAATTATAATCAATGTACTTATCTTTGTATGCCAGGATACCATGATTTTGATACTTATGAATATGTTTTTTTATTTCAGTATAATAACTTTCATTTGTGCCTAAAAATAGATATTTAAACTTGACATCTTTTACTATAGGTTTATATACACTATAGTTAATAATTTTTTCAAATTGTCTACCTACACCATTGGTATAAACTTCGTGATCGCATAAGTCAATTATTTTTTTAGGTTTAAAAAATTCTAATGCTAATGGATAATCTTTTGGGTGGTTTTCGGAATAAACAGATATAAGAGGTAGTTTAAATAATAAACGTAAAGTCAATTGTGTATCTTTATCGTAATCTTTAATACTCCTATATGCTAGAGTTATCATACTTCTACCCATAATTAAATTGACTTCTTTTTCATTTTCTGCATAATCAAAATACAAAGGTTCATAATTTATATACTTTTCTGACATAGCAGTTATATAAGATTCTTCGGAATATTTTGGGTGTGGTATTACAACAACTCTTGCGTCAATTCCTAGTTTTTTTAAATAACTACATTGTTCATAACTATAGTGTAATAGTCCATCTCCAGGTTTACTTGTGACAATTATATTTAATCTGGTCATATATTATATTAACATTTTTTTCTATTTTTGGCAACCTGGACATATTTATAAGGCGTATAAATACTTGTATAGAGAATGGAGGCCAAATGACGGTAAAAGAAAAACATAAAGAGTTAAAAAAACAAGTTAATGAAGCCGAAGTGAAACGAGAAAAGAGAAGAGGTCCAAAAAGTTGGGCGGGTATAAGAACCTTAAAAAAAATGAAACTAGCAGCCAAAGATAAATTAGTTACAAGTAAAGCATGAAAACTTATCAATACGATTTAGAAAGAATTAAAAAAGAAGTGGAAAGTTTACCAGAGTATGGTAAACAAATATATTTACAAGGTGATTCCAAGGATATGGATCCTCAAGCAGGCGCTGGTAAAGGATATGAAATAGATAATGCTGAACATTTGTATAATGTTCCACTATTTGATCTCCCTTATATCAACGCTATCATGGATGACCATAATCTATTACGAACAAGGATAATGAAAATGAAACCTAAAGCATGTTATCTTTGGCATGCTGACTTAACAAAAAGATTACACATACCAGTAAACACACATGAACATTGTTTTTTATTAGTTGATAATGAAAGAATACATTTGCCAGCCACAGGAGAGGCATATGTTGTTGATACAACAAAATTTCATACAGCATTAAATTGTTCTAAAGATTGTTTAAGAACACATATAGTTGGAGCATTGCCAAGTGATTGATAGATTTCCTACGGCTGAAGAAAGATGGCCTAGAGCAGGAGAAGTTATTAAAGAAAATATATTATATGACGCTGTTATAACGTCACTACCAGGAATGGATAAATCTAAACCGGCACCTGGTCCATCTTTTTTAAAAGGGTATCTAGAACCATTAGGATTTAAAATTAAAGTTATTGATGGTCATATGTATGATACACTAGACAACATTGAAAAAGAAATAAACAAATACAATTTTAGATGGTTAGGTATATCAGTATTTTCTTTTATGCAAAAAGAAGATGGCCTAAAGTTAGGTAAAAAATTTGAAAATGCATTTTATGGTGGATCAGGAGTTGATATAGATTGGCCTACAAAATATTATATAACAGGAGAAGGAGAGTATGCCTTACGAGAATTTTTAAATGGCAACTTTGATTATCCTGGTATCAATGGAAAAAAACCAGTACAAATTGAAAACATAGAAGACTTACCACCACCAGATTATTCAGACGTAATACAACATCAAAATTATAGGAAATTTGTAATATCAGGATCAAGAGGTTGTGTTCGTAACTGTACCTTTTGTGATGTTGCAAGTATATGGCCTAAATTTAGATGGAAGACAGGTAAGAAAATCGCTGATGAAATGCACCATGTTTCTGAACAAACAGGCACAAAAAAAATACATTTTTCAGATTCATTAATTAATGGATCAATGAAACACTTTAGGGACTTATGTGCTGAGTTATCAAGTAGACCTAAAAAAATAAAATGGGAGGCACAGTTCATTGTTAGATCCGCCAAAACTTTTTCACAAGAAGACTTTAATAATTTAAAAAACTCTGGTTGCAATGGTTTAGAAATGGGTTTAGAGGCAGGTAATGAAGAAGTTAGAAATCATATGAGAAAAAAATTTACAAACGAAGATATAAAATACTTTGTTGACAACCTTGGAAAACGGAATATTACTATGAAGTTTTTACTTATTGTCGGATATCCTACGGAAACGGAAAAAATGTTTGAAGATACTCTACAACTTTTGAGAGATTATAAAAAGTATTCACATTTAATAAGTATATCTCACCACGTGATGATGACTTTTAAAAATACTCCATTAGATTTTGAACATAGAGAGTTATTTGATAGTGAGTTTGGTTTTAAATGGAAGAATAAAAACTCTAATTTTGATATAAGATTTGAAAGATTTATAAAACTTTATGAATTAGGAGTTGAACTAGGTTACCAATTCCAAGAACATTGTCTTGAAAAAATTGAAAGATATAAATCTGATAAACTTAATGAAGATAGAAGATCAATTGGATTTGAACACCCTAAAAAGAAAAACGAATTACACATACAATCTTAACAAATTTCCATTATAAATAATGGTATGGCAGGAATAGCAAATTTAACAATAGATCAAGGCTCTAATTTTACTTACGACCTAGAAGTCACTAATGCTGACGGTACAGATTACGATCTTACTGGTTTCACAATGGTGGGTAAGTTGGCTAAGGGATATGCAACAACGTATCCTCGGACAATATTTTCATGTACTGTTGATAATCCAACAGAAGGTGTGGTAACTGTAAGTTTAACTGCCGATCAAACAAAAGCATTATCACCAGGCCGTTGGGTATTTGACGTTGTCGCTACTCACGCTGATAGTACGGTTACTCGTTTATTAGAGGGTATTGCTGTTGTGACTCCGTCTGTAGTAAAAGCTTTTTAAATATTATATTCGTATACAGCTTTATTCAATCCTTTATTAACAAGTTTAAATCTTGCTTTTCCCATAAAGCCATTTAAAACACTCCATCTTAAACCTGAAATATCATCAAATATCCAAAATGTTTGATCTGCTTTTTTTTGATTGAAGAAAACGGCTTCTCTCATAACACTTTTAGTATCATGTGGACCGTCAAAGTGAACAAGTTCATAATGAGTTATCATATGTTTCTTTTCTTCATAAACAGGATAACCATCACTAAATCTATTAAAAAATTCTGTATCTTCAAAATTAACTAGATGAAATTCTGGATATTCTTCAGCAAAGTTTATTAATGTTGTCTTTTTCATTAAGTTATCATAGTTAAACTTTCTTGCCAATACACTATCAGAAGCTGCATAGTCAATATCACCATATGGGTCTATACCTAAATGATTTAATCTAATGTTAGGATGAAAATTTCTATATGCGTCTATAATAGTTTTACTACCTAATCCTAATCTAACGCCAAGTTCTACACTAGCACCAATAGGATTTTTTAAACTTTGTACTGCTTCTGCTAATGAAGTATACTCTACACTATCGCCTGTAAATTTCTCTCCTTCATTTACTTCTAATGCATATTTACCAGTTTTAGGATCAACACCTGGATAAGTTCTTTTTACTTTTTTAGATGTACTATCATCATATCTAGCCAAAGGCTTGGAAAGATTGGCAGTTTTTGGGTGCAATGTTTTTTGTACAGGTGCAGGTACAGCTGTAGCTTTTGGAACTCCTCCTATCTGAATAGGTGCTCGTACCTCTTCCTCAATCAATGGTTTGTTGTTTTGGATTTCTCCTACTTTATATGTACTTGCTCCTGTGTGTTCACAACGTATTGTAGTATCAGCAAAAATTTTAAAACCATTTAACTGTACCTTTCTACAGAAATCAACATCTTCGGATACTGTATTCTTATGATCTAATGCAGAATGATATGTGTAATAAGGATAACCAACTTTTCTTAATACATGACCTTTAATTAGAGCACAGCCCATACCACAGGCTACTATCTCTACCAAAGGAAGATTTTTAATTCTTTCCCAAGGAATACGTTTAGAACCACCATTTTCTTTAGCCTCATAAATTTCTAAAGAGTGAGTTCCTGGTATTCTTTGAATATAAAGACCTGAAACAATATCTTTATCATGTGATAACAGTTTAACTAACGTATCTTTTTCAAAAGATATATCACTGTCTACAGAAAATAAATAATCGTAGTGGGTTGCCCAATGTGCTATTAAATTTCTTATTTGATCTATTTGATATCCAAAGAAAAATTGAAATTCAACTTTATATCCTTGTGGAATAATAAGATCATATATTGATTTGTATGTTGTTGGTTCTATGTACTTGTTTGTTGGTATGGCTATTAATATTTTTTTTATTTTCATTGGGTAAGTATCCTATTTGCATTTTTTGTTTGTTCGTCACTGTTAATTTTATAATCATTTAAAGGATTAATATCATTATAAGAATATACTATATCTGATACAACTTTAATTTTAGCGGGATCAGCTTTCTCAATTAGAGTATAAAATATAGAACCATCACCGCCGGCTCTGTACCATTTTTTATTTTCATCTTGGAAATTACTATCATCTACGTCATCTAAAAGACCTGCTTTAAATGTTCTTAAATGGGTGTATGGCATATTCCAATTAAATTTATATTTTCTATATTCTCTTTTTTGTTTAACTTCCTCTGGATAGTTTTGTGCTACTAAAGGTATTTTGTCTACCTCTGACCAACATGATCCATATGAAAATTCTGTAGTGCCGTCATAAAGGTTATTATAATATTGTAATATTTGATTATCATTTATAAAAGAGTCATCACCATCTAAAAACATTACTATATCATCTTTGGCATTTCTACCTTTGTACTTCTTTTCAAACTGGCGATATATTCTTATAGTTTCTATTTGGTTACAAACAGCTCCTTTATTAACTTCATTTCTAATAATTTTTATCTTATCACTTTCATATTTTTGGGCAATGTAATGTGTATTATCCGTAGAAGCGTCATCAATTATAATCATTTCATAATTATCATAGTCTTGTGAAATAACTGACCTAATACATCTATCAATATATTTATCAGAGTTATAAGTAGGCGTTATTATAACTATCTTTTGTTCTGGTTTTCTTGGTAAATAGTTTTCTTCTAAATTTGTAATTCTTCTACCAAATACTTTTCTGACTCTAGAATTAATGTGACTTACTTTTCTATAATCTTCTTTTGATAAGTAATGGCCTAATTTTTTAAATAAATGTTGTTTCCATTGTAAGGCAACCGTATCCCAACCAACACAACCTTTAATTTGATTACAAGCATATTGTTTTTGTTGGTGTAAATATCTATTGTGATGAGCCTTTATTACAGTGGTGACAAATCTATTTATTTGGTTTACTTTAGGAATAGTTGGAAATAAACTATTAGGTTCTATTGCATAATCTATTAAATAACAAGCTTCACTAACTGCTGTTTCTTCTAAAGCACCAAAACGTGTACCAATGATAGGTGTATTATATGCTATTGCTTCTAAAGATGATATACCAAATGTTTCAGGAAAGGCACCTGGAAATAATTTATAACTTGCCAAGGCCAATATATTTGCTATTTCATCTTGTCTAATAACGCCTGTAAATGTTACACCTAATTTTTTATAAAGAGGATTGTTTTTCAATATAGTCCATTCTTTTCCTTGAGCATCCATTTGTCCACCCTTAAATGTATAAAAACCACCAATACATATTAATTTAGCTTCAGGTATTCTTGCTTTTATTTTTGGCCATATATCCACAACTAAAGGTTTCATACCTTTTGTGTAAGCTGCATTGAAAACATATAAGTGAGGATCCTTTTTTCTTATATCAATATCATTTCTATAGGTTACTATTCCATTTCTAGTTTGAAAAAATTTATGTTTTAATACTTCCATGTTTCTTCTTTTACCATGGTCACAATTTAAAACATAAGTTGAATGGAAATCAGACAAAGTAAATATTTCATTTATATGTTCATTTACAAGTAAGCTTTCTAATAAGTGATCTCCGGTTGCAAATGTATCATGCATCCACATTACTTTCCATTTTGCGTTTTGAGCTATTGCAGAATACCTTCTAGGATTGAATTGTTTGAATTGAGAGTGTAAAGTACTTGGTAAAAATGGAACGATTGTTCTTAAAGATATAACAACATCAAAATTAAAATCACTTTTATAGTCTAAAATTGAATTATCTAAATATTGTACACCATCATAAGTACCTTCTTTTGCAAGATTAGGATCACTTAAACAGTTATTAAATATAGTAACTTTGAAACCGAATTTGGCTAGTTCTCTAGCCATTAAGATAGTCGCAGACTCGGAACCTCCAAGGCCACGTTTCTTTAAAGTGTCTCCATCATAGGGAAGACCAATTATATCTAAAAATGCGATAGAAATCATTTATAATTTTTCATTTTGAGTATCAATTCACTACAGATTATTTATAAATATACTATAACAGAGTTTCAAAAAAAAGTCAATGCTTGGACTTAACATGAGGGGATAAGAATTAAGACATGCCAATAATTAAAGGCGCAGGAGTAAGAGTAGGCCTAGGACGTATAGGTTATACTGGATCGGCGGGTACAGCAGGTTTCACAGGATCAACTGGAACAGCTGGAGTTGCAGGCTCACCAGGTGGTTATTCCGGTTCACAAGGATATTCAGGATCAGTCGGAGGTTTAGGTTATACAGGATCAGCAGGTGCAGGTTACACTGGATCAGCAGGTGCTGTTGGTTATACTGGATCAAAAGGCGATCTAGGTACAGTAGGTTTCACTGGATCAGTAGGTGCAGGATACACAGGATCAAAAGGTGTTGATGGTACAGATGGTTCGGATGGCGCCGTTGGTTTTACAGGATCAACAGGTGCAGGTTTCACTGGATCAAAAGGAAATATTGGTGCTACAGGTGCAGTTGGATTTTCAGGATCAAAAGGAGATTCAGGAGCAGCTGGTACAGTTGGATTTTCAGGATCAAAAGGTGATACTGGAGGTTTAGGTTTTACTGGATCAACAGGTGCAGGTTTCACAGGATCAGTTGGTGCTCAAGGACCAGGTGGTGGTTATACTGGATCAAAAGGAGATACAGGAGCTGCTGGTGTAGTTGGTTTTACAGGATCAAAAGGAACTTTAGGTTATTCAGGATCAAAAGGAGATACAGGAGCTGCTGGTGCAGTTGGATTTTCTGGATCAAAAGGTGATTTAGGTTATTCAGGATCAAAAGGTGACGCAGGAACAGCCGGCGCCGTAGGTTTCACTGGTTCAGTAGGAGCAGGATTTACAGGATCAATAGGTACAATTGGTTTCACTGGTTCAGCAGGTTCAGGTACAGGTTCTCCATTTGTATTTACAACTTCAGGAGATTATAGAACACTTACAGGTTATAAAGAAGGTGCTACAACAAATACAATTAGAACAGCAGAATTTTCAAGTGATCTTTTAAGATTAACTTTAGCAACATTTACTCCAACTTTTTCAGCAAGTAGTTCTCCAACTTCTCCAAAATGGGATCAACCAGTTACAGGATTTTCTGTATCAGTAGATAACCCTAGTGACGTTACATCGGATTTTATAAGTTCAGTTTACTCTATCACTCAAACAAGTGGAAGTGTTAACGGTACTTTAAGTAATTATTCAGCAGGTAGTTATTCATCAACGCCAGCTGGTGGTGTAGATTGGAATCAATCTTTCACTACAAACAATTCAAGTTCATTTATTAGATCAACATCAACTACTCGTACTGGTGGTTCAGCAGGAGCTACAATTAAATTTAATCATAACGATGGTTCTGAATCAGAATATACAGTTTCAGATACTAGTTTCTCACTCAATTGGGGAACAGCTTCTCATAGTTTATCTAAAAGCAATGTTTCAGGCGAAACATTTTTAAAAACATATTCAAGCACCTCTTACTCTACTAATGTAAGTAATATTTTAACTAATAGTAATACTTCACATTTGTTAACATCAGCAGGAGGTTCTTTGAACAACACATCAGGAAGTGGATACGTTAGTGGAACTTTTACGTTTACTGATCCAATACATAAGAATAATACTGGAACAACACGTACAATTTCAAACACAACGACTTTCACAAGACCTGTAAACGTAACCGGTTCATTGTACACCGACACGCAATCATCAACAACTTCAAGTGTATCTGCTACATTTACATATCCAAGTTTTTGGATTTGGAGTACAAGTGTAGGATCCCCTCCCACACTTACAGATATAATAGATGATAGTACGTCAACCGGTTTCGACTCAGCAGCAAATCAACTAGCCAATCAGACTCATGATTTTTCCGTCCAAGCAGTGAACAATAGTGATTCTAATCCTCGTGCTTTTTGGTTTGCTGTAAGGAATTCGGTTATACAACCAACAACATTTAAAACAGGTGCAAGTGCTGGATTATTAAGTGATGTATCTACTACAGATGGTGGAACAATTGGCTTAATACAAACAACAGCGCCATCAGGATTCGTTGCAGAGTCTTATCACTTATACGGATTTACTTTACAACCAGGAACAACATATGTGGAGATTAGCTAATGGCAAGTAATTACGATGGATTAACCCGAAACGTCTGGCCAGGTACATGGAGTACCGGCACTAATGCTCCAATTGTATTAGATACAGAAGTTAGAGGTACACTCCATTCCATAACAGGTAACGTTAGTGATAGATTAACAGATATTGCTGGAGCAAGAATCCAGGAAGGTATGTTAGTTTATGTTAAGAACACATATACTTCCGGTTCCACAACTTACACAGGCGACAAATATTACACTTATAAACTTTTAGGTTCAGAAGTTCGTAGTACTATAACAGGTGCTGTTCCAAATGCGGACGGTAACTGGTCATTATTCAGTACAAGTGGTGGAATAGGTTATACAGGATCAGCAGGTGCAATTGGTTTTACAGGATCAAAAGGAGATACAGGAGCTGCTGGCGCTTTAGGTTATACAGGATCAAAAGGAGCTTTAGGTTATTCAGGATCAAAAGGAGATACTGGTGCTGTAGGTTTCACAGGATCAAAAGGAGATATTGGTACTGTAGGTTTTACAGGATCAAAAGGTGATGATGGTGCTGATGGTGGAACAGGTGCAACAGGATTTACAGGATCAAAAGGAGATATTGGTAGTGTAGGTTTCACAGGATCAAAAGGTACAGCAGGTACAGCTGGCGCCATTGGTTTTACTGGATCAAAAGGAAATTTAGGATATACAGGATCAAAAGGCGATCAAGGTACTCAAGGTATAATAGGATTTACAGGATCAAAAGGTGATCTTGGATCAATTGGTTATACAGGATCAATTGGGTATTCAGGATCAAAAGGCGATCAAGGTATAATTGGTTATTCAGGATCAGAAGGAAATTTAGATGTTACATTAAATTCAACTCCACCTGCTTCAGCAGGACTTGGAGATGTTTGGATAGATGACGCAACAGGTATTCAATACTTCTACATGAATGACGGCAATAGTAATCAATGGGTAGAATTAGCAAATGCTGGTATAGTAGGATTTACAGGCTCAATTGGATTTACAGGTTCGGCAGGAACAGGAGGAAGTTCTATAACAGTTGGCAATAGTGCTGTGACAGTAGTTGATACTGGTACAAATGGCGAAGTTACTATAAAAACTGATGGTACTGACCGTTGGGATATTATAAGTGGTGGGCATTTATTACCTGTAGCACATGAAACATATGACATAGGTAGTGCTGGTAGAAAAGTTAGACACTTATTCTTAAGCGATAACAGTTTAAAAATGGGAGCAAATGAAGTAAGCATTGGACTTACAAATGATAAATTAACAATAGCAGGTTCTCATATATCAACAAGTGAATATATAGCGAATGAAGCTCCAGGCACTTTAGATATAACAAAACGTAATCACTTTATTACATCAAGTACAAATTATACACTTGCAGACGGCACTTATATAGGACAAGAGTTAATTTTCTATAAATCAGGTGTAACAGCTTCAACATATAGCGATATTACAGTAACTAATGCAAAAGTTGTTAATATATCAACAGGAGCAACAGAATTAAAAGGTTCACATATATGGAGATTAGATACTACAGGTGGTGTTTACGCCAATACTTTCTCCTGCGTATGGGACGGTGCTGGTTGGTGCCTAAATGGTGGCACAGTTGGTGCATAGATAAAATAAATTTTGATATACACTATATTATATGTCTTGTATAGTGTTTATATATTATAAATAGACAGTAGAAAGAACGAAACCTTTCTTGCAAGATAAAATAATTGTTATACGATGTATAGTATTGAATTTTTTAATTAAAAAAGACAAAACAAACAAATAAATTAGGAGACAAACAAAATGGCAATAAACTTTCCATCGTCCCCCTCATTAAACGATCTATACACACTCGGCACACGTCAGTGGAAATGGAACGGCAATGGGTGGGCATTACAGCCTTTAACAGCAGGTTTCACTGGATCAATCGGTTACACCGGTTCTAAAGGTGATATTGGTTTTACAGGCTCTTTAGGTGCTACTGGTTTAGGATTCAACATTGCGAAGACTTATGCTAGTGTTGCTTTACTAACAGCAGATACATCACCAAGTGGCATAGTCACTGGTGAATTTGCTATAATTGAAAATGGATCACTAACAGACGCCGAAAATTCTAGATTGTATTTATGGAACGGAACAGTATACTCATATGTATCTGATCTTTCTGGTACAATTGGTTTTACAGGTTCTAAAGGTGATATTGGTTTCACAGGTTCTAAAGGAGACATTGGTTTCACAGGATCTAAAGGAGATCAAGGAATCCAAGGTGTTATAGGATTCACAGGATCAAAAGGTGATATAGGATTTACAGGTTCTAAAGGATTTACAGGATCAAAAGGTGATATAGGATTTACAGGATCAAAAGGTGATATAGGATTTACAGGATCAAAAGGAGACATTGGTTTTACTGGTTCTCTTGGTTTCACAGGTTCTAAAGGATTTACAGGATCAGAAGGAAACCTTGATATTACAACTGCCGCTACTCCACCTACTTCAGGTGTTGGAGAGGGAGACATTTGGGTAGATAACGCTACTGGCGTACAATACTTCTACTACAATGATGGTGCTTCAACTCAATGGGTTGAATTATCAAACCAAGGTGTTGTTGGATTTACTGGATCACAAGGTGCTCAAGTAGCTACTATTGATTCATCTAATTTCAGCTCAGCTGTGACGTTGTTAATCAAAAACTCTAGTGGTGTTACGCAAAAAACAATCATAGGAAACGCTACGTAATAATAGCAGATAGTTACTTACTAATAATTATCTTTAACAGAAAAAAGAAGGAGAAAAAATAATATGGCTACACGAAACCCATTAATATACAGTGGGGGTAATTTAATTGAAATGACTTCAGCTCAGATTGACGCTGTCGTTGATAATATTGTTTATCAATATTCTCAAAGTCCGTCAGTTGTTCTGTCTGTTCAAGGTAGTGGTGGTAGTTTAGGAGCAATAAGTGATACTAGACTACAAGCAGGAACGCATTCTACGGATGTGTCTGCTTTTCCTAGTCAAGGAACAACACAAGACCCACAAACAGTTACAGTTAACTATGATAAAGTAGAACAAACAGTCACGCCCGGTTCGCCGACAGCTGACTCAGGCAAAACTTGGCCAATTTACTACACTAGTGGTGGTGAAGTTCAAGCAATGCCTTTAGCAGATATTAAGGATACGTTCTTACATCCTGCTATTGATCTACTTACAGCAAGTACTACAACAACGCAACAAGGGGGTACATATTTTGTATCAACAGCTGCTTCTGTTGCTGGTGCCACTGAAGTTAGTGGAGCATCCACGCCGATATTTGTAGACACAAGAGCCAACACAGGCTCTTATGCTGCTGGTACGATTGGATCACACGCACTTGATAACCCTACAACGATTACTAGTTACTATTTACAAAGAGTAAATGGTGCTACGTCTTCATACGCAAGTCTTTTAAATATAGACGGATCAAATGATCTACAGGAAACTGGTGTAAGTTTTGACACACTTTGTCAAGCTTGGATTAAGTACACAGCTGCTAGTTCAGCAGACGGATATACTATTAGATATAATTTCAACGGAACAGGAACGACAAGAGGATCAGGTATGGCTAATACTATACTAGATGGTACTACTTACGCAACTAATCAAGTTGATGGCGATGATTACAGAGCTCAGGAGTTCCCTGGAGGATCAACATCCACAGCGGCAACTCACGTATTAAAGATTGTAAAAGCATAATCTAAATACGCTAGTAATTAACTAAACGAAATTAACCCCCGGCACTTCGGTTCCGGGGGTTTTTTATTGGAAAATAGCTTACTTAAGCATGGTATAAATATTATAAATATGGTGAGAGAACAATTAAAGGATAGAAAATGCCAAGCATAAATTTTCCGAGTGGTCCGTCGCTCAACGATACATACAATCTAGGTACTCGTACCTGGAAATGGAATGGTGAGGCGTGGGCTTTACAACCACTAACAGGTGGTTTTACAGGATCGCAAGGTTCTATAGGTTATTCAGGTTCAAAAGGAACCTTGGAAGCAGCTTCAGATAATACTTTAAACGATGATACTAAAGTAATATTTGGTGACGCTGGTGAACATATCTATGGCGATGGTACAGATTTAAAAATAGTATCAAGTAGTGAAGTTCATATAACATCCGACAGAGTTAGTATTGGTACAACTAATCCTTCAAAACAATTTCAGATAAACGCTTCTTCTTCTGATATGCCATTTTTAAGATTAGAAACAATAGATGGTGGTAATAAACGATTAGATTTAAGAGTTGAAGGTTCAAATGGTATTATTGGAGCAAATCAATCTGCTCAAGATTTAATATTTGAAACTATTGGCTCCGAAAGAGTAAGAATTAAATATGATGGTAAAGTTGGAATAGGTACATCTACTCCACAAGGTAGAATATCTGTGTTGGCAGATGACTCAATAGCAACTCCTACAATGGTATTTCAAGCCGTAACAGGTAATGATTTGGCTCATGCTTCTATATCAACAATGGACGATAGTGGTGGTGTTGATGTTATGCTTGGTTCTAATATATACATAGGAATAAACGGTACTACCCAAAGATTTAATACTGGTAGAAGTGGTAGTAGTGTTAGGTTTGGATATACCGGAACTACAAAATTTTATGCAGGTATCAGTAATAATGTTCCAACAGAAGTAGTGCGTATCAGTAATGTTGGAAATGTTGGAATAGGTACAACAACTCCAGCGGAAAAATTAGACGTAACAGGTAATGTTAAAATAACAGGTGCTTTAACATTGTCTAGCGGAGTTAGTAACTCAACAAGTATTACAATTAAAAATTCAAGTGGCACAGCATTAAAAACTATGTATGGTACAACAAGTTAATTAAGGATAAATATAAACATGGCAACACCAGCAACAAGAGAACAATTAAAAGATTACGCTTTAAGATCATTAGGTCAACCAGTTATAGAGATTAACGTTGATGAAGATCAATTGCAGGATAGAATAGATGAAGCTATGCAATACTATTCTCAATTTCATATGAATGCAATAAGAAGATGTTATCTAAAATACAAATACACACAAGCAGATTATGATAGAATTGTAACAAATGGAGATGTTTCAGAATCAATAACTAAAAATTCTATTACAAATACTTGGATGGAAAATCAAAATTATATAATTGTTCCTGAAACAGTTATTTCGGTTACAAATATTTTTCCATTTTCAAGTAAAGGAAGTTTAAATTTATTTGATGTAAGATACCAAATGAGATTAAATGATTTATATGATTTTTCTTCAACATCGGTAGTTAACTATGATGTTGTATTAAGACATTTAGATTTTTTAGATCATATTTTAGTAGGTGAAAAACCTTTAAGATTTAATCAAAATGATAACAAATTATTTGTTGATATGGATTGGAAAGAAGATTTAAGAGTCGGTGAACATTTAGTTATAGATTGTTTTAGAAAATTAGATCCAGCAACTAATACCGATATATATAACGATCAATGGTTAAAAAGATATGTAACTGCTTTGTTTAAAAAACAATGGGGAGCAAACTTATCTAAATTTAATGGCGTTGCTATGATAGGTGGAGTATCACTTAACGGAGGTCAATTATACTCCGAATCACTAACAGATATAGAAAAATTAGAAACAGAAATTAGAACAACATTTGAAGAGCCTCATAACTTTCTGATAGGGTAAACAACTATGGTAGTAATGAATCCATATTTTCAGTCAGGCGATGGTATTGGGAATGCATCCGAAAAATATCTTTACGAAGATTTAATCATAGAAGGATTAAAAATATATGGTAATTTAATTTACTATATGCCAAGAAGTATTGTAAATCAATCTTTGGTTTTAGGTGAAGATGTTAATAGTAAATTTAAAAATGCTTTTCCTATTGAAATGTATTTTGAAAGTACTGAAGGATTTGCAGGTCAACAAGAATTAATTAGTAAATTTGGATTAGAAATTAGAGAAGATACAACTCTAATGGTTTCTAAAAGAAGATTCCATAATAAAGTAAACGTAAAAACAAATTTAGAAGTACCAGGTAGACCTAACGAAGGAGATATTTTATTCTTTCCTTTGATGAATAGTTTCTTTGAAATTCAATTTGTAGAAGATCAGGAACCTTTCTTTCAATTAGGTAATTTACCTGTTTATAAATTAAGAGTTACACGTTGGGAATATGCAAACGAAACAATTGCTACTGGCGTTGCAGGTATTGACGCTAAAGAAGCTAAATATTCTGTAAACTTATTAGTAGATAGATTTACTTTAGAAGATGAAAAAGGTACAGTACAATTAGAACAAGATGACACTAAATCTGGTAATGCTAATTTCTTAATTAATGAAAGTTATGACGCAACAAAAACAACTGTACAAACTCAATCTGATTATGCACAAAATTTAGATTTAGATACGGCAGCCGGTTTTGATACAGAATCCGTAACAGATGATGTATTAGATTTCACTGAAAGAAATCCATTTGGAGAGGTAGATCAATAATGTTTGGAACACCATTTTACAATGAAGGATTAAGAAAGATTATAATTGCATTTGGACAATTATTCAATAACATTGTTATAGAAAATGTCAATAGAACAACAGGCGCTGTTACAAAAAGAATAAAAGTTCCTTTAGCATATGCACCTAAAGAAAAGTTTTTAGTTCGTTTAGAACAACAACCAGATTTAACTGATAGATCATTTGCAATAACTTTACCAAGAATAGGATTTGAAATATCAGGATTACAATATGATCCTAGTAGAAAGTTAACAAGAGTTCATAAATTTAGAAAAACAAAAGTAGATTTATCTAGATCACAATCAGCCGCTTTATTAGATAGAGTACAAATGGAAGATGAGAGTGGTCTTATTATAAATGAAAAAGCAAATGCTACTACAGGTCATGCAGAATATATATTACATGAAACAGATTCTAGTGGTTTAACTTCTTCAGGAGCAAAAAATAGTTTTAACTATACACCTGTACCATATAACATAAGTTTAAATGTTTATGCCTTTACAGCAACTGCTGAAAATGGTTTACAAATTGTAGAACAAATTTTACCTTTCTTTCAGCCAGATTATACGGTTACAGTAAATGTTTTACCTGAAATGAATATAAAAAGAGACGTACCAATTATTCTTAACACTATTAATTATGAAGATAGTTATGATGGTGCTTTTACAAATAGAAGAGCAGTAATATATACAATGAATTTTACAGCGAAGACATACTTATTTGGTCCTACTTCTAATCAAAGTGTTATCAAAAAAGTACAATCAGAATTATATACATCTTCAAATTTGGATACTGCTTCACGTGAAGAAAGAATAATAATTGTGCCTGATCCAATAACAGCTGACGCTGATGATGATTTTGGATTTACAACAACTATAAGTAATTATGCCGATGGTAAAAAATATAACCCAAAAACTGGACAAGATGAGTAATGGAAAGAGATAGACATAGACAACTGAATGAACATACTGCTAAAAATAATAGAGAAAAAAAAACTTTAGAATTAACTAAAAGTATGAGAAAAGAAGTTAATATTGGTGCAACAGGTACACAAAAATATAGAATTAAAGTAGGACCTAATAAAGGTAAAGTATTATAATGAACAATATAGAAGACAAAGTAAATGAAATTTTAGGTATTGAGACTGCAACTGAAAACGCTGTGGTAGAAAAAAAAGAATTTAAACCTCTAGTTCCTAGAGTTGAAGATAAAGATAAGACAGACGTAGATAACGATTACAAATATAGTAGAGATAACTATTTCCATTTAATTGATAAAGGTAATGAAGCTATTGATGGTATATTAGAAATTGCAAAGGAAGGTCAACACCCTAGAGCATATGAAGTTGCAGGACAATTATTAGGACAAGTTGCAACTACAGTTGATAAATTACAAGACTTACAAAAGAAATTAAAAGAATTAAAAGAAGTACCAAAGATTGCAAGTACAAATGTTAAGAATGCTCTTTTTATTGGATCAACTGCTGAGTTACAAAAGATGTTAAATAGTAAACAAAAAGATGAGAATATTGAAAGCAAAAACGTTACACCCGAACAAAAGGATAATACCGATAAGTGATATAACTTATCTTAAAACCTACGGCGTACCGTTAAAAGAATTATTAGATGGACAAGAATTGATTAACCCGATAGAGGTTTACACACATAAAATAAGTGAGAATATTAGATATGGAGTTAATGGAAAAATATATATGGAGAAAAAGTGGAGTGTACATAAAGGCAACCAAAGATTAAAAGCTGCTTTAAAATTAGGTTACACACACATAGAGGCAATAGTAATAAATGAGTGAAGCATATTTAGGAAACCCGAATTTAAAAAAGATTAATACACCACAACATTTTACTAAAGAAGAAATAGTAGAATATCAAAAGTGTGCTGAGAACCCTATTTACTTTATGGAAAATTATATCCAGATTGTATCACTTGACGAGGGTTTAATACCTTTTAAGATGTATCCTTTTCAAAAGATAATAGTAAATACGATACATAATAATAGATTTACAATCTGTAAACTACCAAGACAATCAGGAAAATCCACAACAACAGTATCATATCTTTTACACTTTGCATTATTTAATCCAAACAGTAATATTGCCATACTTGCCAATAAGTCCTCTACTGCTAGAGATATTTTAAGTAGAGTACAATTAGCATATGAAAATTTACCAAAGTGGTTACAACAAGGTGTAATTAATTGGAACAAAGGTAATATAGAATTAGAAAATAAATCAGTTATTGTGGCGGCTGCTACATCTTCAAGTGCTATAAGAGGTGGTTCATATAATATAATATTTCTTGACGAGTTTGCTTTCGTACCTACTAATATTGCTGAATTGTTTTTTAGTTCAGTTTATCCTACAATATCTGCTGGTACAAAAACTAAAATGGTTATAGTATCTACACCTTATGGTATGAATATGTTTTATAAACTTTGGATGGATTCTCAAACCAAAAAAAATGATTATATACCTATTGAAGTACATTGGAGTGAAGTACCAGGACGTGATGAAAAATGGAAAGAAATGACCATACGTAATACAAGTGAGGAACAATTTCAACAAGAGTTTGAGTGTGAGTTTTTAGGTTCTGTAAATACTTTAATATCAGCTACAAAAATTAAACAAATACCTATTATAACTCCTATAAAATCGGCTCAAGGTGTTGATGTATACGAAGATAAAATAGAAGGACATACTTATGTTTGTACAGTGGACGTTTCAAGAGGTGTTGATAAAGATTATTCTGCCTTTCTGGTATTTGATGTGTCTGAAATGCCTTACAAAGTTGTGGCCAAATATAGAAGTAACGAAATTAAACCCTTTGTATTTCCTAATATAATTAACAGAGTATGTTTAGCATATAATCATGCACATATATTAACAGAGGTTAATGATATAGGTCAGCAAGTAGCAGAGGCTTTACAGTTTGAGATTGAATATCCTAATATATTAATGACTACTCAAAAAGGTCGTGCTGGTCAAATATTAGGTGCAATGTTTAGTGGTCGTGGTTCATCTATGGGTGTTCGTATGACAAAAATGATAAAAAGAGTTGGTTGTTCTAACTTAAAAACTATAATTGAAGGAGATAAACTTATAATAAATGATTGGCATATTATACAGGAGATGTCAACCTTTACTAAAAGAGGCCAAAGTTGGCAGGCTGAAGACGGATCAAATGATGATTTAATGATGTGTTTAGTCATATTTGGTTGGTTATCTAATCAACCTTTCTTTAAAGAATTGTCTAATACTAATGCTCGTTTAAAAATGTACGAGGAACAAAAGAATTTGATAGAGCAGGACATGGCACCGTTTGGTTTTGTAGACGATGGTGTTCACGATCCAGAGGAAGATAAGGAAGCTGTTGATGAATATGGTACCAGGTGGTTTCCGGCAACAAGAAAAGGTCAATAGTTTACAATATCCAACATTTATAAATACCTTTAACTGATACGTTTAAATATGGGCGTAAGAAAACTTACGATTTGTGAAATATACAATTAATAATTAGCTAATTAAGAGGAGAATAAACTATGGCATTTCAAGTATCGCCAGGCGTTCTCGTTCAGGAGAAAGATTTAACAAGAATCATTCCCGCTGTATCAACATCAATTGGTGCCTTTGCTGGCGAGTTCAGAAAAGGTCCTTTAGATGAGGTTACATCAATATCTAGTGAGCAAGAGTTAGTAACAGTTTTCGGCAAACCGGATTCAAATAATTTTGAATCTTTTTTTACAGCTGCAAACTTTTTATCTTACTCTAACGCATTAAGAGTTGTACGAGCACAAAATACTGGTTTAGCAAACGCTACCGTTTCAGGTAGTTTGTTTGTAGTAAAGAACACACAAGACTATCAGGATAACTATTCTGGTGGAGCGGCTACAGTTGGAGAATGGGCGTCTAGAACAGCAGGAGCTTGGGGTAATACCTTAAAAGTTTCTGTATGTCACAGCGCAACAGGTTTCCAAGAAAACGCTAAAACAACACTCGCTGACGCAGCTATGGCTGTTGGTCATACGACAGTAACATTAACATCTGGAACAGGCTTTAACGTAGGAGACATAGTTGAGTTTTCTAAAACAGCTGCAGGTTCAGATTATGATGGTTACAAATATAAAATAACAAGTATCGCAACAAACGATATTACATTTACAAGAGCAGACACAGGTCAAGGTGGATTACATATAGTTCCAGCTAATGGTGCAAACGTAAAGAGACTTTGGGAATACTATGACATGGTGTCAAGTGCTCCTGGAACATCTCCATTTGCAACTTCAAAAGCAGCTACTAACGATGAAATGCACGTGGTCGTGGTAGACGAAGATGGCGACATAACAGGAACACGTGGTGAAGTGTTAGAAGTTTATGATAAAGTATCAAAAGCTTCAGACGCAAAAACACCACAAGGAGATTCAAATTATTACTCAAACGTAGTTTTCAATAGATCAAGTTATATCTATTGGATGGATCACCATGCTTCTGGATCAAATTTTGGAACAGCAGCTAGTGGAATTACTTTCACAGCTATTGATACACCAAAATCTGACAGTCTACAAGCAGGCGCTGACGGTTCAGCCGCTTCTACAGGTCAAATCAAAACATCATACGAAATGTTTGAAGATTCTGAAACTGTGGATGTTGGTTTAATCATGGGCGGTAAATGTGACGCTACTAAAGTTGACGACTTAATCTCTATAGCAGAGAAAAGAAAAGACGCTATCGCATTCGTATCTCCAGAGAGATCAGATGTGGCTAACGTTGCTTCTTCAATCACGCAAACACAAAACGTACTAGC
>Ga0310121_10001820_pt1 | contig 21115 bp, 24 predicted proteins | sample CB27_Tmax_986_MG_FD_203504 | JGI IMG/M metagenome (GOLD analysis project Ga0310121, IMG submission 203504) | Marine microbial communities from Western Arctic Ocean, Canada - CB27_Tmax_986 | ecosystem: Environmental > Aquatic > Marine > Oceanic | place: Canada: Western Arctic Ocean | collected...
TATGGCTACGTAGAGTTGCCAGGGTTGGAGAATAAAACTCATAGTCGGCCTGACGGTGAAGCATGAAAAACTTCACCATGCTGCCTGGATCGCCAAACTTCAAGGGCCAACATCGGACGAAAACAAGGATTCGCGCGTGCCATAACCACTGAAAAGGAAAGCTGTTACGGTTCGTCGGAGTTTTTTGACCTCACGGCATTCGAATAGGCCCATGGCATTGGGAGTAAGGACCGGGCCATCACGCTCGGCGGACTCTCGCCGCCGCGCCACCCAAGAGCGTTTCTGAATGTGCCGATTCTCTTACTTCACGGCGGGCAAGACACAACCGTCCATCCTCACCACAGCCGCGATTTCGCCATGGCGCTTGAAAAGATCGGCGCGGACGTCACGCTCATCGAAGTCCCGGATGAGTCGCATCGTGATAAGATCGCCAGTCGGTATCAACATCAAATCGCCGATTTCCTCTTACGACCAGCGCAAATCGACACTGGATCCCGCGAGCAGCCGTGAGCCCGACGAAGTTTCGCTCAACGTTGACGAGGGTTCATTGACTTCGTATGCTGTGGCCGTGAGGGGTTCAGCATGCTTACGGTTCTTGGCCAGCGGCGATTCGCGTGTGATCGCATTTCACGGCGCACTCTAATGCAAGCGGGCGGCACTGGTCTTTTGGGGTTGAGCCTACCTGATTTGCTCCAGGCCGAATCGACACAAACACCGTTTGAAAGCGCTCGCGCCAAGTCGGTAATCTTTCTGTTCTTGTTTGGCGGCCCCAGTCAGCTGGAAACGTTCGATCTTAAACCGGATGCGCCAGCGGAGATCCGTGGTCCGTTCAAGCCGACTCCGTCACGAACTCCCGGCCTGGTCATCAGCGATCAGCTTTCTCGCTGTGCCAACGTCTCCGACAAGTTTGCCGTGATCCGCACGATGTCGCATGACTTCAATGACCACAGCGGAGGCGGCCACTACGTCCAAACTGGACATCGTTGGCATGTCCCGATTGGTAGCGGATTTAATGTCACGCCTGACGATTGGCCTTCGATCGGATCGGTCGTGAAACATTTCTCAATGCACCACCACGGCATGGACGACTCGGCCGCGGAGTACGTCGTTGTACCCAACTATCTCGGGCGCATGCAGGAAGACCTGCCGCTCCGCCGTCCTGGGGAAACGGCCGGTTGGCTGGGGCGAGCCTATGATCCACTGAACACAAGAATCGACAAACGCGACAAGAAAGACAATCCCTATTGGCGTCATTGCAGTGACGAAGAGTTGACTTTTGCGCTGCAGGGCTTGCAGCCAGTGGGCGGCTTGACACTGGATCGCCTGGTGCGCCGCGCGTCGTTGTTGGAGCAGTTCAACGAGCAGCGCCGCCAGCTCGATGACCATGAAACGGTGACTTCGTTGGATCAGTTCAGACAGCGGGCGTTGACGCTGGTCAGCTCCGAAAAGGTGCGCGAAGCATTCGACGTGCGACGCGAGACGGATCAACTGCGTGACCAATATGGACGCAATCTTTTCGGCCAGTCAACATTGGTCGCACGTCGATTGATCGAGGCGGGAACTCGCTTTGTGACCGTGCACTACGACGCGGTCGACGGATACAGCTGGGATTCTCACCGCAACAGTGCCGATGTCAAGAAACATCTGCTGCCTGGTCTGGACCACGCCTTGTCGGCGTTGTTAACGGACCTGGACAAACGAGGACTATTGGACGAAACATTGGTCGTTGCCATGGGCGAAATGGGGCGAACCCCCAAGGCCAACAAGGATTGGGGCCGGGACCATTGGAGCACGCTGTTTCCAGTTGTCGTGGCCGGCGCGGGAGTCCGCGGCGGTGTCGTTCACGGTCAAACTGACAAACAGGCCGCCTATGCCACGACCAACCCGGTCAGTCCCGAGGATTTGGCGACCACGATCTACCACGCATTTGGCATCGACGCCCATGGCCGAATCACCGACAGGCTCGGTCGCCCCCACCCGATTGTGGATGGCGGGAGGATACTGCACGAGTTGTTCGGCTGAGCATGACCGTTACCGTTGATATATCACCCATTGATCAACGGGCGTTAGAGACAGCGCTGTCGCGTAAGCGTTCCCGACCCCGCCGACATTCATCGCCTCTCGCTGCCAAAAGCCATCGCGACACTGATTCGCCAGGAGCGCGCCAAATAACCAGTTCACGGTCAACCGCCTCACAACCGGGTTTCTACCCGATCAAGGAGAACCGGGCTGGCCACGTTGCCCTAAATGCATCAAATTTGAGCGGACGTGGTGTAGCCGAGGACGCACATCCATTCTCCCGGGGCCCAAGTGCAACACATCTCCTATCTCGATTGGTTCATTTGCCTCGGCTACATGGCGATCATCATCGGCCTGGGTTGCTATTTCTCGAACAAGCAAAAGGATAATGACGACTATTTCTGGGGAGGCGGCAAGATGCACTGGCTGCCAGTCGGACTGTCGTTGTTTGCCACGACAATCAGTTCCAATTCGTTTGTCGGACTCCCGGCGGAAGGGGCATTCGGCGACTATCACCAGCTCCTAGCCATCTTCTTCATCCCGTTTGTCGTCGTTCCAATCACCTGCATCTGGTTCATCCCGTACTACAAACGGCTCGGCTACAAGAGTCTCTATGAGTATTTGGAACGGCGGTTTTCCCGCCCGGTACGACTCTTGGCAAGTGTCATATTCATGGCCTACTCGGCGGGTTGGATGGGCACCATGCTGTTGGCGGTCTCACGGATTCTCAACGTGGTGTTGGACAACCAATCCGCCAGCCAAACTATCGCAATCATCGTGGCCGTCGGTTTTTTGGCGACATTCTATACCGCATTGGGTGGTGTTAAGGCGGTAATCTGGACCGACACCATCCAAGCTTTCGCGCTCTTCGGGGGCATGGGCTTCCTGCTCTGTATACTTCTAAGCAAGATCGATGGCGGGTGGTCAACGTTTGTCGCATCCGGTGTGGACGCTGGCAAATTTGATATGTTTCGTACCGACGGCGGGTTGGCAAAGCGAAACGTCTTTTCGGCCAGTGCCTATGGCTTCTTTGTGTACATGGGAGGCCAGCTGGCTTCTTTCGGCGCCTACCAACGTTACATGACAGTCGAAAGTGTGATCGAGGCACGGCGAGTCGTGATCGTAAAGGGACTTTTTTCCGCGGTCTCGGGCATGCTGTTCTTTTTGGTTGGCACGGCCCTATTTGTCTACTACCAGCAAGCGGATGTCGACACGTTTCAGCAACTATCCATTGGCCGAGACCGGGACCAGCTTTTGCCACATTTCGTGATCCATTTTGGGGGCGAGTACGGCATACTCGGATTGATTCTGGCCGGCCTGTTCGCGGCGGCGATGAGCAGCTTGGATAGCGGAATCAACAGCATGACGGCGTCGTTGGTCACGGACTGGTTCAATGGCCGCGAAATGGGCACGGCGACGAATCGTTGGTTGACCGTTGGCTTCGGAGCGATCGTCACGCTCATCGCCTGTCTGCTGTCGCTCATCGATTCGCCCGTTTTCGACATCTTGCTCTCCATCGCTGGGACTACATTGGGTATTTTGCTGGCCATTTTGATGATGGGCATGTTGGTGCCACGCGCCAACACACTAGGTGTTGTGGTGGGGGCCGCGGCCGGACTATTCGTGTTCGTACTCATACGCGTCGTGATACCGTCATTATCACCGTCGACGCTGGAACAGTTGGGGCCGCTCGCGGGGCTGAAGGCGAATACCTGGTGGGATGGGATGCTGACCACGCTGACCGCGGTCGTGATTGGCGTCGCCGTAAGCGCTCTGACCGCGCCGCCGCGCGAGGATCAACTGGAGGGACTCCTGCTCCGATCGTCGAAGTGATTTACACTATCCAAGAATGAGTGGCAACGTGACCGCGAATTCGACCCAGGATCCAAACGATGAACAATCACATAATCATGTCACTGATGTTTATTCTAACGGTGACGCTGTTGTATCCCGCATGGGCGGGCGATGATACGGAATTCTACGATCCAATCGAACGAAACATCGAAGGCTGGACCGTTGCCGTCGATCCAAGGCTGCTTCATGGCGAGCGGGCGGACCTAGGCACCGAGGCGCTTCAGGCATAGGCGAATCATTTGCAACGAATTCGCTATATCGTTCCCGCCGATCGATTGGAACAACTCCAGCCATTGCGCATTTGGATTGAGTGGGACCATCCAGAGCTAGACAACATGCAATATCATCCCGACCGCGGGTGGTTGATCACTTATGGTCACGATCCAAGATTAGTCAAGCACGTACACATTCCCTGCGCGCAATACCTCCTGGAACGTGATACTTGGGCCAAGCATCCTTACGTCGTGCCGCATGAGCTGGCACACGCATATCACGATCAGATTCTTGGCTTTGAAAACCCGGAAATTGTGGCAGTATTCGAGGATGCCAGGGACAAAGGGATCTACGACGAGGTGCTGTTATTTACTGGACAATCCGGTGTACGCCACTATGGGCTCAACAATCAGATGGAGTATTTCGCCGAGTTGACGGAGGCTTATTTGGGCGTGAATGACTTCTATCCGTTTGTACGTGCGGAATTGCTACATCACGATCCTGACATGTATAAAATACTGGAACGAATCTGGGGCAACCTGCGCGAGTAATGTCAAACCAAGTCCCCTTGGCATGGTCGTCTTGCTAGCCCAGATCCAACCTCAACCATGGAGCCTATAAATTGAGTTCAACCGACGTTCGTTGCTATCAGGAGCCGCGGCGTGGGGAGCTGCTGCATTGGCACCCGTGTCGCCCGCGGTTTCAGGTGAAAACACAGCGGCCGCGGATCAAAACACGGAACCAGTTACCACTCCGCCAAAAAACGGAGTGCGGCGCAATCCGATCGCTGTTTCCACCTACTCGTACTGGCGATACCGGGACGATTCCAAGCTAGATATTTCCACCTGCATCGATCTGGCTGCTGAAATGGGATTCGATGGAGTCGAGATTCTGGAAGTCCAGATGGAGCGAAAGGACAATGCATTTCTCCAGCAGCTCAAACGCCGCGCGCTGGTCAACGGATTGGATTTATGCGGCATGTCAACCCACCAGGGCTTTGTCTCTCCAGACATTGATGTTCGCAATCAAAACATTGAAAAGACCATCGCCAGCATTGAATTGGCGTACCAACTGGGCATTCCCATCATTCGTGTCAACACGGGACGGTGGGGAACGACCAAGAGTTTTGACGACCTGATGGCAAATCGTGGTATCGAACCGACATTGCCGGGCTACACCGAAGAAGATGCGTTTCCATGGGTCATTGAGAGCATGGAAAAGTGCCTCCCGACGGCCGAGAAGTGTGGCGTCATTCTGGGTCTAGAGAATCATTGGGGGCTGGGACGAACGGCAGAGGGCGTGCTCCGCATTGTGGACGGTGTCGACTCGCCCTGGCTCCGCGCTTTGATGGACACCGGTTGCTTTCTAGAGCGTATTTATGAGCAACTGGAGCTGATGGCGCCCCGCACGGCGTTCGTGCAGGCCAAGACCTATTATGGAGGAGGGACCTGGTACACATTGGATTTGGATTACGAGCGGATCGGATCCATTCTCAAACAGTCCAAGTTTCCTGGATATATTTCACTAGAATTTGAAGGCCAAGAAGACGCAGCGACAGCCATTCCCAAGAGTTTGGCCATGCTGCGAAGCGTGTTCGGATAGTCGCGGGAACTGGATGCAGCCCGGAAGTCGTTCGCCCGAATCCCGAACGGACCCTGCGATCAGCGCCAATTCAAAGTGAATGTGTTGCTGTTAACGCAGTGTGGGGATCGTCTCAATTCTGCCTAGGACGACTTCAAGTAGCTGACAATCGAAGCGATAGCCAGAGCAAAGGCGATCCTGTACTTTGCGCCTTTGCGCGAGAATTCGACCTATTTCGCGCGCAAAGACGCGAAGGCGCAAAGTGCCAGGGTCAACGTGGAAGGTGTCAACGTGGAAGGTGTCAACGTGGAAGGTGTCAACGTGGAAGGTGTCAACACCCCGTCTTGGGGTCGGAGACGGTGATGAAGTGTAAAATAGGTAATATAGCCGCAACTCGCTGCCAACGCATCGGTTACGTCATAAATGATCGAATTCATGAATAATCCGGGTTAGTGTTCTCTCAGCTACCTACAACAGACCGTCCGTAACTCTCAACGACTCTGACTCTCAACGACTCTAACTTCCAGCGATCCTGCCAGCTGGCCTCACGCCACTTCCTCGTCGCTCCTTGTCACCAAGATCTGCCCGCATCACCTCGGCCAGTTCACTGAGGCGCGCCACGACATTCGGATGCTTATCCGCTACATCCGTCGTTTCGCCCATATCCTTTTCCAGCTCGAATAGCGCCAACCCGATCTCCGTTTGTTCGTAGTTCGTCGGAAGGCCCCCGGTACCTCCGGGCCGACCGTTCAGCGTGCGGTAACCATGTGGAAAATGCAATTTCCATTTACCACTGCGGACCGCCTGAAGTTGCTGACCGTAGTAGAAGTAGTAGGCCTCATGCGGGCTCGTGGCACCCGGCTCACCGACAACGAGTGGCCAGATGTCCTGGCCGTCTATCTTGTGGTCTGGTAAACGGGCGCCAATTAGGCGAGCCGTGGTGGGCAGGATGTCGATGGTCATTGCCGGCACGCGGCACTGGGAGCCCGCTGACACCGTACCTGGCCACCACATAATGCACGACTCGCGGCAACCACCATCAAACACGGTCCCTTTTCCCTCGCGCAAAGGGCCCGCGGACCCAGCATGATCGCCATAGCTGAGCCAAGGGCCGTTGTCGGCGGCAAATAGGACCAGGGTATTATCTTCCAGCTGGTGTTGACGAATCGCGCCCAGGATCTGCCCAACGGACCAATCGACTTCCATCATGACGTCCCCAAACAATCCTTGTTCGCTTTTACCTCTGAATTTATCGGACACATAAAGCGGCACGTGCACCATGCTGTGCGGCACGTAAAGAAAAAAGGGCCTCTCTTTGTTGTCGTGGATAAACTGGACGGCCCGTTCGGTGTATTGCGTGGTAAGCTGCTTTTGTTTCTCACCATTCACCTCCGCATCGACGACGGAATTCTTATCAATGAGAGGCAAATGGGGCCATCGCTGTAAACGTTCTTCCATTGGCAAATGGAGAACTTCGGGGTGATACGGCCACATGTCGTTGCTGTAGGGAAGACCAAAATAGTCATCGAACCCATGTTGCATGGGAAGGAATATCTCGTGGTGTCCAAGATGCCATTTGCCATAGCAGGCCGTGGCGTAGTCCTTTTGTTTACAGATTTCGGCAATGGTGATTTCGTCCGCGTGAATCCCATGCGTGGCTTGGGGGCCAAGCGCTCCCAAAATACCCAAGCGTACGTTGTAACAACCGGTCAACAGGCTGGCGCGAGAAGCCGAACAGACGGCCTGGCTGACATAAAAGTCCGTGAAGAGTCGGCCCTCCCTGGCCATCTGATCCAGATTGGGTGTTTCATAGCCCTTGGCTCCAAACGGACCGATATCGGCATAACCCATGTCGTCGATGAAGATGATGACAATATTCGGCAACCGCTCGGCGCTGTTGGCCCGCGAAATCCATGCGGCCGATAGAGTGGCGAATGCCAGCACAAGGATAAACTGACTCAGATTCCAGCGCACCCATGACTCCTCTTGCTAGTAGATTCCTCTAATTATTCAGTAAGTCCCCGAGCCCCGCGACTCAACAACGACCGCGCTAACACTCGTCAATCTCAGCTTTTGAGTTAGTTTTTACAACTCAATACGCACGGACACCATCTTACTGTTGGTCCTGGAAAGCTCAAGACGGACCTACAACTTCGTCATCGAGATGGCGGGACGACAATGTCTTACTCCCGCATCCCCGACCGCGGACCGATGGCCGACTCGAATTCGCGACACGACTTTGATCTAACGTTGGATGGGAAAATACAGATTTTGGACGCCCAAGGAGTTTCGAGGCGGCACGTGATCCACACCGAGATGGGACGGGGCGTCAAGATTAATCGGATCGCGTTTCCGCCAGACGGCAAGACGTTGTTTTTCGGTACCAGTCACAACAAAGGCGGCACCCTTGTCGCTTGGGATCTAACAGAAAACCGTCAAATCAACAGTGTTAACAACGGCTATTCTTTTTTGATGGAGATGGAACTGTCTCCAGACGGCCAAGTGCTGGCCACGGTCGGACTAGATCGGACTATCAAGCTTTGGTCGGTTCGTGAGCTTGTGCATTTTGAAACTGGCGACTGAGAAAGTGCCTTCAATGAAAATTGTTCATCACGTTGTTCACCGATTATTGAAAACCATCGAGGGCGGCGGCGGGTTCGGAGCCTGGCTTGTCATCGCAACCACGATCGGGGATGAAGCTCAGCTCAGGCGTGTTCGCGGCTCAAACTCCGCCGTGCCCAAACGCGATCCCCGTGAGATAACGCCCTCGGTCCCAATCGATCGTTCGCCTGTCGACCTGGCCGTTCTCGCCACGTCGGTTGCCGCTGCACTCCTTGTTGTTTTGTCGACGGTGTCGACCTGTGCCGAGGACGGCCTCGTAGCACACTGGAATCTGACAAAGGACAGCCAAGACAGCTCTGATGGCGGCCACCACGCGTCAATCATGGGGTGAGATTCGAGGACGGCAGCGGCTTCTTCAATGGCCTTGATGCCTGGTTGGAGGTGCCCGCATCGAATTCGTTTAAACCCGGCACCGGGCCGTTTTCGATCGCGGTCTGGGTTCACACCGCCGAGCAACTCGATGACGTACTGGGCGACGTGATCACCTCCTATGACCCGGTCACCCGGACCGGCTATACGTTGAGTTTGATGAACTATGCCGGTGTCACATCGGCGCAGTCGAACTGGCGGAACATCCTCTTCGGCATCGATGCCGCACGGATCGATCCGCGATGGACCGATTGCGGTCGACCGGGCACGAACCAGCAGGTCAAGTCGCTCGTCGTGCATGACGGTGGTCTATTCGCGGCGGTCTGGGAACCAGCCGAAAATGTAAGCGGCCACGTCTACCGCTACGCGGGCGGCACTCGCTGGGTCGATTGTGGCAGCCCGGATTTGGCGAATGCAATCACCGGTCTAGCCGTCTTCGACGGGAAGCTCTATGCCGGGTCTGAACGGTACAGCGGCGGCGGATCTTCGCTTCCCCTCTCGCCCAACGAGAACGACGGTGGGAGGGTCTTCCGCTATGAGGGGGGCACCCGTTGGACCGACTGTGGCAAGGTGGCCGATGTCCGCGGCATTAGCGGTTTGGCCGTCTACAAAGGCAAGCTCTACGCCGGAACCGGCACCAGCGGCGGCTGGCGTGAAAAGCCGCGAACGCGCGGAATGTACCGCTACGACGGAGACGGCAAATGGACGTCTTGCGGTTGTCCCGGCCTGCGCGTCGTGCACTTATGCGTTCATAACGGCGATCTATTCGGCTTGAGTTACGACGATGGCGGGTTTTTTCGCTACGACGGCGGCACGAAGTGGACCCGATTGGGCCCTGTGCCGGATACGAACCAGGTCTACTCGGCCGCTGTTTACGAAGGAGGTTTACACGTCGGCACCTGGCCGACCGGTTCAGTGTTTCGATTCGACGGCCCTCGGAAGTGGTCGCACCGCGGACGGTTGGGAATGGAAAAAGAAGTCATGGGAATGGCCGTCTACAATGGCAAGCTCTACGCGGGTACGCTACCGCTCGCTGAAGTCTACCGATATGACGGCAAGAACCGATGGGCCACGACCGGCCAACTCGACAAAACCCCAGACGTGCGTTACCGGCGGGCATGGGTGACGGCTGTCTTCAGCGGGAGACTTTTTTGCGGAGTCCTTCCATCGGGCACGTCCATTCACTTGAAGCCGGAAAGTGCGTGACCTACGATCGGGCGCTGGCTACCGGCTGGCACCATCTCGTTGCCGTTAGGGCCGACGACGAGCTCAGGCTTTACGTCGATGGAAAACAGGTTGCCAAGAGCACGAAGTTCGATCACGCTAAATTCAACTTAAGTACCAAGAGTCCGCTGAAGATTGGATTCGGCCAGCACGATTACTTCAACGGGAAAATGAAAGACCTCAGAATCTACGACCGCGAGCTCTCGCCGCGCGAAATTGAGAGTGTGCGCTCCAGCTCAAAGTGACCGTACCGAACAAAACCGACAGGCAGTAAGGATCTGATCGCATTCAGCGGCAGGCTGAAACAGCTTGAAGGCCAAGAAAAGTGGGGCCAAGAAAAGCGTCAGGAACCTTTGACGCCCTTTTTCGGCCTCCCTCTCGGCCGTAGCGTCATTTCGAGACCCAACCGTTTCGCTATCTTTTTCGTCCAGTCCATTCCGCCAAACGGTCTCCCGCGTCGAATGGAGCGCCGAATCGCATCCAACTCACCCTGCGTTAACGGCTCGTTGACATGTTCAATCCAATTCGGCAAACGGGGAATCGGCCACGCAGATAGCAGCTTTTGTTCCTGCGTCGTTCCGTACTTCCAGCGGTAGAGACTTCCCCAACGCCATTGTTCAGCCCGCTCGACGAGGTTCGCTCGCAAGGCATTGCGTTCCACATAACGGCAAAGTGTATAGTAGTGATTGTCGTCTTGGACCGGGAACGACTTGAAACGCCCCTGATAGACGTGCCCCCAACCCGTCGTGCCACGGTGAGCGTGCCAGCGCTGGGTATGTGTAAGCGTCAGCCAGCCAGTGAAATTGGACAAGTCATCGTCATTCTCGGGCCAGAGCACGAAATGCCAATGATTGGGCATAAGACAATAGGCCAGGATCCGTATTTCCGACCGTTCCTTGGCCGCAACGACGATCCGCTCAACAGCCTAATTGTAAACGCCCTGGGATTGCACATCGATCTGCTACGGCAATGGTATCCATTAGTCCCGGCTTCGTTCAGGCAACACGAATGAGATTTCGCTTTGTTCGTTGAGATCGGAGATAAATCGCTGGCAGTCTCACTTCGGTGCGGCCGTTTCTTCCGCCTTTTGAATTAGCCGTTCCAGGGCAACGTCGATGGACTTCTCGCCGGGCTTACCCACCCATTTGCGCCGAATCACGCCTTTGTGATCGATAACGTAAAACGTTGGCGTGGCGGGGAAGTTCCACTCAGGGGCAATGGCGCCCTTGTCTGCGAACGATCGCCAGTTGAGCTTCTCCTCGACCATCACCTCCTTGAGCTCAACTGGCTCATGGCCCCAACAATTGACGCCGATCAAGGCGAATGGCTTTTCTTTTAGGTCATTTACGAGCGACCGCTCGTGGGGCCAAGTGGTCCGTCAGGTGAGTCAGAACTCGCTCCAAAAATAGAGCAGCACGACCTTGCCGCGATAGTCGCTCAGTTTGAATTGCGTTCCGTCCTGGTCGGTGCCTTCGATGTCCGGGCCAACCTTGCCGATGGCTAGGTGACGGATATCGTACAACTCCATATTGGCTTGCTCCGCTACGGTACGACCAGCGCGGGTTTTCACGTCGTTGTATGTTGTGGCCCGCTCCAGTAGCGTTTCGATCCGCGTGACAAGTTCGGCTCGCCCCAACAGTTGTAGTTCCGGAAGATAGTGTTTGCCAAACACGATTTCGTAGCACTTGGTCAATTCCGGCCGGTCTTCGGCTAGCTGAATCATCCGCAACCGGTCAGTCAGGAATTGGGCCAACGAAAGGCAGGCCACAGCCTGGACGTTACGATGAGGGTTCGCCTGCAGTACGGTGCGCAGAAACTTCTCGTATTCCATCCGGTAACCATACCGAATCCGGTCGCACACCGGGCCGAGCTTATCGCTAAGGATGTGGTCGCGCAGCAAGAGCGTGACGGCCTTGCTGGCCGAATCGTCCGTGCTTCCGGCCGGGAAGTCCGCGCGGTTCGTCTCCCAGGCGATCTGTGCCGCGGAGTCCGTGGAGTTCACGGCCTGGACCGCCTGTTGCAGCGCCTTCAGAGCGATTGGGTCCTGGAGATGTTTTTCTGACAGCTCCAAAAACTTCAGCGGAAACGTGGCCATGCGCTCCACGGCCGACTTGCGCTGCAGGTCGGTCTTGGCCTTCCGGATACCGCCGGCCACGCGTCGGTATTCCCTGAGAAGCGCCGTGTATTGCTCCGCTGGCGTGCCGGATTCGGGTTGGCTTTCGTCTGCAGCAATCGGCAGACTCAGGGCTAGAATCAAGACTCCTGAAACAATGGGGTTCATAGAAGTGCTTTTTCCCATCCTTTGTCACCGTCCTTTCCCGGTTCGTCCACGGTCGCGGTAGCTCGGACATCATCTATCACGTGCCGCTATATTATATCCTCCTGACGCCAATTGTTGATACTCTCGGATGCGGCTCTGAAATGATTTCAAACCTCCGAACAGGTCGATTGCGCCCGACGGAGCGGCACGATAAGCGCTCTCACCTTATCACCGGACGATCGAGTTTTGGTGAGCGCAGGCAGAGTCGCGACTACTAGCACCAAATGGGATAGATGGCCGAAGATGTACACTTTGAAGATTAACGCTTTTGATCGACGGCGCGTTGAGGTTTCAGGTTTCGGTGTTCAGTGCACGTTCAGGACAATCCCGAACACTGAAACCTGAAACCTGAACACTCCGGGCCGCCAAAGCGTAAAATCCCAAAGTGAACGCGAAACCATCAAATTCCGTTTGGTGCTAGTTGCGCGCGGGTATCACGGGTAGCACCACATGCGACGGCTGCTCTATATCATGAAAGATGGTTTGGCTCACCGTTCGAAACTTGGTTGCCAGACCGATGTTGTCTTGGCCGGTATTGGGATTGCGCAGGTAGTACGGGTAATAGCTGCTGGAGATCTCTATACGGATGCGGTGTCCGCGCGCGAAAACGTTGCCGGTCGGTCGCCAGAAATCAATGATGTATTCGTACGGTTGGTTCGGTTCGATCGTGCTAAGTTTGTTCGGATTGAATGCGCCCTGGCGCGCGGGATCGCGGTGGCGCGCTCTCATGACGCCTTCGGCCAAGAACAAGGCCCGGGCGTCGGGATACACATCGGACAGGCGAATCATCCAGTCGGTGTCGCAGCCACTGGTGGCGGCAAACAGCCGGGCGGTGATCGGACCCACGATTTCAACGTCTTCGGTCAATTCCGGCGTGTCGTAGACCAGCACATCGCCACGTGCTGCTGACTTGCTAATGTCACGCGGTCCGTCGATGTGACCGTTAGCAAATGCCGCCGAAGGCGTCGGGTCGTGTGGATCGTAAGTGAACTGATGCGGCGGCTCTTTGCCGGGACGCTGAGTGCTGAGTGATCCGTCGCGGATGGACGCATCTGCTTTCGCATCGCTGTGCAGGTAGTACTTGGTGAACTGTGTTTCGGGCAGTGGCCAGTCCCGTGCCGCGCGCCACTTGTTGCGGCCCATTACAAAAACGTGGACAGGTGGATCTTCGAGCACGCCGTTGTCGATGCCCTGCAAATGATAATCGAACCAGCGAAGCACATAGCCGTCCCAGTCGATGATCGCTTGCGGCCCGAAATCAACTCCGGCCGCCGTGCGGTCGCGGTTAATGATGTGCTCCCAGGGGCCAATCACAATCCGGGGGCGGCGCGCGGCGGGTGTGGCTCCGTGTTGCTTCATGCCTAGGTAATTCATCGGTGTGCCGGGAAAGTTGGCGTCGAACCAGCCGGAAATCGCCAGCGATGGAACCTTTACTTTGCCGTAACTCTCCGGGGTTTGATAAGCGATCGCTCGCCAGTATTGGCCGTCGGCTGTATTCTGCCCAATCCACTCTCGCCACCACGCGTTTGGTTTGTAATTCCGAGTTTTGTCGAAGTCGATGTAGGGGAGCTTGCCGTACGCCTCTTCGCGATTTACCGCAAATCCGCCGTAAGGACCCGGGCCGGCGCTATGCGGCAGACGATCGGACAGCGCGCCGGCCCAATCCACCATCCAGCCAACAAGAATGCCGTTCTGATACGGGCAGTTGTAAAAATGATCCGGAGGAGCAACTTCAGGCACGATGGCTTTCAACGCGGGTGGTGTCTGCGACGCCGTCCACCACTGCGTCCACCCCATGTACGAAAGCCCGTAAGTTCCGACCTTGCCACTGCACCATTGCTGTTGGGCAATCCATTGCACCAGGTCGTAGCCATCGGTCTTGTGTTTTGGGGAAAACGGATTCCACTCACCACCCGATTCGAAGCGGCCGCGCGAGTCGGAATTGACGACGACGTAACCTCGAGCGGCAAACTTCTTTGCCCGCGTCGCCGGCCCGCTCTTGTTGTAGGGCGTTTGAAGCAACACCGCTGGAAAGCGGCCCTCCGCATTGGGACGGAAGATGTCGAGCTTCAGCTTGACGCCATCTCGCATTGGTGCTTCGCGGTCCAGTTCCGCGATGACTCTATATTTGTCTGGCGAATAGTCGCCCGGCTGCGGCGGTTGGGCGACCGCATGAGAACAGGCAAGTTGATTAACTACAACAAGAATGAAAACGTTGCGACTCATGAAAACTCCGACGAAACCAGGCGAACCTGCTGCATTATACGTTCTTGACGTCCATCTTTTCTAGGCGGACAGGAATTCTGCGACTCACAGGCCCTCGATAAAGCCTCAGAGTGCTTTTCCGCACCGAGCTGCACGATGTGGCGGGTCCATTGTACGGGAAGTTGAGGCAGAACCTTGCTGATCCACACATTGCTCCCCGGATCGCCGAACAGGATGAGATTGCGGCGCTGCATGTCCTCGTCCGTCACCTCTCAACGACAACCTGTTGATCGACGGAGAAAAGAACGTCATTCATGGCCCCCATCGTACTTATCTTCCAGGCCAGACGAAACCATCCCCATTCCCTACTCCCTACTGGCTATTCGCTACTCGCTCCCCTCACAGAAACAACCTATGAATATCCAGTCCAAACACAAAAACCATCAGTCCCAGCAGGCAGGCGACTCCGGCTAATGTGAGTGCACCTGCATTCGCTCGTCCACCGGCTTTCCTCGAATTCCCTCGGCGATCAAGAACAGCATGTGCCCACCGTCGAGCGCGGGGATGGGCAGGAAGTTAAGCACAGCCAGATTGGCGCTCAGAAAGGTCAGGAACATCAGCAATCGCGGCAGGCCCTGCGACGCTTCCGAACCGGCCACATAGACAATTGACAACGGCCCGACAAGGTTCATGGGCGACAACCCGCCCGTGACCAACTTCTTCAAGACAGTCACAACACGTGTGGCGTCTTCGACCGTTTGTCGATACCCCAGCGCGAGGGCGTCGCCCCAACTCTGAGCCGTGTAAATCTCTTTCTTCATCTTCAACACGAGACCGCGATTTAGCATGTTTTCAGCCGATTTGATCGGTCGAAGTTCGACAGTGCCCGGTTGACCATCTCGATCGAAGTGCAGCGTGACGAACGCATCGGGACCGAGGACCTGCAGCGACTCGAAAGCGAACATCCAATCGAATCCATCGTCACTGAGCTTGAACACTTTGCCGTCCTGAAACATCTCCTTGGCGGGATCCTCGGGATCGTTGGTGCGGAACGAGATGCCGTTGATTTCATCGCCGGCTCGGAGCTCGTTCGCCGCGGGTCCGCTCGCGCTGACAGATTCGATGGTTCGAGTCACTTCATACGCCAAGCCGAGAGCCTCGGCCGCCATGGGAAATCCAGTGCCCAGCGTCCAGTCGAATGTCGTCGGTTGTTCGGGAGTGACCGGCAGATCCACCGTTTCACCGTCTCGGCGAACTTGAAAAGTGATCTCCTACCCATAGAAGCGACGCAGGGTTGCCGGCAACGACATTGGGTCGCCCAACGGCTGCCCGTTCAGGCCTTGCAGCCTATCGCCAACTTGGAAACTGGCCTCTTCTGCTGGCGAGCCGCGACGGATGCTGGCGATAGGCCCATGACGCATCACGAGCCCCAGGCGTTTGAGAGGATTGGGCGGGACGACCAACTCCAGTTGCTGAGCGGACTCGCCCTCGTCGTCGCTTGTTCTTTCGACAACGAGCGTCAGTTCGCGATCGGGATACTTGGCCAGCAATTCATCTAACTCGTAGGCGTCCTCCACGGCCTCTCCGTTGATCGAGACAATTCTGTCTCCTGGTTCCAATTCCGGGCTCGCCTCATCAGCGGCCGAGAAAGGGTAAGCACGCCCGAACGTCAGCGTCTTCGGGGGAGCCACACCGACCATCGGGATCTTGCCCTTCGTCCTTTGCGTCATCTTCGGACGAATCTTGTACAGCTTCTCGGTGCCGTCCAGCTCTCGCACCACAAGCGGCAGATCCTCCTGGTCTTGCGCCAGTCCTACCCCTCCGTTGCTTAGGTCCCAATCGAAGCGGAGTTTCTCACTGCGACGCCCGTTCTCGCCGATCTGGATGATCCGCGATCGCGGCACCAGACCCGCCTGCCAAGCGGGGCTTCCCGGTACGGTTCCGCCGATCTCGGTGGGCGTGAACGGCACGCCGACGCTGAAGGCGTAAGTTGCGAACATGACGGCGAAGATCAGGTTCATGATTACGCCGGCCGAAATGATCGCCATACGATGCGGAACTGGTTTCGCCGGAAAGCTGCGCGGGTCGAGCTCGTAATGGTCACTGTCACCGTCGCTTTCCGAGGTGGCCGTGTCCTCTGCTTCCTTTCGGTTACGAATTCGCTCGGCCTCCTGCTGAGCCATCCGCGGGTCGTCATCCTGCCCGAGCATTTTCACGTAGCCGCCGAGCGGCAGGATACCGATTCCGTATTCGGTTTCTCCCCACTGGGAACGGCCGAGACGGGAAGGGAACTGGATGGGTCCGATCTTTATCGGGATATCAAATCCGATGTAGAACTTCTCACACTTCACACCGCAGGCTTTGGCGACCAGGAAGTGGCCGAGCTCGTGCACAAAGATCACGAATCCCAGTCCCACCGCAGGCTTTGGCGACCAGGAAGTGGCCGAGCTCGTGCACAAAGATCACGAATCCCAGTCCCACCGCAACTTTGAGAACACGCACCGTGATGTCAATAGTCGCTTCCCACTCAATCGCTGCAATCAGGCACAAATCCACTTGTCTACCTCACCGCGGGCCCAAGCGTCGAGCTTGGTCAATTGGTCAAGCGTCGGGCGCGCTTCAAAAGGATGGTTGGCACAGCGAAAGCCGCACACGACCTCGGTTCAAGCCACCACTATCAAGCCAGAAGTCACACGGCAATAGTTGGGATCAAATAAACCAATGCAACAGCACCCAATGCTCCCACTAGCTTGGCACACCACCATTTGGGCACACCTTTACGTAGAAGCAAATTGGAGAAAGACCTGTTCCAGTACAACACGATCAGCAGAATCGTGGCGGCCAATCCACCCAAACAGGATTCGATGGCCGTCAGGTTTGGGATCTGGCTGAAAGTTCGCGCTGCCAGAACGCCAATTCCAATGAAAGCTGACGTCAACAACAGTCCAAGAAACATTTCAAGAATGCGTACGCGCCGATCTAGTGACTCCACGAGCGCAACCAAATCAAGGTCGCTGGACGATTGACTGTCCATCGACTTGTCCGGAAGTGTCAAATGTCTATTGCCGCTCATCGTGTCTCTCCTTTGAAAGGTGCAAGCCTGTAAGCAGTCATAAAGGAATGATTTCAGGCTCAGAAGGTGTTCCGTGGCCACACTCGACAATAGGTCCACCAGCACCTGACACCACAGGCATGACATTCCAATCGATCGCCGTTTCCGCCATGCGTCCGTCGCCATTTCACGAAAGACCTTGGTCATCTCATTGCCATATTCTCTGCGGAAGGTAGACGGATACACGAGGATTAGCATCGCGTAAACTCGAACCGAAATCTCCACTATACGCGAAGTACGCGCCATCTAATTGCTCCCAACGATTGAAGGAGCGTTCAGGTCAATCAACCGTTTAGCTTCCGCCACTCGAACTAGCGCCGCGAGACGATGGGATTCTTCTTTAGCAATGGTGCGTCCTTGGCGCGTCAAACGGTAGTAACAACTACGTCGGTCGTCATCATGCTTTGAAGCGGGACGTTTCGCTGATTCCTCGATTAGTCCAGCTGCTAGCATGCGCTTGATTGCACTGTAGAGTGTGCCGGGTCCAAGTCGCACTGTTCCGTGGGACTTGTCTGTTACTTCTTGCATAATCCCATATCCGTGACGCTCACTGTCAGCTAATGCCAACATGATGTGGAACTCTGAATGATTTACGGGCTGTGCGAGTTTCTTTCGGCGGATCGGATTCGACACAGTAGGCTTTCCCGAATGAGTATGTTTAATAGTAGATATATCTTAACAAGATATATACAGTTGACAAGGCCAATTGACCTCAATAACAGAGCAGCAAACGAGTGAACTCTACAGCAAGCGCCACTGACGGCGGTTGTGGCTCCTTACTCCCTCCCCACTCCAGGTAGCGTGCCGGCCAGGTTCCTTTGCCGAGACAGATGCACACAAGTCCTTACGCGTGTGTAACTTAAGTATTGTGTGCGTCATCACACGTACCACGAATCAAGATCTTTTTTTGGACAAGAGTTGACGTTTTATGACACAAGAAATCAGAGTGCAAAGGCGCTTCCATTGAGCACACGGAAGGGCCAATCGGGATGGACCGTAAGTACGGTCGGTGAAATCGCCCGACCGCACTTGGCCGGAGTCGACTCGACACGTCGGACGCCTACAACTCCGCGGCTAAGTCGCGGGAAACTCATTATCAGTTGCTCCTAACTATCGCGTGAGGACATCAGCGCAACTAGCTTGGCCGCTTCACTTTGAACTTTACTACGCGCGCAGTTCTCTTGGGAGTCCACAACAGGAGGGCGTTAATTGGATTGTGCCGCCTTTTAGGCGATAACGCATGCGTTTCCCAATCTGCCGGCCTTCGACGTCCACGCTGATCCGGTCCACCGCCGTTTGCATGAACTGTCGCACTAGCGGCAGGTTCATCCGTTCCGACACTCGCCGTAGGTTTTGAAGTCCCTCGACAAGCTTCTCGACGTGCGCGTCGATGTCCGTAATTGTGCCAACCGATGTCCTTTTTTTGGTATTCAGTTGATCGGTAAGCTGGTCGCGTTCCTCGCGTAGCTTGCCAATTTGCTTTTGTACGGCGGGCAGCATGTCGTCATCGACCAGAACTAAGCGGGTCGCCGCTCGGTCAAGTTTCTGGTTGAGCGCGGCAATATTCTTCTCAAGTCGGTTGATCGTGGCTTTGTCCTGACGATCGCCTCGAGCGCCAGCACGTTTCCGCACTGCCTGACGAAACCGTTCAACCCGGCCAGGATCGTCAGCGAAATGCCGCTCGATCGCGCCGAAGATCTCCGCCAGTAGTCGGTCTTGGCGCACCGAGTTCCTGGTGCAAAGCCCAACACCGTGACCGGTGCAAAGGTAGAACGGGTATTTTCCCTCCTGCTTGCCGTTCATCCGTTGACCACACTTGCTGCACCACAACAGCCCAGTGAGCGCGTAACGATCTGGCCGCGGGCTAAACTCGCTGTGGTTACAACGCTGATCTGCCAATCGATCCTGGACCGCTGCAAACTTTTGAGGGCTGATGATGGCGGGGTGGTTGTTGGGGATGACAACCCAGTCCGATTCGTCGTTGCGCCCCTTGCTGGGATTCGGCTCGACTTTGCCGCCACGGATTCCCGTATAACTTGCCGAGCTTTCCTGGTTCCAGTAAAAGGTTCCCGTGTAAACCTTCCGCGTGAGAATCTCACGTACGGTGGATCGGTGCCAGTGTTTGCCGCGCGGCGACAGCACGCCTTCGCGGTTGAGTGCCTTGACAACGCCTTGTAGTGACGCACCTTTGAGATATTCACGGAAGATACGGCGAACTAACTTGACTTCGCGGGCGTTGCCGAAAATAAGTCGATTGTTGCCGTCCAGCGCGTAACCGATGGGCGGTGGGCCTTGCGGCCACTCCCCGCGTAAGGCTTTTGCAAGTAGACCTCGCGAGACGTTGGCGGACAAGTCACGCAAGAACTGGTGTTTGCCCTCCTGTTTTAATTGGTACATGATCCGTCCCGTGAAATTGTTCCAGTCGATGGGACCATCATTGACCGTAATCAAAGTCACGCCAGCTTGACGTAAGGGGTGGACGTAGTACCCCGCTTCCATCGAGTCAAACCGCCCGAACCGATCCTGGTCCCAGCATATGATTCCATCGAAGTCCCGCCCGTTGCATGCGTCGTGGTGCATTCGCAAGAACGCTTCACGCTTGTTGGTCTTGTCGCCGCTGATTCCCTCGTCAACGTATTCACGGAGAATGCGGTAGCCATTGTCGGAAGCGTAGCGCTTAACCGCTTCGCGTTGTTCGGAAATGGACGCCTCTTGCTTGTCGCTGGACATCCGATAGTAAGCGACGGCTGCAACTGAAGATCGCTTGCGGGTAGAATTGCCGTTAGCCATGGCAAAACCTCCTACATAGGTTGCGTTGTGGTTAGAGCCGGTCTGGTGTTCACGCACCTTGCCGGCTTGCTTTATTATTGCCGGTGGGGTGCTGTTGTACAACGGGCTGAACTGTCGTGATTCGGCATTTTTGATTGCATGTTTCGTGTACCCATCAACTGGTGGTTTGCAATTGCCGTCACTCTTATCACGCGGCGAATGAACTTTGGCGGTTGCGAAGTCGCTTGTCGAAGCATAGACGCCCAATGACGCACAGTTGCATCAACAGCATGAAGGTTGCGGGTTCTGGTATCGAACTGACGTTGGAGACCGTTTCGCCGTAATTGGCTTTCCACGTCTCGTAGTTAACCATCAGTGGGGCGAGCAATCCATTTTCTTGGCGATAGACGAGATAGTCACGGGCATCGACGGCGCTGCTGCTGTTGAAATCGCCAGGCAGCACCTCGGTCATGACGAAATCTTCGTCATCTCTCACGAATCTCATAAACCCTTCAATATCCGAATTGGGTCCAGTCGAAACCGAGCCCATACTTCGGAAATAATTTTGTAGGCCGGCATGCACAAGCAGATCAACATTGGCTGGGTAGTCCGCCACGTTCAACGAATTGTTGGGGTTACCCATCAACGGGATGTGTTTGCACGCGGCAACCAAATCGAATCCATTGGTTACAAAATCGGCCTAGAGCTGTTGGTTCGCTGCCGAGTGGATCGAGTCCGTGAAATTCCCATTCATTTTGCACCTCGTATTCACGGTGATAGCAAGTTGAATGTGAAAAACCAGTTGCTTTACGCATGGCAGGTTTTAA
>Ga0310121_10001821_pt1 | contig 21115 bp, 21 predicted proteins | sample CB27_Tmax_986_MG_FD_203504 | JGI IMG/M metagenome (GOLD analysis project Ga0310121, IMG submission 203504) | Marine microbial communities from Western Arctic Ocean, Canada - CB27_Tmax_986 | ecosystem: Environmental > Aquatic > Marine > Oceanic | place: Canada: Western Arctic Ocean | collected...
GTTGCCCGCCGCCACCGCGACAGGCGGGCGGGCGTTGACCAGACTGCCCTCGGGCAGAGTGAAGCTGAAGGGGCGGAACAGTCCGCTGTTCATTGGTGTGCCGGGCGGCAGCAGGCAGCGCAGGACGTAGTACGAGGCCGACCGCGTCACGGCAGCGACTGCGTTGATCGACGCCGCCCGTTGCGGCGCCGTGCCGGTGAAGTCCAGATGCAGGGCGCGCTGCGAGATCGTCAGTTCCGCGATGATCGGGACAGGTTCGTCGCGATACCCGTCGTCGTCCATGACGTCTTCGAAGCGGTAGATCCCGTTGGGCAGCGACTCGATGGCGGCACGCGCCAGCCGCTCGCCGTAGTCGAGCAGCGCTTCGGCGGCACGACGAAACTGCGGCAGGCCCAGTCGCAGCGCGAGCGCCCGCAGCCGTTCCGCACCAACTCGTTGTGCGGCCACTTGTGCGGCGAAGTCGCCGCGCCGCTCGTCGGGGGTGCGCACGTTGCGCAAGACGATCGCCAGCGTCTCTTCAACCAACTCGCCTGCTCGATAGAGCCGCACGGGCGGGATGATCAGCCCTTCCTGGATCAACTCCGACGCGACCGGCATCGATCCGGGAGCCATGCCGCCGATATCGGCTTGATGGGCGCGACTGGCCACAAAGCCGATCGGCCCGCGTCCGGCCTTGGCCGGATCCGCGAAGACCGGCGAGACCATGGTCACGTCCGGCAAGTGCGTGCCGCCCAGGTAGGGGTCGTTGAGCACTGCCACGTCGCCCGGCGCCCAGGGCGCGAGCGATTCCACGGCCCGCACCGACTCCGGCATCGCTCCCAGATGGACCGGGATGTGCGCCGCCTGAGCCAGGAGTTGTCCCTGGGCGTCGAAGACCGCGCAGGAGTAGTCCTCGCGCTCTTTGATGTTTGGCGAAAGCGCGGTGTGTCGCAGCGTCGCGCCCATCTCTTCGGCAGCGGATGCCACGAGCGAGTCGAAGATCGCCAGCCGGTCCGGATCCGTCGCCCAGCCTGAGGCTGCTTTGCGCGTGCGCTTAGTCGCCACTGGCTACCCCCTCGATCGGAAGACGCGCCACGATCTGCCGGGCCGCTGCCGCGTGGCCCAGGGTGGGGTCGAGATCCGCCCTCTCCGCGTACACGCCGGGCACCATCGACATCAGGCGCAGGATCGCGTCGATCTGGGTATCGTCGGGGCCTTCGAGCGGCGTCCGCGCGAAGCTACCCGCCAGCATCACGTGATAGCCCGCCTTCACGTACCCCGCGCAAAGCAGCTTGGCCTGTTGTCCGGTCAGCGCCGCGAGCGCCTCGCTGTCATCGGGCGGGCTGACGGGCCACTCAGTCAGCATGGCGTCGTAGGGGATCACGACCGCCGGACCCGTCAGACGACGCGCCACCTCCGCGCCGACGGCCTCCGCCTCCGCTCCGACCAACGCCAGTACGACGGTCATGGGCTCCTCCGCAGGATCAGGTTGCCGCTGTCCGAGCGGTCTGGCCGTGCTCGCCAGCCAGGCGGAACCAGTGTGGTGGTGTCGAGTTGGGTCAGGATTGCCGGGCCCGCGATGCTGGAGCGGCCCTTGCCGAGCTGGACGTTGACACGTTCCCGGATCGATGTCCGTCGGGGTCGGTCCCAAATGACCGTGGCTGTCATCTTCTCGCCGTCGCCCCCCGCGCGCACAGGCTCCCGCCCCCTGCCAAATGCGAGCCCTTGGAAGCCGGCCGCGCGCGACTTCACCCGCGCGACCACGATCTCGACGTCGCGATCGGGGTCGGCGTGGCCGAACCGGTCGGCGTGCGCGTCGGCCAGGGCCTGGCGCACGGCGGCCGCGCTCAGCGAGCGCCCCAGCGGGACGGTCAGTTCGTGCGATTGGCCGACATAACGTAGGTCGAGACTGCGTTCGACGCGCACGCCGCGACGGTAGCCGTCGCTGGCAAGCGCCTCGCGTGCTCGCCGCTCCAGGCCCTCGAATGCGTCCCGCAGGACCGGCACGACGCCGCGATCCGACGCGCCAACGCGATGCACTAAGCCCTGCTCGACATCCTTCGTGACGTCCGCCTGCAGCATCCCCGCCGCGGAGAGGACGCCGGGTGTGTCCGGGATCAGCACGGTTGGGATGCCCAGCTCATCGGCTAGATCACAAGCGTGCAGCGGCCCGGCGCCGCCAAAAGCGACCAACGTGAACTGGGCCGGATCGAAGCCTCGCTCCACTGAGATCACGCGCAGCGCCCGCACCATGTTGGCGTTCACGACGTCGATCACGGCTTGCGCGGCTCTGGCAAGGTCGCCGCCAAAGGAGTCGGCGATCGTGGCCAGGGCGCGCTCGGCTCGATCGGGGTGCAACGGCATCGCGCCGCCCAGGAATCGCTCCGGGCGCAGCCGGCCCAGCACGGTGTGGGCGTCGGTCACGGTCGGCAGTTCGCCGCGTCCGTAGGCGGCGGGGCCAGGTTCCGCGCCGGCGCTTTGCGGGCCCACGCGCAGCGCGCCCCCGGTGTCGACCCAGGCGATCGATCCCCCACCCGCGCCGACCGTGTGCACGTCTACCGCTGGCGTCTTGATCGGCATCGCGTCGACGCTCAGATCGGTGCGCTCCAGGATCCGCCCGGGACAGAGACTGACGTCGGCGGAGGTGCCTCCCATGTCGAAGGTGATCGCGTTTTCGATGCCCGACGCACGCGCTGCCGCGTACGCGCCTACAACCCCACCCGCCGGCCCCGAGAGAACCGTCCGCACCGCCTCCTGTCCCGCCCGCCCCGCGCTGATGCTGCCCCCGTTCGACTGCATGATCCGCAGCCGGACGGTCTCGCCTTGCTCCGCAGCGAGACCATCTTTAAGGGCTCCCAGATAGCGCGTCATGACCGGCGCGAGGAAGGCGTTGGCGGCCGTCGTGCTCATCCGCTCGAACTCGCGATGCTCCGGCAGCACCTCGTTCGAGACAGAGACGTGCAGCCCCAGCGGGCGCACCATTTCCGCCACACGCTGTTCGTGGATCGGATTGACGAAGCTGAAGAGCAGGCAGATCGCGATGGCTTCCACGCCGGCCCCGGCGATGCGCGCCACGACATCGGCCAACTCCGCCTCGTCCAGTGCGGTCACGATGCTGCCGTCGGCGGCGATCCGCTCGTCGACCTCGAAGCGCAGCTCCTGCGGCACGAGCGGCGGGCGCCGCTCGGGATGGAGGGCATAGAGGTATGGCCGTGCCTGCCGCCCGATTGCGAGCGTGTCGCGGAACCCTTTCGTCGTGATCAACGCGGTGCGTGCGCCCGTGCGGGTCAGCAGAGTGTTCGTCGCCACCGTCGACCCATGCACGACCTCCTGCGGCGACCAGCCCTCGTCGACGATCCCGGCCAAGACGGCTTGCGATGGGTCGACCGGCGTCGAGGGACGTTTGGCCAGGCGCAGCGCGCTCCCGTCCCAATAGAGAAAGTCCGTGAAGGTGCCGCCCACGTCGACGCCCAGCAGTCGATGCGAACGGAGTCGACGAGAGCGGGCGAGGTTGGCGGATCGAGCCATAGGGGGGCGATCTCTACGGCGCCGCCTCGAGCGGGGAGTGCACGTAGCCACCCCCGTCGAGCGCGATCGTTGCCCCGTTGACGTAGTCGCTGGCGTCGGACGCGAGGAAGACAGCCAGCGGCGCTACGTCGTCTTCGTCGCCCATCCGCCCGATCGCGATCTGCGGCCCCACGGCGCCGCGACGCTCAGCGGTCCAGAACTCCCCCGCGGCCAGCGTCTCCGTCACGATTCGACCCATCGCGATGCAGTTGACGTGGATCCCGTGTGGGCCCAGCGCATGGGCCAGGGTCTGCGTGAGCTGCTCCAGCGCGGCCTTGCTTGCCCCGTAGGCGGAGAATCCCTCCGTCGAGTGGTGGCCCGGGGCGGACGTGATGTTGATGACCTTGCTGCCGCCGAGATGGATCATCTGTTGCGAGACGACGTGGATCTGGCCGGCGGCCGCGTCGAGATTCGTCGTGGTCACCTCGGACCACTCCTCCGGCGTTGTCGAGAGGAACTCCTTGCCGGCCGGGGCCTCGCGCGGATTCTCGCCCGGCCACCCCACGGCCGTGGCGTTGACCAAAATGTCGATCTTGTTGAAGCGGTCGATCGCCATCTCCACGACGCTGTCGCGCGCGGCGGGGTCGGCCATGTCGGCCTCGACGGGGATCGCGCAGCGTCCGAATCGTCCAGCCGCCTTCGCCGCCGCCTGCACTTCCGACTGCGTGCGCGTGACCAAGATCGTCTCTGCGCCCACCTCGGCCAAGCCCTCGGCGATGGCGCGGCCGATCCCGCGACCGGCCCCGGCGATCAGCGCGACCTTCTCGTCCAGGCGAAAGCGGTCGAGCAGCATGACCGGCTCCTGTCCCCCGCGAACTCAGCGCAGCCGGCGCACAGCGTGAGCGCCCAGCTACGCCAAAGGCTACGGGAAGTCCGCTGCCAGGGGATCGGCCTGCTGCCTGATGCGCGCTCTACACTTGGGTTGCTGCCCGCTCGCCTCTGACCGCAGCGGTGCCCATAATGGACCAGAGTGGCCGACGGCTTCCCACGAAGCCCCAACGAGCCCCCCTGTCGAGGCGCCCAAGCGAGGACCACCATGGCCGACGAAGCTCAACTCACACTCAACCCGCGCGCGATCACCGGCAAGAAAGTTCGCTTTCTGCGCCGGGAGGATGTGGTGCCGGGCAACCTCTACGGTCGCGGCCTCGACTCGCTCGCGATTCAAGCGCCGATCGATGAGGTGCGCCGCGTCTTCCGCTCCGTGCCTCGTAACTCCGTTGTGCAGGTCCAGGTTGAGGGCGAGAAAAAGACGCGGCCTGTGGTTCTGCGCCACGTCGATCGCAATCCGGTCAGCGGCGAGGTGCTCCACGTCGAGTTCTACCAAGTTGACCTTGCTCGCGTGATCCAGTCCGATGCGCTGGTCAAGTTGATCGGCGACTCGGAGGCGGTGGCCAACGGCGGCACATTGGTCCTGACGATGGACACCGTTTCGCTTGAGGCGCTGCCGATGGACATGCCGGCCGAGATCGTGATCGACATCGGCGACATGGAGAACTTTGGCGCTGCGATTCACGTCTCCGACCTCAGCTTGCCCGCCAACGTTCGTGCTCTCGCGGAGGAGACCGCGCAGGTCGTGACCGTTGTTGCGCCGCGTCTCGAGGAGGAGGAAGAGGACGAGCTGGGCGAGGGGCTCGAAGGCGAGCTGCTCGAGGGCGAAGAGGGCGTCGAGGGCGAGCCCGGCGAAGAGGGTGCCGCGCCCGCCGGCGAGTCTTCGGGCGACGAGTCGGCGAGCGAGTAGCTCAGCTTCCAAGCCCGACGCGGTCACCGCGCAGCTGCCCGCACGCGGCCAAAATGTCGCGTCCTTTCTCGACGCGTACCGTCGCGCCGATCCCGGCCTCGGTCAGCGCCGACTGAAACGCCAACGTTGCCGTGCGCGACGGGCGCTCTCCCACCACTCCCGGCGAGGGGTTGATCGGGATCAGGTTGACGTGACAGTTGAGGCCCCGCAGCAGCACGCTGAGTGCACGCGCCTGCGCGGGGGCATCGTTCAGACCGGCCAGCAGGACGTATTCGAACGAGATGCGCCGCCCCGTTGTCGCGACGTGCGCGCGTGCGGCCGCGATCAGCTCTTCCAGCGAGGCGCTGGGCACGGGCACCAGTTGCTTGCGCAGCGCGTCATCCGGGGCGTGCAGGCTGATCGCGAGGTTCACTCGCGGGTGATCGACGCCGAGCCGCTGAATGCCGGGCACGAGCCCCACCGTTGAGACCGTGATCCGACGCGGACTCATGGCGAAGCCGTCGGGATCACTCAGGCGTCGCAACGCCGCGTCCACGGCGTCGTAGTTCGCTAGTGGCTCGCCCATGCCCATGAAGACGACATTGGTCAGGCCCGACGTTTCTTGCTCCGCAACGGCGCCCAGTTGCAGCACCTGGAGCAGCATCTCGCCGCTGCTGAGCTGACGGCGATAGCCCTGTGCCCCCGTCGCGCAGAAGACGCAGCCCATGGCGCAGCCGGCCTGGCTGCTGACGCAGACGGTCTTGCGTGCTCGCCGCCGCCCGAAGGGGTCGTAGCGCATCAAGACGGCCTCGACGAGTTCGCCGTCGTCGAGCCGCAAGAGCGATTTCGTGGTGGAGCCATCATCGTTACTGAGCTCTGAGACCTGCTCGGCCGGAGCGATGCGCAGACGCCGTGCCAGGGCCGTCCGCAAGGACGCGGGCAGATCGGTCATTGCCTCGAAGTCCGTTACGAAGCGCTGATGCACGCTGCGCCAGATCTGACGTGCCCGGTACGGCTGCGCGCCGAGCTCGGTCAGGATCACGCCCAGCTCCGCCTGGTCGATCTCCAGCAGCGAGGGTTGTCGGCTGGTCTCAGCCATCACTCACCACGGCCTTCCCCAAGGACCACGCCCACCAGATCGCGCTCGCCATTCGCGAACTCGGCTGCCGCGAGTGCGCGCTTGCCTGCCCGCTGCAGCCGCTCCACGCGTAGCGCACCATCCCCGGTGACGACATCGATCGTCTCGCCCACAGCGACGACCGTCCCAGCTCGCCCCGCGCCTCCCGCTTCGACGCTTGCTCGCCAGATCCGTAGCGGCTGGTCGCGCAGCGATGTCGTTGCTCCCGGCCAGGGAGAGAAGGCCCGCACCTGCCGCGCGATTTCGTCGGCTGGACGTGTCCAGTCGATCTGGCCCTGTTCTTTCTTGATCCGTCGCGCACGGGTGACCAGCGTCTCGTCCTGCGGGGTCGGTACGATCTCGTCGGCAAGCCGGCGCGGGATGGTTTCGAGCAGCAGCTTTGCCCCAGCTCGTTCCAGGCGACTGCTGAGCGCGCCCGCGTCGTCGTCCATGCGGATCGATTGTGGCTGCTGGGCCAGGATCGGTCCGTGGTCTTCGCCTTCGTCGACCAGCATGATCGTGACGCCCGTCTCGTCGTCGCCGGCCAGGATCGCGGCCTGAATTGGGGACGCGCCTCGCCAACGCGGCAGCAAGGAGGCATGCACGTTGAGCGTGCCATGCACGGGTAGCTCCAGCACCGACGGCGGCAGGATCTGCCCATAGGCGACCACGATTGACAGATCGGGTGCGTACGCAGCGAACGCCGCTACGGCGTCGGGTTCGCGTAGCCGCTCCGGCTGCAGCACGTCGATACCGGCCGCCTCGGCGATTTGCTTGACCGGCGGCGAGTGCGGCTGCCGGCCGCGTCCCGCCGGCCGGTCCGGCTGGGTCACAACCACGATCGGCCGGTAGGGGCTCTCGATCAGCGCCTCCAGTGTTGGAACCGCGAAATCAGGGGAGCCGAAGAAGGCGACGCGCAGATCGGTCATGGCGTCAGGATACGTCGCGGCGCCTTCATGGCTCGATCAGCCGCACGCCGTCTCCGACGCGGAGCCCAAGCCGCTCGGCGGCGTCGCCGTTGGGCCACGCGATCTCCAGGTAGCCGCTGCTGCCCGTCAGCAGCGATGCCCGATCGGGTGGGGCCAGTCCGTAGCTCTCGGCCAGGCCGCTGATCGAGATCTCGTCACGCCAGCCCGTCGTCGCGATGATCTGTGTCCGTGTGGAACGTCCCTCGCCGCGGAAGTTCGTGATCGCGTTGCCAAAGCGGTCGATGTGGAGCACGTACCCCGCGAGGCCCGTGGCGGCCAGGACCGCCGTCGCCGCAACTTCTGTCAGCGGGTCGCCCAACGACGCCAGATCGCTGCCACTTGCCAGCGCGGCCGCGACGGGCGCCATCACGTCGCGCCCATGGAACGTCGGCGCGACGACGGGTTCCCGGACGCTCGACTGACTGAGTTCGATGGCCCGCAGCCCGGCAGGCAGCGGCTGCGGCGTCGAGGCGGGCTGGGATCGCATTGTGTCGGGCAGGCCGCTGCTCAAGACGCCACTGTCCGGGCCGACGAGAAACGCGTCCTCGGTCTCGATCGCGACCAGACGCCGGTCCGTGCCGACCCCCGGATCGACGACGACAACGTGGACGGCGCCGGGCCCAAACTGCGGCCAAGCGGACTCGGTCAAGAACAGAGCCGTCTCGGCACGTCCTGCTGGTACCTCGTGGCTGACGTCGACGATGCGGGCCTGCGGGGCCAGGCGCAGGATGACGGCGTGCAGTTGCGCGACGTAGGCGTCGCTCAGACCGAAGTCGGTCGTCAAGCTGACGACGCCACTCGGGTTCAGACGACCGGATGGTGACATGCCGAGGGCGGCTAGGAGGCGGCGCGCACAGCGGCGATCGAGAGCACCACGAAGGCGGCCATCAGCACGATCGTCGTGCGGAACAGCACGCGTTCCACGCCGCGGCGAGTGCGGTAGGTCTCCCCGCCGCCGCCGAAGATGTTGCCTAGCCCCTGCCCCTTCGCCTGCAGCAGCACGATCCCGATGATCGCGAGGGCGGCCAGTACCTGGAAGACATTGATGACATCGGCTGTACTCATGGTGCCGTATCCATTGATGTTTTTGCCAACTGGGCTGCTTCGGACTAGCGGGCGTTAGCGACCGCCCAACACGCGCAGCGGTGTGTCCGATCGCGGCACCGCCTCCGCCTTCTCATGGTAAAGAGTGAGCACGGTGTCGGCTAACTTGCTGGGGTCGTGACGGTAACGGTTCGCCTCGTCGACGACATCGGCGACGATCAACTGCGTGCGGGCGGATCCCAACGTCGCGTCGGGGTTAACGCGGACCGGTTCGGAGTGCCAGCGCGGGGGGAGATGGTCGGTCAGGTTGTCGTTCGCGACGACGAAGTCGAAGGGCGCGCCGCCGATGTGCTCCTCAAGTACCTGCAGGTGATTCTGGACGGAGTAGTGGTCGGTCTCGCCGTGCTGCGTCGCGACGTTGCTGATGTAGAGGCGCAGAGCGCGCGACTCCTGGAACGCGATCCGCAGGTCGGGCACGAGCAGGTTGGGCAGCACGCTGGTGAAGAGGCTGCCGGGCCCCACGACGATCAAGTCCGCGCTGCGAATGGCGTTGACGGCGTCCGGGTAGGCTGCCGGATAGGCCGGTTCCAGGCTGACCGTCTGGATCTGGGTTTCGGCTGCGGTAATCGCCGACTCGCCTCGAATCGTGCGCCCGTCCTTCGTCAGTCCTTTGAGATGCACGTCCTCCAGCGTCGACGGCAGGATCTGGCCCTTCACGGCCAGCACTCGGCTGGTCTCGCGAATCGCCTGCTCCATGTTCCCGCTGACTGCGGACATCGCCACGATGAACAGATTGCCGAAGGAGTGACCCTCCAGGCCTTCGCCAGCCCCCTCAGGGAAGCGGTACTGGAAGAGGTTCGTCATCAGCGGCTCGGCGTCGGCCAGCGCCGCGATGCAATTGCGTACGTCGCCCGGCGGGATGACGCCGAGGTCCTCCCGCAGCCGCCCCGACGAGCCCCCGTCGTCGGCGACCGTCACGATCGCGGTGATGTTCTCGGTGTATTCCTTCAACCCGCGCAGCAAGACGGACATGCCAGTGCCGCCGCCGATCGTGACGACGCGCGGGCCGCTCCCGGCGATCCGTTGTCGGTAGAGCAGATTGACGAGGCTCTCGCTCTTGCCCCCGTTCGGGCGTCGTTCCTGGCGCACGGCGTTGAGCAGCGCCGAATTGAAGCGCCAGACTCCTACGACGACGAAGATGATGGAGAGCCCCACGAAGAGAGCTCCGCGCAGGACCTGCGGGATGAACTGCAGAGTGACGTAGTAGAATTCGCCCGGCAGCGTCCAGTTCAGGTACGCCTCGCGCACGAAGAACGAGACTCCCAGTCCCAGGAAGGCCATGCCGAGAAAGAGAAGGACGAACCAACGCTTGACCCCCATACCGGGGACAAGCCACTTCCGCGTATCAGGATCACTGAGCCAATCGCGCATACGTCCGGGCGCCAGCTCCATGAGCCCTCCACCACCTTGCGAAACTATACGTCGACTCGAGGCCTGGAGGCTATGTAATGCTGCGTGGTCGCCGGGATTGAGGCCTCGGCCACCCAGCGACACAGGTCGCAACGCCTTGCCTGCACTTGAAATAACGCCGGCGGACTTACCGCGGTTCCGGACCCGATCCCCAGTTACGAATCGAGCGCATCCAGTGCGGACTTCAGCAGCTCCGTGGCGGTCTGCGGGTTCGCGCGGCCGCGCGTCGCTCGCATGATCTGTCCGACGAGGAACTTGATCGCGGTGTCCTTGCCATCGCGGAAATCCTGTACCGCCGTGGGTTGCTCGGCGATCACCTGCTCGACGATTGTCCGCAGTTCCCCGGCGTCGCTGATCTGGGTCTGGCCCGACTCCGCCACAATCGACGCGGGGTCCTTGCCCGTCTCATACATCGCTTCGAAGACGTCCTTCGCTAACTTGCTGCTGATCGTGCCCGCGTCGATCAGGGCGACCAACTGCCCGAAATGCGCCGGCGCCGGCTTGAGGTCGCCCAGGCTCTCGCCGCGCTCGTTCTGGATTCGAGCGAGCTCGCCCGTCATCCAGTTTGCGATTTTCTTCGACTGCTCGGCCGAGGCGTCATTTGGCAGCTCGGCCACTGCGGATTCGTAGAAGTCGGCCTTGTCGCGATCCTCGGTCAGCAGTCCGGTTTCGAAGTCGCCCAGCCCGTACTGCGACCCGAAACGCGCGAAGCGCGCTTTGGGCAGCTCCGGCAGCGTGGTTTCGATCTGCGCAACCCAGTCGCGGCTGATGCGCATCGGTGGCAGGTCGGGCTCCGGGAAGTAGCGGTAGTCGGCCGCGTACTCCTTGGTTCGCTGGGACGTCGTGATCTCTTCGCCTTCGGTCCAGCCGCGCGTCTCTTGCACGATCCGCTCACCGTCGCGTAGGGCCTGCGTTTGTCGCACGACTTCGAACTCCAACGCCCGATAAACGGCGCGGAACGAGTTCATGTTCTTCACTTCCACCTTGGCACCGAACTCTTCCTGGCCCCATGGACGCAGGGAGACGTTGGCGTCGCAGCGGAAGGATCCCTTTTCCATATCGGCCGTGCTCACGCCCAAGTAGCGCAGGATCTGGCGCAGGCTGACCAGGTAGACGCGCGCTTCGTCGGCGCTGCGCATGTCGGGTTCGGATACGATCTCCATCAACGGAACGCCGCTGCGGTTCAAGTCGATCAGGGAGTAGCTCTCGCCGGCTTCGTTTGTGCGGTGTAGCAGTCGCGCCGTATCCTCCTCCAAGTGGGCTCGCGTAATCCCCACTCGCTTGGTCTCGCCATCAACATCGATGTCGAGATGCCCAAGTCCGGTCAGCGGCATGTCGAACTGGCTGATCTGATAGCCCTTGACCAGGTCGGGGTAGGGGTAGTTCTTGCGGTCGAACTTTGACAGCTCCGGGATCGGCATGTCGAGCGCGAGGCCGGTCTTGATCGTCCACTCGACCGCCTGGCGGTTGATCACCGGCAGCGCGCCCGGTAGGCCCTGGCAGACGGGGCAGACGTGAGTGTTGGGCGGCGCGTCCTGATACGCGGCCGAGCAGCGGCAGAACATCTTCGAGTTGGTGCGCAACTGGACGTGGACCTCAAGACCGATCACGGTCTCGAATTCGGTCTTCTGTGCCGTCTCGGGTGTTTCGCTCGCCATGGCCGCCAGTCTACGACGCCCCGCCGGTCAGCCCTAGCGATCGGTCGACGCCTCGTCGCCAGACCGGAGTAGGGGCACGTCGACTGTCTGTCCGCTACGATCGAGCCCGGGCTGATCCGGGATTGCACTCTCGGCGAACGCCCGCGACCGAATTCGAACCGACTCGATCTTTGGGGGACCGACCAATGAGCGCGTGCGCATGAGCGAAGTCCACGACGCAGCCGATCCTCGCCTTGACCCGCAAGATCACCATCACACGGTGACGCTGATCCACACCTCCGATGTCCACATCGGTACCGGGCACAAGACTGACCACGACGACGAATGGCCAGAGCGCCCAATCGCCGACCTTTCGCGAATGGCCCAGATTGGGCGCGACAACGACGCCGATGCGATGGTCATCGTGGGCGACTTCTTCGACAACAATCGGGTGCGCGAACCTCTGATTGAGGCGACCTGTGAGGCGTTGGCGCGGGCCGGAATGCCCGTCGTGATTTTGCCGGGCAACCACGATCCCTTCATGGCCGACGGCATCTACCTTAAGTACGCGCACCACTTCCCCTCCAACGTCCACGTGATCGGCCGCGAAGAGGGCGAGCTGATTACGTTGCGCGACGCGGGCTTGCAGGTCTGGGGCCAGGCCCACACCGACTACTATGACTTCAACCCCGTGGAGACGCGGCCCCAGTGGCAGGCCCACGGGCAAGCCGACGGCGAACGTCCGCTTTGGCGCGTGGCGCTGGCTCATGGCTACTACGTGAAGTCCGAGTACGAGACCAAGATGTCGTACCAGATCCATCCGCACGACCTGGAGGCGCTCGAGGCTCACTACGTTGGCCTGGGGCACCTAGAGCTACACGAGCGAGTGGGCCCTGACGGTGTGCTCGCGTACTACTCAGGCGCCCCCGATCGGTCGGGCGGCGCCACGATCGTCCGCTTAGCGCCCGACGGGATCGATGTCCGGCACGTCCAGGCCGACGTTCCGCGCGCTGTCGACTCTGGTGAGGGCCATCCCGGTGGCGTGGCGCCGGGTAACATCGGCTAAGCACCTCCTCCCACAGGGGCCGCCCGAGCGTCTCGCGGTGGTATTCTCGCCTCCTTGTCACGGCGCGCCGCCGTTTGTAGGCCGCGCCTGCCAGCCGAGATGTCGCGGCACCAGCCAGCACAGATCCGGAGAGCGCAATGAGCTACCAAGCCCTGGTCGTCAACAAGTCCGACGACGACTTCTCGATCGGCGTCGAAGGTCGAGACGACTCCGAGCTGCCCCAGGGTGCCGTCACGATCGCCGTCGAGTGGTCGGACGTGAACTACAAGGATGCCCTCGCCTCGACGGCGCGCGGGCGCGTCGTCACGAAGTACCCGCTTGTGCTGGGAATCGACTTGGCAGGCACCGTCCAGCAGTCCTCGGACTCGAGCTTCAGCGAAGGCGACAAGGTCGTCGCGATTGGCTACGACATCGGCACCGGCCACGACGGTGGCTACGCCGAGCTGGCGCGGCTACCGGCGAAGTGGGTCGCCAAGTTGCCCGCCGGCTTGAGCAGCGAAGAGGCGATGGCGTTGGGAACGGCGGGCTTCACCGCCGCGATGAGCGTCGACGCGATCCAGGTCGGCGGCGTTGCTCCCGGCGACGGACCGATCATCGTGCCGGGCGCCACCGGCGGCGTTGGCACGACCGGTATCGCGATGCTGAACAAACTGGGCTACGAAGTCGTCGCCTCCAGCGGCAAGTCGGATCAGACTGACTTCCTCAAGTCGCTTGGCGCCAGCGAAGTGCTGACGCGCGATGAGATGTCGGCCGAGAGCAAGCGCCCGCTTGAGGCGGAACGCTGGGCGGGCGCGATCGACGCCGTGGGCGGCAGCACGACCGCCAATATCCTGCGCTCGACCAAGCACAGCGGCGTCGTGGCGCTGTCCGGGTTGACCGGCGGATTCGGCATCGAAACCTCGGTGATGCCGTTCATCCTGCGCGGCATTCAGCTCGTAGGGATCGACTCCGTCTGGTGCGAGATGGACTACCGCAACCGCATCTGGGGCCGTCTGGCCGGAGATCTCAAGCTCGACAACCTGCTCGATCTGGTCACGGACCGCATCGCACTGGACGGCGTGCCGCCCTTCACCCAGCGGATGCTGGATAACCAGGTCGTCGGTCGTACTCTGGTCCAGGTCGGCGGCTAGCCGAACGAGAGGCAGCACTATGTCGAGCTGGCGTGACCGCGTCGAGAAGGCCAAGCAGATCGCCCGAGAAGGAGCGCCAGAGATGCAGGCGCGCGCCGAGGAGCTGGCCAAGCAGGCGGGTAAGGCGGCGGGACAGCAGAGCCGTCGCGGACGCGCCAAGATCGATCAGCAACTGGACCGACGTCGCGAGGCCGCCGAACAGCGCGAGCAGTGGTACGAAACCGTCAGCGGTATGACACACACCGAGGGCTTCCCGGACGAAGATTCGATGCGGCGCAGCATCGAAGCGGCGGCCGCGCATGGCTGGGTGGTGGCCAACATCGCCGAGGTCAAGAAGCGGCGGCTGCCCGGTGGCTTCACCACCCTGGTCGCGCGCGAGGCGGTTGAGCGCGTCAAGCAGTCGGCGCGCTTCATGGTCACTTTCCGACGGGAATCGCCCGCCAGCACGGAGGACTCGCAGCTAGACGCCGAGTGACGCTGGTCGCGGCGCCGGTTAGTGGGCTTGCCAGTCGGCCTGGCGCTTCTCGCGATACGCCTCGGGGCCCATCTTGGCGTCGTCGGTGGACCCGGCCACGCGGCGCATCGTCTCACCGAAGCGGATCGCTTCCACGAAGGACAGCTCCTGGCCTCGATGCGCGACCTCCTTCGTGGCTCTGATCGCGAGCGGGGCCGGCTTGCAGAGGCGGTCGGCCAAAGCGCGTGCCTCGGCCATCAGGTCGTCGTGCCCGACGACCTTCCAAACTAAGCCCATCTCCTTCGCCCGCTCTGCGCCGACTCGGTCGCCCAAGAGCAGCAACTCCATCGCGTTCTGCCAGCCCACGCGCTTGGGCATGCGCACCGCGCCTTGGATCGTCGGGACGCCGATCTGCACCTCGGGGAAGCCGAACTCGGCGCGCTCGCTGGCGATCACGAAGTCGCAGGCCGCGACCAGGGTCAGCGCGAAGCCGAGGCAGTAGCCGTTGACGGCCGCGATGACGGGCTTCCAGATCTCCAGTCCGCTTTCCAAGGAATTCGCGCTGGGCATCTCCCAGAACGTGCCCCCCTGCGGCGGGCGGCGGTCGCGCAGGTCCGCTCCGGCACTGAAGGCGCGACCCTGCCCCGTCACGATCGCGACCCAGGCGTCTTCGTCGTCGCGGAACTGAACCCAGGTGGCGTTGAGGTCGTTACGCAGGTCGGCGTTGATCGCGTTCAGGGCTTCGGGCCGGTTGTAGGTGATCGTCGCAACGTGGCCATCGCGCTCGTAGAGAACGGTGTCGCCCATGAAGATGCTCCCGCCTGCCGAGGAATGATTCGCTGATGCGGCCCTGAGCCTAGCGCAGCGGCCCGGCGGGCACAGATGACGACGGCGGGTGGCGAGCTCAAAAGGGGAACGATGAGCGTTTGGTCCGTCCTGACGAAGAGCACGTCGCCGTTGCGCAGGATGAACGTCTCGCGCAGCGCATCGGGCAGCAGGGCGGACCACGACTGCCAGCCTGACCCGGTCCAGCGCCAGACGATCGTCACGCCCTCGATCCCGTCGAACACGTCCACGACATTGCGCGCCGGACCGCTCCAAGCTTTGAACGTGCCTCCGGCGGCGATCACGAGAGGTTCGTAAGGCGTCACCGTCACGACGGCTTGGATGCCCGGGAAGTCTGGGTGGAGATGGATCGGCTCATCGCTCGCGGCACCCTCGTAACTGGTCTCGGCGAACGTGTTTTCCTCCGTGCCGGAGTCTCAGCCTTCGAGCAGCACCGTGGACTGCAGTGGGTTGCCTTGCGGATCGAAGAGAGCCAACGACTCCAAGCCCAGGAACGCGTCGTTCGTCATCGAGAACATCTGCACCGTCGAGAGGAGGTGGCCCGGCGTCGCCCGGACCTCGAACGTTCGTGAGTCGCCCCGCACCGCCAGCGCCCCGATCTCGGTCGCGCCGCGCTGCTCGATGGCCGTGCTCGTGGCCGCGAACTCTGCGATGTCCTCCATGCCTTGGTTGGCCCGCCCTCCAGCCTCCCAAAACGCGTGCGGTTCCTCATGCAAGAGGTAGGCACCCTTTGTGAGCGCCTGGTCGGGTGTGGTCGTACTCGTGATCGTGACGCGGAACGTGGTCTGGCCCGAGGCAGCGACAGACTGCGCGCTCGTGACTAGACCCGAGACCAGTGCGCCGGCGACGGCGAAGACGAGCCAGACTCGAAGGCGATTCACGGCGATCCTCCTTAGACCTCGTCGTAGCGGAAGCAGTCCACGGCGTGGTCGTTGACCATCCCGGTCGACTGCATCAGCGCGTAGCAGATCGTGGGCCCGACGAAGCCGAAACCACGCTTCTTCAGTGCCTTGCTCATCGCCTTCGACTCATCCGTCTCGGCCGGGACCTGTGCCATCGAGTGGAAGGTGTTGCGTTTGGGCGCTCCATCGACGAACGACCAGAGCAACTCGTCGAGTGACGAGCCTTCTTCGCGCAACGTCAGGACTGCCTGCGCGTTCTTGATCGTCGCGGCAACCTTGGCCTTGTTGCGGATGATGCCAGCGTCGCCGAGCAGGCGCGCTGTCTCCTCGTCGCCGTATTGGGCGATCCGATCGACGTCGAAGCCCTCGAACGCTGCCAGGTAGCCCTCGCGGCGCTTGAGGATCGTGGACCAGGACAGGCCCGCCTGCGCGCCCTCCAGTGTCAGCATCTCAAACAGTTCGCGTTCGCCGTGTAGCGGCACGCCCCACTGCTCGTCGTGGTAGGCCATCATCAGCGCATGGCCGCTGCCCCAGTCGCAACGGGTACGCTGGTCGGAAGTCGTTTCTTTCGTTGTCGCCACCGAAGCCTCCGTCGCTGAGTCGCCCGGCCGGAGCCGAGTGTTGAACAGACTAGGACCCGCCCGCGACCGGCTCGATCAAGCCGTCCGCCTCTTCCGCGAACTGCTCCTGATAAAGCGAGGCGTAGAGTCCGCCTCGTGCCAGCAGCTCGCCGTGCCGTCCGCGCTCCACGATGCGGCCGCCGTCCAACACCAGAATCTGGTCCGCGGCGAGCACCGTCGAGAGGCGGTGCGCGATCACGACCGTTGTTCGCCCGCGCGCCAGGCGTTGGGTCGCCTCCCGGATCTCGCGCTCCAGGCGCGAGTCGAGTGACGCCGTGGCCTCATCCAGCACCAGGACCGGCGCATCCTTCAGTACGGCGCGCGCGATCGCGACGCGTTGCTTCTCGCCGCCGGAGAGTCGGTAGCCGCGTTCCCCCACCACCGTTTGCAGGCCGTCCGGCAGCAGCGCGATGAAACTGGACAGGCCCGCCGTTTCGGCGGCGCCGGCGACCTCCGCGTCGCTGGTCGCTAAGCGGCCGTAGCGGATGTTTTGGCCCAGAGTGTCGTGGAAGAGGTACGCGTCTTGCATGACCGCGCCCATGGCGGCGGAGATGGAATCGAGCGTGAGCTCGGTCAGGTCGTGGCCGTCCAGCCGCACGACGCCGCCTCGGGGGTCGTAGAAGCGCTGCAACAGATAGGTGATCGTCGTCTTGCCCGCGCCGGACGGGCCGACCAGCGCGAGCATCTGACCGGGCTCTGCCGAGAACGTGACATCGGTCAGCGCCCGACGCGCGCCGGTGCTGTACGCGAAATCGACCGACTCAAATGCGATCACGCCGCGCGGCTTCTCGATCGCCACGGCGTCAGCACGCTCTTCGATCTCCACCTCCTCGTCGAGGTACTCGAAGATCCGCTCGAACAGCGCTAACGAGGACAGCACCGTGACATTGATCCGGGCGATGCTGGCGAAGGGGCCGAAGACGCGCTGGGTTAGCAGGGCGAAGGCGACCAGCGTGCCGATTGAGATATCGCCGTCCACCACGGCGCGTCCGCCGTACCAGTAGACGATGCCGGGGATCAGCGTCGAGAAGAGGCTCGATCCCATGTTGAACCAGCGCGCCGCCATCAGCCGCCGCATCGAGAGATCGCGCAGGTTTGTGTTGGTCTTCTCGAAGCGCTCGCGTTCATACGGCTGGCGTCCGAACGATTTGACCAGCATCGATCCGGAGACCGAAAGGGTCTCCTCCAGATGCGCCGACATCTCCGCGTTCTCGGCGTGCCACTTTTGCAGCAGCCTCCGCTGGAGCAGCCCCATCCGCATGGTGGGGTAGGACCAGAGCGGCACCACGATCAACGCGATCAGCGCCAGCTCCCAGGACAGCGTGAACATCAGCACGAAGGCGATCGTGAGGATGCTGGCGTTGGTCATGAAGTCGGTGAAGGTGTCGGTCAGGGTGCGCTGAATGCCGTTCACGTCGGACGTGACGCGGGCCAGGATCTCGCCGGTCCGCGTGCGCGTATAGAACCGCATCGGCAGCCGCTGGAGATGGTCGTGCAGCGACGAGCGCAGCTGTTGCATCACGCCCTGCCCGATGATCTGATTGATGTACCCCTGCAGAACTCCCAGCAGGGCCCCGCCGACCACCATCGCGACGTAGAAGCCGAAGAGCAGATTGAGCGCGTTGAGGTCACCGTCGATCACCTTGTCGGCCATCGTTCCGAGCAGGCGAAGTGGGAACAGCGACAACGCTGCCGATGCCGTGACCATCACAACGAGCGTCAGCACGTGCCGGCGGTAGGGACGGAACAGCATGATCACACGCCGGGTCAGGGCCAGGTGTGCTCCTGCGGGCTTGCGCATCGGCGGTCGGGCGCTCAGGTCGAGTCTCCACTCAAGACCCGCCGCGGGCGGGTAGGAGATGCCCGCGAGACGCGTGCACCGGCACCAGGATACGTCGGGCTCGCGAGCTCGCGTTACGTTGCCCGCAACTTGGTCAGCCTCCGCGTGGGAAGCGGAAAAGGAATTCTGTAGGAAGCGGTCGCGGGCAGTGTGGAGAACTTGACGCCAATTGTGGACAAGTCTGGACAACTGCGCGGCTCAGTTGGGCGGGCGGTCTAGCTAGGCCGTTATTGCGCTTCCCCGTGCCAACGGCTTTACGATCGTTCGCATGGCGCCCTTGAAATCTCCGTCCATCGTTACCGCGCAGGCTGCGGATCAGGGACAACTGCGCGATTCCATGCAGGACAGTGTCGACGCGCGGATGCTCGACCCTGATACCGCGCTGCTGGTCGTCGCCGACGGCATGGGCGGCGCCCCGGCGGGCGATCTCGCCAGCGGCAGAGCGCTCGCCGCCGTGATCGACACGCTCGGCCAACGCGATTGGTCGGACCCGGACGTCGCGCTTGCCGAAGCAGTTGCCGCCGCCAACGAGGCCGTCTGGCAGGAAGCGTTGGCCGATCCGCGCAAGGCCAGCATGGGCACGACGTTGGTAATCGCCCCTCGTCAGCGCCGGCGGGGTCCGTATCGCGAACGTCGGCGATAGCCGCGCCTACGGCTTGCTGGGGGGCGAACTGCGCCAGCTCAGCGACGACCACTCCTACGTGGGCGAGGCAGTCCGCGACCAGCGGATGACGCTCGACGAGGCGCGCGAGCACCCCTATCGCAACGTGATCACGCGCGTGGTTGGTACCCAACCCCACGTCGAGCCGGACTTGGTCGCGACTGACCTGGGGATCGGCGACACGATCCTGCTCTCGACCGACGGCCTGCACGGCCCGCTTGACGATGCCGCGATCGCAGCAATCCTCGCGGCGAACGGGAAAGACCTTGACGGAGCGGCTCGCGCCCTGATCGACGCCGCCAACGCGGCGGGCGGACCCGACAACATCGCCGTTGCGCTTGCTCGGGTCGTTTGAGCGCCTTCAGGCGCCGCCGTAACGATTCGTCAGTCGCACTCGACATTGCGGCAGTCCGTGACCGCGATCCTGCGCGGAAGATCGAACTGGAATCGCTCGGGTGCGATCGGCTCGTTGTACTCGATCTGGGTAACGAGACGAGTCGTGCCGGCGATCACGTTGCCAGCTTCGTCACGCAGCTCATCTTTCAGCACGAACGCCGTCTCGATGTCGACCCAGACGAAGCGATCGGCCGCACCGCCCACCCCGTATGGGTCGACGTCAAGCGTGCCGGTGTAGCGCGATCGACCAAGATTGACCACGTGCGTCGAACGGCCCGCGATCATGTCTGGGCCCACGACCTCTCCCCGGTAGCAGTGGGCCACTTGAGCCAGCAACGCGGTCAGGCCGGCTGCGCGCGGGCCGTCGTTCGGCAGCACCGCAAGGCCATCGGCTACGGCAGGAAGATCTTCCTGGCGATACACGCGGACCGTCCGGCTCTCCCCGCGGACGTTTGTCACATCGACCCACCAGTTGGTCCCGTCCCAGACTGCAGTGATGGAGAGCTGCAGTTCCCCCGCCGCAGTCGAGACTTCCACTTCCACGCGCCGCAGGTTCGGCTCCTGATCCCAAACGATCTCCCGCGCCACGCGCGTGTCCAACGCCGGATTGGGAGGACAGAGCGGCCGTCGACGACCGTCAAATTTGGGTCCGAGGTGACCATCGTCATCGAGAATGTGGAAACGCCTTGGCAGGCGGGCGCTGCAGCGACCGCCTGCACGTCTCGCAGGATCTGCTCCGCCTGCGCCACCCCGGACGGTGTCTGCCCGGTTAGCGTTAGCAGCGCCACGACGACGGTGAACGTCGCCGCTAGTGCTCCAGCCCCCGCCCAGCGCGGGATGCGGCGCTGTGGGCGTTTGGCTGTGGCGTTTTCCGTCGTCGCCGAATCGAGGATGTGGCGGGTGGCGGGGTCTTCGCTGCGCACACGATCCACAACTTCGGTCGGGCTCAGTCCGCGCAGTGGGAACAGCGCCTCGCGTGCCGCGAGCGTCGCGCGATCGTGATCGTCGGGTCTTGTCATCGCAGTGCCTCCGAACCGGATCGCGGCTCGACGGCATCGCCGAGGGCCGCCCTCAGCCCCTCCAGCAGCAGCGCGCGAAAGGCGGCGTCCAAGTCTTCCTGACGGGGCTCGGCCCAGGTCAGGTTCTCCTCGACCTCAGAGCGGACGTGCTCTTCTACGAGGTCGAGCAGCGCGGCGTAGAACTCAGCCATGCCGCGCGTGTCGGGATTGCCAGGGTTCGCCGCGACGACTTGTCGAAAGATGGATTGGTGCCCTGCCTCTGACCGATTGCGCGCGTCATTCGCAACGCTGGCTGCGCGCTTACGGAGAGAGGCATGATCCGATTCGGATAACTCTGGCATGCAGGGCACCGTACGGGAGAGAGGCTTCTAGCCCCTTGACACCGCCTGAGGTGGGTCAGCGGTCCATCTGGCTCGAAGCGATCGTTCCGCGAACGCGTCTTGAGTGGGCATACCGGCAAAGACACGCGAAAGAGCCTACGAGCATTCGAGATGGATGGTGCCGGGAGAGGGGATCGAACCCCCACGGCCCGAAGGGGCCAACGGATTTTAAGTCCGCCGCGTCTGCCAATTTCGCCATCCCGGCGGGATCGCGCGTCGCGATGCAATTCTGGCACGACGCGAGACTGCGTGGTCGGCGTGCTTCGACCGTAGGCGTGTGATACTAGGTCACAGACCCAACG
>Ga0310121_10001822_pt1 | contig 21110 bp, 15 predicted proteins | sample CB27_Tmax_986_MG_FD_203504 | JGI IMG/M metagenome (GOLD analysis project Ga0310121, IMG submission 203504) | Marine microbial communities from Western Arctic Ocean, Canada - CB27_Tmax_986 | ecosystem: Environmental > Aquatic > Marine > Oceanic | place: Canada: Western Arctic Ocean | collected...
GAGCGACTTCTTATCCGCGCTGAGAGCCTCAACCACATTGAGCAATTCTTGAATCGCCAACTCAATCTTGTCCGACAGCTCCTCCTCGGCCAACAGCTGCTCGACCTTCTCGATAATCGCTTTTACATCTGAAGTGCCCATGCACCCATTCATACACCTTCTTCGAAAAAATCAACTAGATGCAGTGCTGGCTATTGTGAGGATACGAAATATGGATTTAGGCAATTGTAAGGATTCAGCGTTTCGTTAGACTGGATGGTCTGCGAAACTTCGATAACGTTCCGCTTTGAGGGGGAGAGCGTTGCATTCTTTCGTCCGGCGTCATCTTGGCGCCCGGTCCTGTTCAGGTCCGTGGGTCTTTGGGGCACAACATGGTGCAGGGATGCATCATGACGAGGGTGCGTGCAGGAATATTGAAACATTTTTCGACCGTTTGATTGCGTCGTTTCGGCCGGACATGAAATTCGCTTATTGAGTGCAAACGACCGGTGGCTGGGCTCAAACGGCAATCAATCGCGGCGGCGAACTCGTCGTCGGCGCGCCATTTGCGGTTCAGTCGGCCGGACGAATGGCGGATCTGCCGGACGAATGGGCCGCTGGCCAATTCGGCCTACCAACGACTGTGTGGCAAAGAAAGGACAAGGTTGCATGGAAAACGGCAACACGACAAACACGAAATCGATCATTGACCACGACTTGCATGAACAGCTTTTTGATTTGTGGGCAATCATCTGCCGCCACACGCGTCTGGTCACGGTCTGCATCATCATTTTTCTCGGCCTGGGCGCACTGTACTACTTGAACGCCCCCCGGACGTACGAATCGATTGCTGAAATCTATGTAGAAACGCTTCGCGCACCGGACCTCAATGGGGTGAGAACTGACGACCAAACGTTGTCCGAGAAGACAATTGAAACGCATAAAGAGTTCATTCGAAGCAAGATGATCGTGAGCCGAGCGATGGAAGAAAATGGCTTGGACAAGCTCCAGTCCGTGGCAGACGCCGATTATCCTCTGGAATTCATTATCGAGCGTTTAACCGTAGAGGTCACCGAAGAAAACTCGAATATCCTCGCCATTCGCTACGCTGGCGAAAACGCCGAGGACTGTCACAAGATTGCTTCGGCCATCACGGACACATACGACGTATTCCTGGGGGAGTCGAACCAATCGATTGGCAAGAGCACTACGGACCTCATTAGGAAAGCGAAGGATGAGCTGCTCATCGAGATAAGCGCGATTGACAAAGAGTATGGTGAATTTCAAGATCAGGTACCGCCCGAGGTCCTCTTCACGCAAGGCGATGGGGGCATCAATCTACACCGCGAACGGCAGTTGCGTATCGAACAGAAACGGGCTGAAAAGGAGGTCGAACGGACAGGACTGGCGGCAACGATCGATTCGCATCAACGAGCGTTGGATGAGGGTGGAGACAGTCGAGAGGCCATCTACTACATGGCGTTGTTGGAGCTGCGGCCCGAAGAGCAAAATGAGCTAAACCTATTGAGGATTCGAGCGCACGAGGAATACACCCAGCGAGAAATGATGCGCCAATACGCAGGGGTTCTGACGGAAACCTATATCGGCCTCATGATAGAAAAGAGCGAGTTGGAGTCGGAATATGGCGAGGGCCATGACTCATTGCAATCGAATGCGCAACGCATTCTCATGACGCGACGGATGCTCAAAAAGGCGTTGCAAAACGAGAACCCGATCGATATAGGACAGACTCAACAGGATGAAATCGAGGACCAGCCGGTCGAGATCGACTATGTGACGGTTTACATGCAGTCGCTCCGTGATCGTCTGGAGGCATTGGATACGGAAATCACCTTTCTAGATAAATCATTCGCTGAAGAGCTGCAACTGGCCAAGGAGATCCAGGACTATCTGGACCAAGACTATGCCATTCGCAACGATCGAGACAATAAACAACTGTTGTACGATGCGGTGGTCGCCAGGTTGACCGAAATCAATCTAATCCAAGAATACGGAGGGGACCAATTCAACCTGTTGGCACCACCCGAACTTGGCAAACAGATCGCCCCGCGACTGTTGTTAGTGGCGGCCTGTTCCCTGTTCTTGGGGATCTTCACGGGCGGTAGCCTAGCATGGTTGATTGACCGTGCGGAGAATACCTTCCGGACCCCCATTGAGATTCGAGATACGCTGCAGCTACCGGTGATAGGTCGAATCCCCTTCATCAAACTCAAGCAGCAAGTAGTGTCTGGCGACTACCCCAATTTCGCGCCGGTGGTCTGCACGGTTCACCGGCACGATTCGGTTTCAGCCGAGGCCTATCGTGCGGTGCGAACATCTCTGTACTTCAGTACGAAGGGGCAAGATCACAAGGTGATCCAGGTATCAAGTCCGTTACCGGGTGACGGCAAGTCAACGTGTGTCGCCAATCTAGCGGTCACGATTGCCAAATCCGGCAAGCAGGTATTGGTGGTGGATGCCGATTTTCGCCGGCCGACGATGCACGCAATGTTGGGGCAAACCGCGGACGGTCATGGATTGGCGGACGTAGTTAGTGGATCGGCTGAACCAGACGATGCGATTCGAGCGACGGCCATTGAGAACCTGTCATTTGTGTCGGCAGGACGTCGGCCGGCCAATCCGTCTGAGCTACTGAGTTCTCCGGAATTCAAGAGCTTCATTGACTTGGTTCGCGACAAATTCGATTTCGTCCTGGTCGATACGCCGCCTCTGCTGGCGGTCACCGATCCGAGTGCCGTGGCGGCACGAGTTGACGGCGTCATTTTGGCGCTGCGGATACGCAAAGGAGTGCGTGGCCCGGCCCGGCGATCTCGCGAGCTACTGGCTAACGTCGGCGCCAATGTGCTGGGCGTGGTCGTCAACGCTTGCGACGAGCGATACAAGTACGGCTATGGCGGAGAGGGATACGGGCTTGGCTATGGCGGATACGGTTATGGTTATTACGGGAATGGATTCAGTAGCCCAGACGACTCGACCACCGCGACCGAGAACGGCAATGGTCAGTCTCGCCCGAAATTGAGATTCTCAATTCCGGGTTTGGATAAGAAGTCGGACCAGGATTCCTAGGCCGAACGCCGAGCCGTGGACATGATTCGCCATAGACCCCAAGACGCATCGTCCCGAGACAAGCTAACAGTCGTCGGCACCAATGACGACTGGGACGCCATGGAGCCACGGCTGACTCCGGTGGAGCGCCATTTTGATCGCCTCTTTGGAAAGTTGGGCCGATCGATCGTAACCCACCGCGTCTGGCTACTGGGCATCGGCCACGCGCTGGTTTTCATCCTTTCATTTTGGCTGGCGTTCTGCCTGCGTTTCGACTTTGCGGTCCCCGCCGACATCTATCTTCGTTTTCAAGCGGCGCTTCCAGCGGTGCTGGTCGTCAAAATCGTAATCTTCTATTGCTTGGGGCATTTTCACGGCTGGTGGCGGTACGTTACATTCGCGGACTTGCGATCCCTTCTCCGGGCTTCACTGCTGTCGTTGTTGGTCGTCGTCTTAGTCAGCCACTTCTTGTTGCCTCAAACGGTTCCACGCAGTGTGGTGATCACCGACTGTCTTTTCACTGCACTGTTTTTGGGCAGTTTGCGGGCGAGTTTTCGGTTATTTCGAGAGAGCACGTTTTTACGAACAGACATGCGAGAAGCGGCTTTAATGGTCGGAGCGGATCACTCCAGCGCCGTCCTGGCGCACCAAATTCATTCGAGTCCGGACCTACCTTACCGCATCATCGGATTCATCGACAACCACTCACGGCGCGTGGGCGCACACTTCGGTGATATACCCGTCTTGGGCACACCGAACGAATTGACCGAAGTTGCGGCTCGTCACGATGTCGAGGTGGTCTTGGTCATTGCTGGGGCGATCGTGGGAAAACGGTTTCGCGCCTTAATGGAGCAATGTGAGGCAAACGACATCGAAGTCAAGGTGATTCCAAGTATCGGTGAGGTCTTCAGCGGCAAAGGTGTGTTGCCCATACGTGATATTGAAATCAACGACCTGCTTCGTCGTGAGCCGGTCGAACTGGATTCGGCGAGCATCTCCAACCAGGTCACGGGCAAGACCGTGATGGTCACCGGTGCTGGAGGAAGCATCGGGTCGGAGATCTGCCGGCAACTGCTGAGTTTCAGGCCGCGCGACCTGATCTTGGTCGATTGCGGCGAGAACAGCTTGTTTCTGCTCAACACGGAGTTGGAGCAAATCGCCGGTTCGACTCGATTGCATGTCTGTGTGGCGGACGTACGCGACGCAAACCGCATGAAGACTCTCTTCCAAGAGCATCGGCCCATGCTGGTGCTTCACGCCGCCGCCCAAAAACACGTCGGTGTCGTGGAAGATAATGCGGGTGAAGCCATCAAGACAAATGTTTTCGGGACAAAGTGTGTCGCCGATCTGGCCGCGGAATTTGAAACAGATAAATTCGTGTTGGTTTCAACCGACAAAGCGGTTAATCCGACGAGCGTCATGGGCGCCACCAAGCAGCTGGCGGAGCGTTACGTTCATGCGTTGGCCCAGGAGTCTTCCACGGCTTTCTTGGTCGTGCGATTTGGTAACGTATTGGCTTCCAATGGAAGTGTTGTTCCGCTATTCCAAGATCAGATACGGCGGGGCGGACCCATTACAATCACCGACCCCCGCATGACACGCTTCTTCATGACGATTCCTGAAGCATCTCAGTTGGTATTGCAAGCCAGTTCGATGGGTCGGGGTGGCGAGGTTTTCGTCTTAGAGATGGGCGAGCAGATACGCGTTCTAGATCTTGCCCAAGACTTGGTGCGATTGTCTGGATTGCCAAGCGACGCCATTGAGATCGTGTATATAGGCGCCCGTCCCGGAGAGAAACTATTTGAAGAACTCTATTTTGATGAGGAAGAGTCCTTGGAGACCAGCCACCCGAAGTTGCGAGCCGCCTATCATCGTCCCTGTTCGGTTCACGAAATTCGCCAAGCCATTGATCAACTCGTTCCCGTTGTGAATCAGTCGAATCAGCAAATACGTGCCAAGCTAACTGAGATCGTACCGGAATACCTGTACACTCCGGCCAAACCGTCGATTTCGACGGCCGGCGTTCAAGCGACCGCCAAACGGGTTGTTGCAGAGTAATCCGCGGCGGAATCCGTATTGGTGGATTGATGCATCCTAGCCCAATCTTTCGCGAATAAGAATTCAAACCTTTCCGCACTTTCGAGTCGCCGCTTGGCGGAGGGGTGCATTCTCAACACTGATGGTTCTTGCGTGGCAGGTCAACTAGTAGTATTCAGCGGTGTCGACGGTGCGGGCAAGTCGACCCAGATTCAAGCATTGGTCGGCCGATTGCGCCTTTCCAACCGGCGCCCCATCGTGATCTGGAGTCGCGTCGGATATACAGCTTGCATTAACCGAATCAAACGATCGATACGACAATGGGGGCCAAAGGGTATGATTCCCGTCGCGGGCCCGAGTCCAGAACGCGACGCCGCGCTATCCAAGTCGTGGACACGCCGTGGGTGGCTGTTCGTGGCATTGCTTGACCTGTTTTGGCTATATGCGGTTCGCGTTCGTATCGCTCGATGGTTCGGCCACACGGTGATTTGCGACCGCTATCTCGTCGATTCGGAGCTGGATTGCCGGCTCAACTTCCCCGCGGAGTCCGTGAGTGAGTGGTGGATGTGGCGGATGCTTAAACGCTGTAGCCCAGTACCCGATGCGCGAATTATGCTACTGGTCCCAGTCGAAGTGAGCCGTCAGCGCTCCGCTGAGAAAGAGGAGCCGTTTCCGGACACCGTGGACAGGCTTGTGGATCGGCACCGCTTTTACCAGCAGTTCATTGACGATGATCGATGGCATTGTCTCGACGGACAGCTTGGCATGAGCGAATTGGCGGACGATATCGACGACATTTTATCGCAATCAAGGGACAAGACGCTTGCGAGTTGATTTACTTCAACGCCGAGAGCCACTCGCGCGGATCATGGAAACGACCATGACTCGCTATTGGACCGCCCGATATGGCACTCCGCATGAGGTGTTTTGGCGAGAGCCGGGAGCCTCTCGTGCGGCGCTTCATAGCGACCAACGTTGGTACTGTAACCGTTGGCTCAACATCGTGTTCACTCCTGACGCGGAACCACGGGCCTTTGCTCCTGTCCAGCGGGAATATGCGCGAAGTCTGGTACGTTGGAGACGACCCATCCAATCGGCCTACGTGAAATTGGCGACGAGTCCGCCGACCGCAAGATGGCTGGCCCATGCGACGATGCATGTCAGTCCGCCAATCGCTAAGCACCAACGACAGGTCATCGTGCCGGGCAACAACAAGATTCGCATCCTGGATCACGTAGACTGGACCGCGACATCCATTCTCAAAGACGGATTTGGCAGGGACGGATTTGAACGCGAGCTCCGCTCGCGTAAGATCGCGAGGCAGTTGGGGCTTCCAGTGATCGAGGTCCTCGATGAGGATACCTCAGGCGGCTGGTTTCGCGAGCGATATGTGGCGGCAACTCCTGTAAACCGGTTGTCCAACAAAAACACAATGCGGGACGTGGTTCACAACGCTTGCTTCGCGCTGCGAGGATACCTGGAGCATTCCTTGAAATCGAACCCAATGCCCCATTACATAAACGAGCTGGAGCAAAGAATTCGCGTATATGCATCCAGCCAACCGTTGCTCGCTGACGCACAACGCTCCGCGATCGACACGGCCTTGGACGAACTTCTCAACTGGGCGAATCAGTCTTCGACCAAGTTCCCTGATCATATCACCACGTCGATTGGACACGGTGATTTTCAAGCGGCGAACGTATTAGTGGATGGCCAGGAATTTTGGCTCATCGATTGGGAATCGTCACGACGTAGGCAAACGGGGTACGACCCACTGGTCATGGGGCTTGGCTCACGAACCACGCGAGATTTGGTACGGTCGATGCAAGCGTTCATTCAGCGCGGGTGGACCTCCACTTTGCTCTCTCGATTGGATGATTGGCCTGGCTTTGCCTGGCGATCGTCCGCACAACGACGCTGCGCCACATTGGTTTTCCTCCTCGAAGAATTGGACTATCACTTCGAGGAGAACTCAAACCGTCTGTTTACACGTTTGGGAGATGGTCTGACCCGCCTAGTTGCCGATCTGCCGAAGTTGGTCGCCGGCATTCGGTTGGAGCCCCGATCGCAATGAACCGCGCCTCGTCACCCAAACTACTAATTCTCAACCAGATGGCTGGTCCCATGACGTGGGAATTGGCCGAAGATCTTTCCCAACGCTTCGGCCAAGTCCACCTGCTAACTGGCCACCCCGATACACTGGCCAAACCAAGTCGCCCCGAAATGTCGATCCATGCATCGATCGCCTATCGGCGTGGTGGGACCATCCGGCGGCTGGCATGTTGGCTTGCCTACACGGTGCATGCGTTCCTTTGGGCTTGGAAATGGCCGGCGGACGTTCCCATTCTGATCTTTTCGAATCCGCCCATCCTGGTCTGGGTCGTAGCCCTTCTAAATTCAATTCGCGGGACAAAGTTTTCCATCATGGTTCATGATGTGTATCCTGACGTGTTTGTTCGCAAGGGACTGGTTTCTTGGCGACACCCGTTCGTGTCCTTTTGGAGCCGGCTGAATCGTTGGGCTTACCAGAGAAGCGAGTTGGTCATGACCTTGGGCCCGTACATGTCGTTGGCTGTTTCCAATCAGTTTGACGCAACACACACCTCCGCCGGGAAGATTGAGGTGGTGGGACCGTGGGCCGATACCAAAGCGCTCAAACGCATACCGAAAGAGGACAATTGGTTTGCCCGCCAGTACGATCAGTTCGACAAGCTAACCGTGATGTATTCGGGCAACATGGGCCTAGGCCACGATTTGGAAACGATGCTTTCAGCCGCCACGGAGTTGCGGTCCGATACTCGATTCCACTTCATGTTCATTGGCGCTGGACCGAGGTGGGATTCGGTGCGGGACTACATTATCGAACATGAGTTGGTGAATGCCACCCTCTTGCCTTGGCAGACTGAAGAGGATTTTCGCTATTCGCTTTCCACCGCGGATATCGGCTTTGTTTCACTCGAAGAAGAGATGACCGGCTTGGCTGTACCGAGCAAAGCCTTTTATTTCTTGGCCACATCGACACCGCTGATTGTCTCGTGTGGCCGCGCCTCTGAACTGGCTGATGTTGTGTCCGACAACGGTTGTGGTACGGTGGTGGATGTTGGTGATGTGCACGCGTTGAGGCAGGCGATTGTGGATGCCGCGGAAGTTCCCGGGCGGTTGGCGTCTTGGGTCGATGGGACTCACAAAGCAATGCAGACTCACTCGCGAGTGGCCAGTACAACACAATTTGGCGATCTGCTGGCGACCTATTTACTGATCGAAACCGTGGCCATCGCATCCATCCAACAGAAAACTCGATCTCTAGATTCGGTACGGCACGTCGATGCGGCGGCCGACATGAACCGTCAGTTCCCAGGCTTGAAATAGATAACGATATTCATGGCAGTTCTCCTGAAATGTGGCGCCGTGTTCCTACACGTACCCAAGACCGGTGGCAGCTGGATCACGCATGTATTGACCGAGAACGGTCTTGTTCGCAGGCAGATTGGGCACATCCACGCCGACATGGTGCGTATCCAATATTATTCATCCGGCGGACGCGTGGTCTTCTCGTCAGCCTATCAATGGCTCAAGAGCATCACGCCTCGCAAGCTCAAGGGGAACGCGGCGGGCCAGTTGGTCAAACGAGCTCATACGAGTTATCACGACTCGCGAAAGCCGTTCTGTTTTTGCTTCGTCCGACACCCGCTAGATTGGTACGCGTCCTGGTGGCGATACATGTGCGGTCGATCGGGTTACAATTGGTCGACGGAAAGTGATCTAACGAGTTGGCATCCTTGCCGCGAGCTCAACAACCTCGGAGCTCCTCGCTTTGAACGGTTTGTTCGAAATGTCCTTGAGGCGCACCCCGGCTTCGTCACGGGGCTATTCGGGCTTTACACGGGACCAGGCATCGACTTTATTGGCAAACAAGAGAACTTAGCCGACGATCTGATTGCCGTATTGACACGACTTAACGTTAATTTTGACGAGGATCGAGTTCGTTCATCTGAGCCCGTAAACGTGAGCAAGGTGCCATCGCAATCCACGCATTGGCCTGCCACGGTAAGAACGACGGCCGAGCAACTGGAATACGCGGGTCTCGTTCGCTACGGGTATGAGGCTCATCCCGATCACTTGGCTCGACACAAAAATTCAGATGGCAAGACGGACTGCCAGCAAGATCCCTCCCTGAGCGTTGAGTGATGGCAAAACTAGCGATACGCGCTCTGGTAAGCGGTACCGGCCGCCTCAAACGTGCCGGCTATCTATTGCGCGCCAAATTAGGCCTAGTTCCGCATCGGTCTGAAATGTCGTCGGACGATTTTGAAACGTTACAAACCGTTTGTGTGTTTTTGGGTCCCTATCGAAACCTGACCACACTCACCGCTTCGTTATTAAGCCTTCATCCCAACTGCCAGGTCTTTAACCATGGTGGCTTGGAGATTTTTACGGAAACACAACTCAACCCCTTTGCTGATTTTTCCGATCACACGTTTAAGCGGTTCTGCCACTACGTTCAAGAACGCTCGAACGACGACGTTGGCGGTGATCGCGGCGGTTCCATCACGGAATCGCACGCCTTCGGGGATCAAGCCATTCGCGACGCGTACGATTCACGCCAGCTCGACGAGAGCCAAGATTCCATCCGCACTCTGGTATGGAAAGAATCGCTGATGACGACAAACTACCTGCGCCAACGTAACGTTAATTTGGCTGAGCTACTACACGCGAACGCCAAACTGCGTTTCCTGATGCCGATACGAAATCCCATGGACTGTGCCGTGTCGAATTGCAAGACGGGCCATCGAAAGCGATTCCTAGGCAGAGTCCAAAACGATCCGTTTCACGTCTTGGCGGCGGTCGTTCGGGAGATCCAATGGTTCCAGCAATTGAAGAGTGAATATCCGAACCGGTTTTTCTCATTCTTTCAATATGAACTGGAAGCCGGCAAGTTCCATGAGATCGCTGAGTTTCTCCAACTGGGAAGTGATCAACGCTGGAGTGTTCAGGCGGCGCGGCTGTGTCGCATCAAGCCTTCCTATGATCACGACGAAAAAATGATCAGTCATTTTCGCGAGCTGGTCATTCGACACTTCACGAGCGATAGTGAGTTCGCGGCGAAACTCTCTCTATTCGCGGATGCCACCGTGGCCAGCTAGAGCAAACGTGATCCATGCTGGCTCACGAAGGTTCTTGGTCGGAGGATGATGACGCTCCCTCTGCCTCGACTCGACGCGCGGGTGCGGCGAATTGACGGGCAAGGGTTCCCAGCTCGCTGATTGAGCGTGCAAACACCAGCCGACAGCCAATCCCGACAGTCATGAAGAATAAAACGGTTAGCCCCGCTAGCTGCACCCAATTGGGTTGATGTTCCAACCAGTTCGACGCCGCCCAATGTACCAACATCGCGGATGCAGAAATGAATACGTAGGGAGCAAGGAACGACGTCATCGCCGCGCACACGGGAATTTTGGATTGGCGGAAGTGTATCACGGCTTCAATTAGTCCACTGAGGATCAGGTAGGTTGCAACCCAGACGGCTACGCCCGACGCCGAAGGTGAGGACGATCGACCACAGAGTAGCACGACCATTCCCAGCCCCATTCCACGAATCCCGATCGTTAACGCGACGACTTGAAATTTTCCCGTGGATTGGATTACCATCCGAGCGAAAAGGACCAATAAATGAAACGGCATGGCCACGCAGAGCGCTCGTACGGGAGAAGTCGCGTCGGCCCAAAGTCCATTCCAGATGAATCGTTCAAGCAGTTCGATCGACAAAGCGATCCAACAAGTAACTGTAGTCGACAGGAATGCGATCACTGTGATACCTCGCAGGGCAGCTCGAGTCCTCCTGGGAGGATCATCCTGCACCCGGGAAAATGTCGGCAGGACAATGCGACGCAAGTTCTGGCTGAGCAGGAGTATCGGCTGTATCGAAAGCTGGTATGCGAAAAAGTAGATGCCCACGACGTTGGTTGTGGCCACCAACCCAAGAGCCAGATAGTCGACCTGTCGGAATACAGCGTTCGCCAACGTACCTGCCAGCGCCCAACCGCTTTGTCGTAACACGCCCCGGCAACGGTTCCACGTAGGAGCGCTTCTCCACGGCTGGATCTTCGTGATCACGTAGAGAATGGTTGCCTGAATCACGGCCACCATGACGACGGGAATCACAAAACTGAACGGGCCAAATCCCAGGATGGCGAAAAGGACCGCCAAACCATGTCGAACCAGTCCGTTCAATGCGCGAAGTTTGGCAAGCTCAGCAAATCGCATATGGACTTGCAGGTCGACGATCGGGATGATCGATACTGCTTCCAGCGGAGTCGCAAGTGCGGAGATTAAGATCAACCAGGCGATCGTTCGATCCTGGTAGACTCCGGCGGCGAGGGGAGCCACGACGAGCATGGCAGCTGTCACCAGCGCGGCAAGAAACACCACCGTCCAGAACGCGGGACCTGAATTCTCGCGGAATTCATCGGGAGGCTGCCTCGCGAGCCAGATCGCCGCCCCACCGTCACGGCAAACCTGCAGGATATTTGTCAGACCAATCGCCAGAGCATACACACCGAAATCGTCCTGGCTAAGATACCAACCCAGCACGATTTGGGCGATCAGCGACATAGCAGTGACGGCGGCATGACCGCTAAGCGCCCAAACCATGCCACGCATTGCGACGCGCGTCAGATTTTGGTCGGTTCCCAAGTTGTCTACTTCTGCAATCGGTTCGCGATCGAGCCAGCCAGTTACCGATACGAACATACTCGCTGGACGACTCATCGGAAATGGCAGCTGAACACGACGTAGGCAGGCATGTCGACGTTGCGAGACCGTGAATATATTGGATCCGGATAGCTGGATATTGCCTGCCTTAGCGATTAGATGGGCGCACGCTCTCAAAACGGCCTGCCTTCGTTCGGCCATTCGTTATACGACCGATATCCGGACCACGCACCGGCGAGTTTGAAGCGCGGCTCGGATTGGAGTGGGGTTCGACTAAGTTACAATAGGGATTGAGGTCGTTTTCCAATGGCTAAATGGATGCCTCCCGAATTAACGCACGAATCAGTCCAAATCATGCCGTCGTCCGGCGATCACCATCATTCCGAGGCAGCGAGAGTCGTTTGGCTCGTGAACAGCTTAGGTGCCGGGAACAGTCTCTTATATTGGGGTGAAATACTGGCCAAATACGTCGGAGCGTTTCCCGCTACCAAGGTATTCGTTGGGGCCGGACGCACGCGTCGTATTCCGGGAACTTCCCATGACGTGCAGCGACTTCCATCATTCACATTGCGGCTCGGTAGGAGAACCAATTCATACAACCGCATGGTCCAAATATTGTCGCCCACCGTTTTACGCCGCGTGGCGGCACACCAACCGGACGTCTTGATCGTGATGGAATTCAACCTGCTCTCGCTTTATGCCGTCTTGTCGCGTCGCTGGCTCCGACCAGCCCGAATCCTCTTGCTGGTCGAGAGTCAGCCGCGGCGATGCAATCCCAGACTGATCGATTGGTTCGACCGAAGGTTGCGAAGATTCATTTGCGAGAGAGTTGACCTGATTCTGACCAACAATGCGTCGGGGCGCCGACATCTTGAAGACACACTGTCAGTCGATCCCCACAAGATTCGATCATCTCCTTATTTGGCTTCGCACGTTCCTGGAACGGAAAACAGACGGAATGAAGATCGCCACCAGCGACACGACTTGGGCGATGCGGACAAGACCGTTTTCGTGTATGTTGGTCAACTGATCGAAAGAAAAGGAGTTTTCGAATTAATAAATGGAGTTCATGCGACTCCGCCGGCTATACGGCAACAATGTCGTTTCTGGCTCGTGGGGGACGGCGACCAGCGCCAACGGATTGTAGATCGCATCCGCGAGCTGGGACTGGATGACGTGATACGCGTCCTTGGGCCGTGCCGCTATGAGGAGCTTTGGCGTTACTATGTGGCCGCGGACGTATTCGTCAATCCCACGCTGCAAGATTATCGGGCTCTCGTCGGATTCGAGGCGTTGCAGTTTGGATTGCCTCTCTTCCAGTCGGTCCGTGACGGGGCCGCGGAAGAGATCGTCGAAAAGGGTGAAAACGGATTTACGTTCGATCCTCGCAATGCCGCGGAGACTGCCGAGGGGATTGAGTGGTTCGTCGCGCACGCCAACGAGCTTGGGCGACTTGGCGAGCGATCGGCCGAACTGGCGAAATTGTTTTCCGTCGAGACTGCTGTTGAGTCGTTGACGTCGGCGACACGCAGCTGCCGGGGAATCGTTGCAAAATAGACTGGCGATAACGTGACCCGCGCAACGAATGGATTCCAACAACATTGGCACTTAACGAGGTAGATGAGCACGCGATCAGCACAGTCAAAGTGGACGAAGGCATCGACGATCGCCCATTAGTTCGACCTCTCACGTTTTTGCGCCCGACAACAACACAATGTCCACCCGGTTCATCTATATCGCCGCTGTTTTGCATTTCATTAGCTCGTTCAGCTTCGTGGATCGTGACAGCCAGCAAAGCGAGGCGGCGCTGACGTCCGTTCTCCTAGTAGCGCGAGTCATTCCCGTTTTCTGTGCGATGTTTCTTTGTCTGGCTGCAGTTCCTCTTCGTCATTACGGATTACTGTTTCGCGAATTGCTCCGTTCACCATTGGTATGGTGGTTGTGGTACGCCGTCGTGGCGACAACGAGTGGATTTGCCAACGGGATCGAGCCGATTTGGTCAGCTTGGAAATGTACGGAAATTGTCGGCGTCTTAATCTGGGCGGCCGCGGTGTCGGTTCACCTGACATTGACCAACGACAAACAGCTTCTCGAAAAGTGTTATCAGGCGTTGTTCTATTCGTCGTATGCGGTTTGTGCGTGGGCCATGCTGACTGTCGTCCAGGGTGACTTGGGATGGAGAGCCTACTTATACGAGTCGCGAAGGCTGAATATGGATTGGCCACACATAAACTCGATCACACTTGGCACATTGGCGATGTTCTGCATGCTGGGATGTTTCATTCGCGTCAAGCCAGGGCAGCTCCGACTGGCCATCATTATGGCCGTGCTGCCGAGCCTAGTATTTGTCATGGCCAGATCTCGCACACCCTTGCTGGGACTTTGCCTGTTGGGAGTCATTGCCATTCTGTCGACGAACATGTCCAGGAGTTACAAACTCGTGTTTCCGTGTTTGTTGTTTGCGATCGCGGTTGGTGCACTGGTAAGCCCGGATTTTCGAACGCGGCTGCGCATCGAGTCGCCGCAAGAAATACAAAGCGGCTCGGGACGAATCCGGACCAAGTCGGGCGCTGAATCCGCGTGGGCGGAATCGATTCGGGCAATCGAAAAACAACCTTTAATCGGCTATGGATATCTGAACGCAAAACGTTTCATCAAGGATAAGGACCGATCAGTTGACAACGGAGCCTTACAAGCTCTCCTGTCGGCCGGCTTCATCGGAGCGACTCCGTTGATCATATACGTACCAATCTTGGGTTGGATGTGGTTACTCGGCACCCGAACTCGACGCGAATTGTCTCAACAGACACGCCGTTTGGCCGCCTTCGGTCTGATCGCCTATTCCTTGGCGGTCGCCAAAAGCATGACGACCAACTCTCTCAGTGGTAGCGGTTTTCCTTTGTTGCTTCTTCTACTTTCCTCGTACTCCCTACGAATTACGCGTGTCGAATCGCAAATGCATCCGTCGATACCTTCGACCGCTGACATTCCAGTTTAAAAAGTGCGCATTCTCCAAGTCATATCTCACTACGTTCCCGCATATCGCTACGGCGGGCCTCTTCGTGTCGCCCACGGCCTCGGGCGAGCCTTGCGGAGGCAAGGGCACGATGTGACTGTCTGTACAACCAACCTTCAGAATGAAAGGTCGGATCTGGCGGTGCCGATCGACAGACCCGTCGACGTCGATGGCGTGAAGGTTTACTACGAGCCCACGAACCTTTCGCGGTATTGGGGCTACTCATCGCGATTGCGGCAACGGATCAAGGTGGAGGTGCCCCGGTCCGACGTCGTGCTGGTACACGCTCACTTCCAGTACGCCAATTGGATCGGTGCCCGTCTCGCTCGCCAGCACCGTATGCCGTACGTGGTCTTTCCGCACTCGAGCTTGGTTCGCCATAGCCTCAATTCCAGCCACCGATGGCTAAAGCGATTCTACCTGACTGTTCTTGAACGTCGTAATCTTCGCAACGCATTGTTCATTGCATTCAACGCACCTGAGGAACAGGCCGCTTCTCTCTACTCCGATCGCGGCCGAGTCGTCCCGAACGGTATCGATCCGGATGATTTTGTACGTCGTCCTCCGCTGGGAGCCGCACGCGCCGATCGTCCAGAGCTTAAGGATAAGGTCGTGCTTCTTTTTCTAGGTCGGATAGATATACACCAGAAGGGGTTGGACCACCTGATCGCAGCCCTCGCTCTGGTCCACCAGGATCATCCCAATATCCACCTTGTGGTCGCCGGCCCTGACGAAATGGGCGGGCTGCAAAAATTGGAGAAATTATTGGTCGCCAACCATCTCAATCACGCTGTCACATTCGCTGGACTAGTGACAGGAGATGCAAAGACCAGTCTTCTTCAGGACTGTGACGCGTTTGTCATGTCCTCGCGATACGAAGGCGCCAGCATCGCGCTCCTGGAAGCGCTTCACTTCTCACTACCGATTCTGGTCACCAATCGGGTAGGATTACAGCGGGAAATTGCCGAGACGGGTGCCGGATTAGTTGTCGAGCCCACCGTCGATGGTATAGCCCATGGTATTCGCAAGTTGACCGATCCCCACGTGAGGCGGTCGTTTAACAACCTCGGAACCGAACTGATCCAGAGAAAGTTCACTTGGGACGCGATCGCGGCGGAACTAATCCGAATGATTGAATCGTCACTGTAGGACAGCACTAACTTGGCGCCGAGTTGTGTTAACGCAGAGATCTTACTGCGTAGCCGAAAAGATTTGGTGTGGTAGGAGCCGCGGCATGGCGGAAAAAAGAGACGATCCCAGTTGGTTCGATCTATCGAACCGAGAGCGGCTCGTTTGTCAACTTGTCGCTGACCGCCATCCGACCAATGTGGACCCTCGAGAAGTCAGCCGTTTAGTCCGCGATCCGGGCTCATTTCAATTCTGTCAGGATAATGAAATTGTTCCTCATGTGTATCACGCGATCCATGAGTACTTTCCGAAAGTTGACATTCCCGAACCCTGGCAGCGCGTGCATGAAGAGACACGATATCGGTTGGAGGCGTACCTGGCGGAAGCAGAGCGAGTCGCCAGTCTATTGGACTCGCAATCGATTCGTGTGATCGCCTTGAAGAATGTTGGCATCGCACATGGGATCCACGATTGCCTCGGCTGTTCCCCCATGGGGGACATCGACTTGCTCGTTGAGCGGCGGTGCTTTCGACGGGCCCACGAACTTTTGCTGGAGCAGGGCTATGTATTTAAGTTTCGCAGCCCGCTAGAAGATGAGGATCCGGACCATGCCGAGGCTTCTGGTGGAGGAGAATATCGTACCCAGCTGGATGACGGCCAACCGTTGTGGCTTGAATTGCAATGGCGACCCGTGGCCGGTCGTTGGATTCGCCCCGACCAGGAGCCGACGGCCGAAGAGCTATTTGACAATGCAACCGAAATTGGCGAATCAAAACTGAAAATATTATCTCCGGAGGACAACTTGCTGCAGGTTTCATTGCACACCGCTAAGCATAGCTATGTTCGTGCCCCGGGCTTTCGTCTTCACACCGATGTAGATCGGATCGTTACCCGCCAGCGAGTTGATTGGGCCAAATTCATCCAAAGGGTCACTGCGTTACAGGTCAAGACGGCGGCCTTTTGGTCGCTTTCCATTCCGGCACAGGTATTTCAGACACCGATTCCCGAGGAGGTGTTGGACCAACTTCGACCGCCCGCATGGAAGAGAGGTGTCGTACGAATGTTCTTTCGTAAAGCTCACCTTTTCGATCCGAACAAACGCAAATTCAGTCGATTGGGTTTTATCGGGTTTACGGCGTTTCTGTACGACGATATGCGCGGACTTTGGCGGGGAATGTTTCCATCTCGGAGTTGGATGCGCCAGCGATACGGCAAGTGTGGACTCGTAAGACTGGCGTCACTTTACCTAATCCGGCTCTGGGAGTTGACCACTGGCCGACTGCAGACTTAGGTGCCGAGCGTGGCATGGACATTCGAGGCGATTCGTGGCGCGCGAGAACTGGTGCCATCGGCCTTGATCATAACTGCGCCAAATGCAGTCGCCGCTACCGTCGCGCCGAACTCCGAATTTCGAACAGGGAATCTCGAGCAGGGAATCTCGAAGGATGAATGTCCATGGAATAAGTCATACTAGTCACTTCAACATTCGAACTTCCTTGTTCGAAATTCGAAATTCAACGCGGGCGAGCCATCGCGATCCATGCCACCATTTGTCGGAGTTACGGTCTAGGCTGGTGCAATCTTGTCGTTCTTCTTCCATAATACGGAAACTCCCCGGCCCATAATTGAGTGCCTGACTCCCTTTGGCTATGGCTTATCCATCTTTAAGATCTCGAATCGGAACGTGTCTCTATGGCGGAATTGGCACCTTTGCGTTGTTGCGCGTGCCTGACGGCTGGTCCCCAGTTTTCCTTGTGGGCTGTGCCCGGTCAGGAACCACGATCACGATCGATTTGATGCGAACCCATCGTCAAATCCAAGTGCTTGATGAACCGAGACATATCTGGCGAGCGGTCTCACCAATCACCGACATTTGGGCACCAGGGGTCGTGGAACGCGGTGGACGTATTGAGATGGATGAAACGCTTGTTACAAGCGACCTGGCAGCACGGTGCCGGCGCATGTTCTACGGCAGGCATCTGTTGTCACAGCGTAAGATCCTGATCGAAAAACTACCGATCAACAGCTTTCGCATCCGATTTCTGCAATCGATTTTTGGTAATTCTAGCTTTATCCACCTGATTCGACATGGACTCGAAGTGGCAAACTCGATCAGGCGGACCGGCCCCAAGTGGTACGGTCGGAATGATGGTTGGCGATGGCTTTCGCTTTGCGAGATTGCTCAAAAAGCCGGCATGGCCAAAAGCTTCTTGAGCGGTTGTCACAGTGCCGTGGAAAAGGGTTTGGTGGAATGGACGCTGTGTGTGGAGGCGTGCCGTACCGCGCGAAAGGACAAGGTATCCGCGGGATATCTGGAGTTGCGTTACGAGGATCTATTGTCCGACCCCGCCTCGATGTTCCAGGATATAGCAGGTTTTCTGGACGTGACTCCCGACGACCGGTTACTAGCCGCGGCCCGCAGTCAGCTAGATCGTCGAAATCCTTCCGCCGCCGAATTGACGTGGCCCAAGAACATCCACGAAAAAACGGTACAATTGCTGCGGGACCTGGATTATTCCTCACCGTAGAGCCCGCGCACATTTAGTCCAATTTCGAAAAACGAACTCAAGGCACCTCCTTACAATGCCAAACCTATTGTTGACCAGTGTAGGACGGCGCGTTGAATTGACGCGACTGTTTCACCGCGCCTTTGATACTCTAGACCTCGACGGCAAACTGATCGCGACCGACATCGATCCGCTAGCCCCTGCCTTGCAAACGGTGGATCGCGCCTACGCCGTTCCGCCAGTTTCAGATCCTGGCTATTCAGAGGTGATCACGGAGATTTGCCGATGCGAAGAGATTGATCTGGTATTGCCGTTGAACGACATGGACGTTCCTGTCTTGGCAGCCGCCAAAGCAGTCATCGAGGCGACAGGCGCGAGGCTGGCTGTCGTGGATCCCGAGGCTGCCTGCGTATGCCACGACAAATGGCAGGCGTTTGAATTCTTCACACGAATCGGGTTGCCGACTCCCCGGTCGTGGCTCCCCAACGAAGTGGATCCAACCCAGCTTCCCTACCCGTTGTTTCTCAAGCCGCGGCACGGTAGCGCCGCCGAGAACACGTTCAAAATCGAAAACACGGACCAACTAGCCGTACTTGTGTCAAGCGTACCCCAGCCGATCATCCAGGAGTTTCTTCCCGGATCCGAAGTCACAACAGACATCGTTTGTGACTTGGATGGCCACGTCATTGCGACGGTTTCTCGTCGCCGCATCGCCGTACGCGGTGGGGAAGTCGTTAAGGGGGTGACCGTCTTGGATCCGGAGATACAGGCCGCGGCACGGCGTATTGCGGAGGAGCTGCCAGCGGTTGGGCCGATTACAGCACAATGCATCTTTCGCGAGGACAAGCCCTATTTCATCGAGATCAATGGCCGGGTCGGAGGAGGATTACCCCTAGCGGTCGCGGCGGGCATTGACGTCCCGGCCATATTACTATCACTTGCTTCGGGTTGGCCCGTGCAACATCTGGTAGAAAATGGATATGAGGTCGGCATGTACATGACTCGCTGCGATGAGTCATTCTTTTTGTCGGAGGATGAGCGTGCCCAAGTTGCGAGCGATCGTTTTCGATCTGGATGATACTCTCTACGCGGAGAGCGAGTATGTGATGAGCGGCTTTCGTGCGGTGGCTGATTGGGCTGCCGAACATTTGGGAGTCGATGCAGCGACCACCCACGGACAACTGGTCAAGCTCCATCAGCACGGAATTCGCGATGTCATTTTCGACCGGTGGCTGGAAGAGCAGGGGCTCGATCCCCGAAGTTGTGTTTCGTCAATGGTGGAAGCCTACCGATGCCATCTGCCGCGAATAATGCTCGACGAGCAAGCACCTTCATTACTCGAAACCTTGGCCCAAAATTATCTCCTTGGCCTGTTGACTGACGGCTACTTCGAGGTCCAACAAAAAAAGATCAAGGCGCTTGGCCTGGCGAAATACTTTCACTCTATTGTGATCTCGGACCAATGGGGCCGGGAGTTCTGGAAACCCCACGAGAAACCCTATCGCGAGGTGCTGACATGCCTGCGGTGCCCAGCCGCCCTGGCGGTCTATATTGGCGACAACCCACGGAAGGATTTCATCGGTGCAAGGAATGTTGGCATGCAGTCGATTCGGATACTGCGAGATGGCGGTGTCCATGCGGAATTAGAGCCAGCCAACTCAGACTACGAGGCGGACTACACAATTGGCGACTTGGACGAACTACTGGACGCCCTCGGGATGATGGAATCCAACAATCTAGCGTGAGGCAGACGACGAAAACGGAAAGCCGCCTAGAATCGATCGCTCGACGGGCTATTCGTTTTCTTTCTCGCACGTTCGCGTTTCGAGAATCTAACGAATCCGAAGCGTACACGTCCGCAACATTCGCACCTATAGGGCCAAAAAACCAGCGCAATCCCCAGTGTCAGCGCGCCCAACGTCCAGATGGCGAGCCGCGGAGCGGGAACATATCGGTGACGTTCGACGCGCCAGCAGAAATGGCAGTAGTAATGACCGCGGGTGTTCATCGAAGGGGCGAGCGAGGGTGGTTGCTGACTCCCAGCGGAATAGCCATGGCCCAGGTGCTGGCCACGCTTCAACGTGCTCGCCACCGTTTTTGGCCCGACGACGGTGGCAAGATATACCGCTGCCGTCACTTCAGTATGATTGAGGCAACCTTTTTTGTAAAGACGTGCTCGCCACCGTTTTTGGCCCGACGACGGTGGCAAGATATACCGCTGCCATCACTTCAGTATGATTGAGGCAACCTTTTTTGTAAAGCAAATTGATCGAATCCTGTTGGCCCCAGCGGAAGTGACATCCTGTCCCTTTAGTAAGACAAGACGTTGCGTCGGTCTCGACCGGTGCACTCCGCGTAGACGGAGGACCCAAGGGTACCATCTCTTTGGGGGGGTGCGGAGGATAGCAGAGGGCTGTGAGGCCAAAAAACTCCGCCGAACCGTAACAGCTTTCCTTTTCAGTGGTTATGGCACGCGCGAATCCTTGTTTTCATCCGACGTTGGCCCTTGAAGTTTTGCGATCCAGGCAGCATGGTGAAGTTTTTGCCTCCTCACCAGAATCTGTGGGTAAAATCCGGTTCGGGTAGGGCTCCGAGGTTGTGATACAAAGCGGTTTCAACAGCATCGTAAGTGCGGAAACCGTACGATCTTCTCGTGGTCAGTTTCA
>Ga0310121_10001823_pt1 | contig 21101 bp, 17 predicted proteins | sample CB27_Tmax_986_MG_FD_203504 | JGI IMG/M metagenome (GOLD analysis project Ga0310121, IMG submission 203504) | Marine microbial communities from Western Arctic Ocean, Canada - CB27_Tmax_986 | ecosystem: Environmental > Aquatic > Marine > Oceanic | place: Canada: Western Arctic Ocean | collected...
ACTCAAGAATCTTCCCCACCACGCCCGCGCCGACGGTGCGGCCGCCTTCGCGGATCGCGAAGCGGAGGCCCTCCTCCATCGCGATCGGGCAGATCAGCTCGCCCTTGAGCACGATGTTGTCGCCCGGCATCACCATCTCAACCCCCTCGGGCAGCACCATCGCGCCCGTCACGTCGGTGGTGCGGAAGTAAAACTGCGGCCGGTAGCCCTTGAAGAACGGCGTGTGGCGTCCGCCCTCCTCCTTGGTCAACACGTAGACGTTGGCCTCGAAATGGGTGTGCGGGTTGATCGTGCCGGGATGGCACACCACCTGGCCGCGCCCGATCCCCTCCTTATCGACCCCGCGCAACAGCAGCCCCACGTTGTCGCCCGCCTGGCCCTGGTCCAGCGTTTTGCGGAACATCTCCACCCCCGTGATCACCGTCTTGCTGGTATCGCGGATGCCGACGATCTCCACGGTCTCGCCCACCTTGCAGATGCCGCGCTCGATCCGCCCGGTCGCCACCGTCCCGCGGCCCGTGATCGAGAAAACGTCCTCGACCGGCATCAAGAAGGGCTTATCCAGCGGCCGCACCGGCTCGGGGATATATGTGTCGATCGCATCCATCAGCCGGTCGATCGAATCGGCCCCCAGCTCCCCGCCCTTGCCATCGAGGGCATGGAGCGCGCTGCCGCGGATGATCGGCGTATCGTCGCCGGGAAACTCGTATTTGTCGAGCAGCTCGCGCACCTCCAGCTCGACCAGCTCGAGCAGCTCGGGGTCGTCGACCGCGTCGCATTTATTGAGGTAGACGACGATATGGGGCACGCCGACCTGACGGGCCAGCAGGATGTGCTCGCGGGTCTGGGGCATGGGCCCGTCGGTGGCGGCGACCACCAGGATCGCCCCGTCCATCTGGGCGGCGCCGGTGATCATGTTTTTGATGTAATCGGCGTGGCCCGGACAGTCCACGTGGGCGTAATGGCGGTTTACGGTCTCGTATTCGACGTGGGCGGTGGAGATGGTGATGCCGCGGGCCTTTTCCTCGGGCGCCTTGTCGATCTGGTCGAAGGGGACGGCTTGGCCCAAGCCCTTTTGGGCCTGATGGGTGGTGATGGCGGCGGTCAGGGTGGTCTTGCCGTGATCGATATGCCCAATGGTCCCCACGTTCACATGGGGCTTGGTACGCTTAAAGACCTCTTTGGCCATGATTGCTACTCTCCGTTGACGATGCGGCGGGGTGATTCGTGCGTCAACCCCTGCGTTCTAAAGCGCGCCGACGCTTGATCCTCGGCCCACTAGGGTCCGCCCAGGCACCGGCACCGTAAACATCAAATTGAAGGTGCTGAATCCACGCGAAGCGAGGGAGGGCCCGAAGCAGGAGCCGCCTGCGGCCAACGTGGCGCGGGAAACTCTCTCATTCGATCCCGAAGGAGCCCTCACTTCGCAGTATTCAGCTCAGCGGACCGGCTCGCGTGAGCCGCGTGATCGGCCTTCCGGTTCTCAGCGAGGGAGCTGAGAAGTCCGCCTTAACCTACGTTGGAACCCCCAGGGCGGACACTCATCGCCCGGCCGCGCCCTATCGGAGGTCTCAACCGCCAGGTCCCACAGAGTCGGGATTCTACTCACCTAGAATAATCTGTCAAGACCTAAAAATCACTAAATGCAGATCCGATAAGGATTTGTGGAAAGGATTGGGCTTGAATGACGTCATCCTATTTGATAGACTTTTCGAGAACGGGCCTTGAAACGATCCGAGGTCACGGGCTACTTGAATATCATGCTCCCTCCTAAACGCACAACTCCCACTTTCCTCCTCTGCTTCTTTCTGATCCTCGGCTGGGGCTTTCAGGCGCGCGGGGAGCCCGCGCAGCCACAAGCGACTGAAGAATCGAGCGGGGAATCAGAGGTGCCCGCGGCTCCAGAGACCGAGGCGCCGGGCGACGCCGAGCCATTGGTCCCCCTGGAGGGGGAAGAACTGGAGCTGGCCGCTTCGGTCTTCGCCGCCAACTGCGCCATGTGCCACGGCGAGGACGGCACCGCCGCCGGAGACCTGAACCTCGTCGACGAGCTCTGGAAGCATGGCGGGGAGCTGGCCGAGATCGAGAAGACGATCCGCGAAGGGGCGCCGGGGACGAAGATGACCCCCAAGGCCGATGATCTGACCGACCCGCAGATCACGCTCGTCGCCCGCTACGTCAAGCACTTGGCCCTACAGATGCACGGGATGACCCCCGAGCCCGAGCGCAAGGCGGCGACCGAACTGACCGACCAGCTGGCCGCCCGCCTGCCCCCCGCCGAGCAGGGCGAGGTCATCCCCTCCGACAGCATCGTCGACCACTACATCTTCGGGAAGATGAAGGCCGATGAGGTGCCGTACGCCGGCCTGTGTTCGGATGGAGAGTTCTTTCGCCGCGTTCATCTGGACCTGTGGGGCCGGTTGCCCGATGCCGAGGCCGTTCGCGAGTTCCTCGCCGACACCGACCCCAACAAGCGCGACGCCCTGATCGACAAGCTCCTGTGGATCGAACCGGGTGGCTGGGGAGGCCCCCCCGAAGATGAGCAGGAGTTTTCCAAGGTGCTCAAAGCGGGCGACTACGTCGGTCCCTGGCAGGTCGATGACGCCTTTGTCAGCAAATGGCGTTGTTTCTTCGAGGACCTCTTCCGCAACAAGTATACTTACGCCGGCGTCCACTACTTCAGCACCGCCGAGGGGTTGCGCGAGTACATCAAGCTGTTCCTGCAACACAACCTGCCGTACGACTTTTTCGCCCGCGAGCTGCTGACCGCGACGGCGCTCAGCGGCAAGAACTCCGGCCCTTCGGGCTACCTGATCCGCAACGCCGTCAAAAGGGGCGGCGAGGCCCACCACGAGGATACCTGCGACGAAATCGCGGTCAATGCCACCCAGGATTTCCTGGGCGTCAACGCCCAATGCATCTCATGCCACGACGGCGCCAATCACCTCGAAAAGAGCAACCTGTGGCTCACCCAACGTAAACGCGAGGAATTCTGGCGTCAGGCGGCCTTTTTCGGCGAGACGCGGATCTTCTCAGCCTCCAAAGACTCCCGAGAATTTGTCCTCATCGACGGCCCGACGCTGAGACAAAAACCGAACTGGCGCGGCGACGTCGGCTACCGCATGGACGCCGCCAGCACATTGCGCATTCCCCGCGACGCCACCGCCGAGATCACCCCGGCGTTCCTGCTGTCAGCCGAGGCGCCGAGCCAGGGGTCCAACTTGCGCGAAGAGTTCGCGCGGATGGTGACCTCCGATCTCCAATTCGCCAAAGTGATCGTCAACCTGATCTGGGCGAAGTTGATGACGGTGGGGATCGTCGATCCGCCGCTGGAGTGGGACCTGGCGCGCCAGGACCCGGCCAACCCTCCGCCCGCCCCCTGGACGATCCAGCCGTCTCACCCTGAACTACTGACGGTGCTGGCCAAGGACTTCCAGCGCAACAATTACGATTTGCGCCACCTGATGCGCATCATCTGCCGGTCTCGGGCCTACCAGCTCTCCTCGCGCTTCGAAGGCGAGTACAAGCCCGAATGGGACCGCTATTACGCGCGCAGACTTGTCCGGCGGCTGTCGGCCGAGGAAACCTACGACGCCCTGGCCAAGGCGACCAATGTCTTCGGCCACGGGGCCGGCGCCAAGCCCAAAGTTCCCGTCCGCTTTACAACCGAGTGGACGGGATGGGCGATGGACCTGCCCGGCCCCCTGCTTGAGAACCAGTTCTGCGACGAGGCCCTCAAGGATTTCCTCTTCTTCTTCAACCGCAGCAACCGCGAGCTGAAATGGCCCGATTCCAAGTCCTCGATCGTCCAAACCTCGCTGCTGCTCTATAGCGACCTGGTCCGCCGCAAGGTCCTGGCCAAAACCGAAGACAGCCGGGTTGGCACGCTTCTGACCCAGGACCCGCCGCTATCCAACTTCGAGCTGGTGGAGGAGCTGTACCTGCACACGCTGTCGCGCCAGCCAACCGCTTACGAGATGGCGGAGGCCGTCAAGCACCTCGAAGAGTATCGAGACAAGGGCCTGGAAAACCTCCAGTGGGCCTTGGTTAATAAGCTGGAGTTCATCGTGAACTACTGATATACTGGCAGTTGCTTGTAGTGGGAGTTCAATCCGATGGTGACACATATCCCCAAACTGACCCGGCGCGACTTTATCCGCATGAGCGGCGTCACGGCGGCGGGCTATTCGTTGCTGCCGATGCTCCGGGCCAATAATGTCGAGGCCCAGAGCAAAGTGACGCCGCGCGGGGGAGCCGAACTCTGCATCTTCATCATGTTGCAGGGTGCCCCCAGTCAGATGGACACGTTCGACGTCAAGGAGCGTCCCGAAACCCCGCAGGATTTCGATATTCGCACGATCAAGGACGGCGTCCGGATGCCGGTGGGCACGATGCCCCGGCTCTCCGAGCGGCTCGATAAGTTCGCCATCATCCGCTCGATGGAGTTCTGGGAGAGCTGCCACAACCGAGGCACGTATTACATGCAGGCCGGCCGGGCCATCAGCCCCTCGCGGCTCAAGGAGATCCCCTCGATTGGTGCCGTGCTCGCCTACGAGCATCTGGAGCGGCGCAGGGAGGGCGACTTCCTGCCCCCCTTCATATCGCTCAACGTGCGGACCGACCTGCTGGTCGGCAACGGCATGCTCCCGCCGAGTTGCACGCCGATGGGCCTCAATGCCCGCGTCACGCCCCCGTTCGTCCTGCCCGAGTCCGAGCAGGCCACGTTTGAGGTCCGCCGCGATTTGCTCCAGCGGCTCGACCGCGAGTGGCGTGGGGTGGAAACGCACCGCGGCACGATCTTCACCGACCTGGACGATTACTATCGCTCGGCCTACCTGCTGAGCGACCCCAAGGCCGCTGATGTCTTCACGATCAAGCCCGAAGACAAAGAGCGCTACGGCCAGATCAACTACGTCTTCAACCACCTGGGCAACGCCTGCGTGATGGCTCGCAACATCGCCGCGGCCGACGCCGGCACCCGCTTCATCATCATCAACCACGGGACGTGGGACCTGCACAGCGACATCTACGACAAGTCCAAGACGTTGAATCAGTATTCCCTCAATAACGAGCTGGACCTGTGCCTGGCCAACCTGATCGACGATCTTGAGTCGATGTCCGATGCGCAGGGCCGACGCCTGATCGACAAAACACTGATCGTCGTCATCGGTGAGTTCGGCCGCACGCCCGGGGCGCTCAACGACAATAAGGGACGCGATCACCACAGCGAGGCCGGCATCGCTGTCCTGGCCGGCGCCGGCGTCAAGGGGGGGCGCGTGATCGGTGCCACCGACGAGACGGCCGCCAAGGTGATCGACCCGGGCTGGCACAAGGAGCGTTCAATCTATCCCGAGGACATTCAGGCGACGGTCCATTCGGTCATGGGCGTGGACTGGAGCAAGAAGATCACCAACACGCCCTCGGGCCGCCCTTTCGAATATACCGAGTCCCTGTCGCCCAAGGGGCCGATGGAATTCGGCGAAATCAGCGAGCTTTTTGCCTAGAATTCTCCACGCGCGATTGTTGTGATGGGAGGCCGTGCCGCTGGAGTCGTTCGCCCACGCGGCGGCTAGGGGGATTTTTCCCGATACTATCGACCCAAAAGGGGTGGACCATTGAATCATGACAACCCTTCACGGAGAGCGGGCCTCCCGTCGGTGAGCCGCCGCCGTTTGATGCAGGGAGTGCTCGCGGGCGGAGCCGGGCTCTGGGCGGGCGGTCGCGCGCGGGCCGACGATCTCGATTTTGAACTGTTTAAGGCGGAGTCTGCCATGGATGAATCGGTTGAGCTGTTAGTGGATTCCAAGTGCGTGTTGGGCGAGGGACCCGTCTGGGATGCGCAAAGCCAGCTTCTCTATTGGATCAACATTCTCGAGCACGAACTGCATGTCTACGACCCGGCGACCGGTAAAGACCGAAACATCCCCATCGGCCAGATCATCGGCACGGTCGTCCCCTGGAAGCCGGGCAAGGTCATGGTGGCGGTCCATCATGGGTTCGCCAGTGTCGACTTGGAGACCGAAGTGCTAACGATCATCAACGACCCGGAGGTCGATGACCCGAGCACCCGTTTCAATGACGGCAAGTGCGACCCGGCCGGACGGTTCTGGGCCGGCACGGTGTCGTTGGACGAGGTGAAGGAGACGTCATCGTTGTATCGGCTGGATCCCGATCTCAGCGCGCACAAGATGCTCAACAAGCTCACCGTATCCAACGGGATCGTCTGGACCCGCGACGCCAAGACGATGTACTTCATCGACACCCCGACATTCGAGATCGCCGCCTTCGACTATGATGTCGAAACCGGAGAGATCTCCAACCGGCGCGTGGCGGTCTCGATCCCCAAGGAGGTCGGCTACCCCGATGGGATGGCCATCGACGCCGAGGACAAGCTATGGGTCGGCCACTGGGGCGGCTGGCACGCGGTTCGGTGGGACCCCCTCACGGGCAAGATGATTCAGACCATCAAAATGCCGGCCTACGCGGTGACGGCCTGTGCGTTCGGGGGGCCGGACCTCGAGGACCTTTACATCACGACCGCCACCGCCGGCCTGAACGAAGTTGATCGGGCGCGCCAGCCCCACGCCGGAGGCCTGTTCCGCGCGCGGCCGGGCGTCAAGGGCGTGAAATCCCCCGCCTTCGCCGGCTGAGGCGGCCCCAGCCCGGGCCCATGTGATTTTTTACTTGGCTCAGGCGGATCGGGCCTTTAGATTGAGGACAGGTTGTGACGAGGAGTCTTAGCAATGAATGATACGTCCGTACCCTCCCCCGCCCGACGACTGGTCGTGGCGAGCTTGTTGATCGTCGCCCTGGTGGGTTTCCCCCGTTCGGGCCACGCCCAGGTCTTCGCCAAGGTCGAGTTCAGCACCTACGGTGAAGACCCCCATCCGACCTACTATTATTACAATGGCCACATCGGCGAGATCGATCCGGAGTACGTTCCGGTCCTCGACCCCGATCCGACCCGCTATTACGTCTTCTATTACACCGGAGTGGTGGACCCCGACGCGCGTGTGCCGGGCGACGTGGCGGTCAACCGCTATTCGATCCCCGAGGACCAGTGGGAGGCCAACCGCCGCTGGGTTATCCTCAAACTGACGCTCTTTTACGAATTGACGCACAGGATGCAATCCACGGCGCTCCAAGAGCTGACGGGCCAGGGTTCGGTCGCGACCGAGGAGGAGGCCCTCGCGCCAGGAGCGGTGCCGTACCCGGGTGGCACGCAGGTTCCCGTCGCGCCTGGAACGGCTGCTCCCGCGCCGATTCCCGGCCTGGGCGGGCCGCCTGGGTTCGGGGGAGGACCTCCCGGTTCCTCTGCTCCCGGTTTTCCGGGGGCGACGGGCGGGCCGCCGGGCGGAGGCCCGGGATATATTATCCCTCAGGCCACGGCGGCCCCGACGCCCGAGCCCACCCCATTCTACGGAGGGATGGGGATGTACCCGGGAGCCATGGGGTTCGGTGGCCCCGGGATGATGCCCGGGATGGGGAGTTTCGGCGGCGGGTCGGCTTTTGGCGGCGGGACGCGCACGTTCGACGCCGAGGCGGCCGCCGAATGGACCTTCTATTACGACCAGTTGGTATTGTGGCAGTATTACTGCGCGCGCCATCTGATTGGCGAAGAAACCGACGACTTGGTCGAGGACCTCTCTCAGGGCGGCGCCGAGTTTTCCCAAGACCTTGTCAGTCAGATCGATCAATTGCGACCGGGCGGGACGCTGACGGGGGTGGATTACAATATCGATGCCCTCCTCGGTCAGGGTACCGGGAGACCCGGCCAACCGCAGCCGGGTTTGGGTGGCCTGGAAAGCACTGTTCGTGAAATCTTCGATCCCCAGCTGGACCATGAAGATTCCAGCCGGAGCCTACAGTATCACGAGAAATTCGTCGAGGCCGCCCAGCAACGCGAGGCCGAGCTGGTCGATAACTTCATGGCCATGATTGACGAGATCGACCGGCGCGACACGAACCAACAAGTCTTCGACCAATGGATGGACAACAAGCGGCGCGAAGTCTACACCTTCGCCGAAGCCTGGCGACGGGCCGAGAGCGGACGCGCCGTCGTCATCGATGATTCCCTGTTCCTGATCACCGACGAGCCGCTGGGCGAGATTCCGATCCCTGCCATCAACGTTATTAAGTCCGAACAATTGACGCCGCAAGACATCATTAACGATGACGGCACCATCCGGCAGCCCCAAGTCTTCTAAGTTTCCGCCTCGATGAAAAAAACCGCCCCTTGCCCGGCCCCGAATCGCGGATTGCGCTTTTGGCTGCTGGTTTGGGTCGGCGTGGCGTATTGGTGCATGAGCACCGACGCCGCGGTGCCCCAGCGCGTGATCTCGCTGGCACCCAATATCACCGAGACGGTCTTCGCGCTGGGCGCGGGCGATCGGCTGGTGGGCATAGGCGATTTCTGCAACTATCCGCAAGCCGTCGAATCGATCCAGCGCTGCGGCGGGACGTTCAACCCCAACTTCGAGGTCATCAGCTCGCTGGAGCCGGATCTCATTTTGGTGCAAGGCGAGCATCGGCCGGTCCGTGACTACGCCCGCGAGCGCGGCATCTGGCTCGAAGGGGTCGACATGGACAGTATCGCGACCCTCATGGAGGGAATCGAGAAGCTGGGCCGGGTTTTGGACCGTGAGCCTCGGGCCGAGCAATTCGTCCAAGACCTCCGGTCCCAATTCGCCGCCATTGGAGAACGCATCCCCGACGTCCCCCCCGACCGGCACCCGTCGGTCCTGATCAGCATCGGCCGCGTCACCGGCAAGCCCGACAACATCATGACCGCCCACGGCGGCAGCTTCATCGACGAGGCGGTCACGATGGCCGGCGGACGCAACATCTTCGGCGACCTCAAACACTTCTACCCCCAGATCTCGCACGAAAGCCTGATCGCCCGCCGCCCCCAGGTCATCCTGGAGTTCATCCGTGATCCCGAACTGAGCGAAGAGCGTCTCAAACAGGTCCACGCCGAATGGCAATCCTTGGCCTCGCTGCCGGCCGTCAAGCAACGTCGCATCCACGTCATCACCGAAGACTACGCCCTCATCCCCGGCCCCCGCATGGTTCTGCTGGTCCGCAAAATCAACGAAATCCTCTACCCGGACCAACCCGCCGTGCCAAACGAATCCAAGTGAACTGACTCAATTTGGCTGACTTGCTTGCGGGAGTGGGTGACGGTTCCTGGAGTCTCCAGGAAAAGAAGGGCATGGGCAGTGCGTTCAATGTGTATTGGACTCCTCGGCGTGATAGAGTTTTTCGATTACGAGCGACGAGGACGGGAGCCGAGAGCCGAGTGCTTTCGGATTGGCTGGATGAGGGTGGCGAGGATATTGAGACTGATTCGGGTCAGGTTCGGGTTGGCGTCGTTTTGGATCGGCGCGCTGGGCGCGGCGGCGTGGCTGGCGGGTTGTTCGGGGGACGGGCGGCCCAATGGGCGGTTGCGGCGCATTGCCGGCCCGCATCCCCCGCGCGAGGGCATCTACGTGCGGGCGCGGACCATCGGGACGCTGCGCCTGCCGGGGAGGGCGCGCAGTCTGGTGTTGCGCGGCGACGTGCTCTATGCGTTCCTAAACTTCCGCGGCCTGACGACGATCGACGTTTCGGACCCCGCGCGGCCCCGAGCGGTCTCGCACCTGCCGGCCGTTCCTCCCGACGATCCGCTCAAGCATCCGTATTACTTCGACGGCCTGCCCGAGGGGGACCGGATGGTCGTGATCGAGCGCACGTCGGGCCTGACTGTCATGGACATCAGCGACCCGTCACGGCCTCGGGTCCAGTGGTCGCTCGGGCTCGGGGGGCTGCTACCCGCGTATCTCACGCGCGTGGGCGGGACGTATTACCTTTCGGCTGGGGGGGGCGGCTTGTTCTCGCTGCCGGCCGATTTCGATCAGGCGAGCCAGCCCCGTCCCGTGCTGACCGATTACGATCACGTCAAGGTATCGGTCGCCCTCCCGCCTCACCACCTACTGGTGGCCGATAATCACCGCGGTGGGATGAAGGTGCTCGACGTGAGCGACCCGGCGCGGCCGCGTTTGATCTCGCAGTTTATCGCCGATTCGTTTTGCGACGCCGTCGAGCTGGTGGGGCGCACGGCCGTGATGCAGGTGCGGCGCACCGGACTGCTGTTTGTCAACGTCGACGACCCGGCCCGGCCCTACCTGGCGGGGATGTTCCCCACGCGCGAGCAGTCGATGATCAAGGCCATGGCGCGTCTGGGCGAGAGCCGCCTGCTGGCGGGTTACAACTCCGGGACGATCGACGTCATCGATCTGACCGACCCCACCGACGCGCTGTGGCTGGGCCGCCTGTTGGCACCGACGGGGGTGATGAGCCTGACCGCTCGCGACGACCTCATCTTCGTCGGCCTGGCGCGCCAGCCGTCGGATGATCCCGACTCGACCGGCTACCAACTGGCCATCCTGCGCCTGGAGGAAGTCCCCCGCCCCCAAAACGAAATCCCCAAAAGCATCCCCCAAAGCGAACCCGGCTCGGAATCGACGCTCGCGGGACGGTCTTCGCGATAGAGTGTTTACCAAGCGCTCATCGCATCGTTGGGCGGCGTATGGGCGATATTAAGCAATCCGTCAATTGTGAAACGTCTTCATCCAGAGTCGAAAGCGAGACGCAAGACATCACGATCGAAGCCGAATCCGTCACATCATGAGAACGCTTCATCGTTGCTTGCGTTGGATTGAACGGTGATTCAACCGATGCCGCGCGAAGTTCAGAGGTCAAGCGCAAACGAGATCGCCCGCTGAACCTCGATGAGTTTCCCGGGAGTAAGTTCGGTCACAAGTCTTCCGATCTTGCCCTTTGATACGGTCTGGACATGATCCAAGTTAATCGCACAATCTCTCGACATCCCGTCCTGACGAGCGAGTGACACCTCGCTCGGGATGCCTCTGACGGTGGAGGTGATGGGGGCGACCGTCACTTGGCCCAGGTAATCGATCACGGAGGTCCAGGTCAGGATCAGCACCGGTCGATTCTTGTCCGGTGGCTTGAACTTATACCAACGTATCTCGCCACGTTTCATCCATCGCCCCAGTTCTGCTCATTCTCCCATACGGTGAATTCTTTTTTTCCGGCCGGATGGTGTTCATATCCGCGCCGGTGCTTCTGCTCAAGCTCGGCGACGCTGAGGTTCTCCAGGGCTTTACGCAACGCCTGCCGGGCAAAGGCCGACCGGGTGGTGCGAAGCCGCTTGACGGCCCGATCCACCGCCTTGACCAGTTCCTCATCCAGTGTCATCTGTACCGTTCGCACGTCGGCTCTCCATCACGTGGATTCTTATAGCTATCATAATCCACATCCTGGCCCGCGTCAACCGCTTGTTTCTCTCACTTGAAGCCAACGCCGAAGGTGAGGCGTGGAACATCGCGCCCGAACCGGTTATTCGCCAGATCATGATAAGGTTTCATCGTTAACGCCTCCGTCAATCGAGCGCCTCGGCGCTCTTCTGATCTGATCGCAAGAGTTCGTTCACGACCGTCGTCGCGTCGGACCCCTTACGCTGAGCAATGGACTCGACGAACGCGCGGTTGTCCTCGTCCAGGTAAACGGGGAGATTAAGTTTCGCGTCCGGCCGATAGAACTTGCCCCGCTCTCCCCTGGAGAAATCATACTCTTTCTTCATTGGCTTTCCCTCGCGTACTGCTCGATCTCACGTTTGGTCGCTCTCCGGGATGATAAAATCCGAATCTTAACGCGTTCCGCATCGATATCTTGGAACGTGTGATGAACGACGAGCATGGTTCCCGTGGAGTCAATCCCCAGCATGATCCAATGATTTTTCTTCCCGGCTGTGCTTTTCACCCATGGGATGTGACGCTTTGCATCTTGTTGGCGAAGTCGCGTCCCGACGTGGGAGGCGGCAACGACTTTCCATCTCTGTGATAGAGTTCGATTGCTTCCTCCACGATCTGGCACAGCTCGTCGAAAACCCCCTTTTCGTCTTCGCCGTGACATCCCCCGTGCACCAGGCCCGGAGCGCTGCCCACATAGCACCGGTCTTCCTCCGACCATTCGACGATTTTTACGTATCTTGCGCTATCTTTCATTCTTCCAATTCCTCCATGGCGAGATGCACAGCCCGAACCTGGTAATGCTTGGCATCGTCGCCCGGCCTACCCGATATGGTCACGGGCTTGATTAGTTTGGCGTGCACGAAGTTTCGATGGCTCCCTTTCCCGTCGCGGTTAACAAAGCCGGCCCTTTCAAGATCAGCGATGAGGTCCTTTATCTTTGGCGGCACTGATTAATCGTTCGCCCTCCCCTCTTTAGCCTTGGGCCACGGATTAATTGTGACATACTGGATTTATGTGTCAAAAGAATTGTCTTTATGCTCAATGACGATTGACAACTTCGTTCTTCTTCGGCGTTTATTGAATCGTCTTCTCAACGCTGACCACTGCCCACCCAGAAGGTGGTGGCTTCACGGATTCGCCCACCCTATGAAACAGTCAATCCGGGTCTTCGGTTTGGCGCGAAATCATCTGCAACACGTAAACTTCACTTAAAAATTAGCTCAAATCTGATGTTCACGATCAGATCGGCGAAATCTGGACGGATCCCACAGACAATTCATAGACAAGACCTCCCAAGGGCCTGGTAGGAAATTCTTTTGTCCCGGCCCGCCGATGTAAAATAGCCCCGTTCGTTGCCGGCGCCGAATCCGGCCGGACTTAAATCTTTGAGCGTGTGCGGGACCGGCGGCGGCGAATGGACGAGAACTCTTCCACGGCATCCGAAACCAATGAATTGGCCGTTCTGGCCGCGGCGGCGGGGGATGCGGAGGTTTGGTTGGCGCGGTGGTTGAGCGAGCAACTGGGGTCGGGCGAAGGGCCCGATCTACGGGAGCTGAATCTGGCCGTGACCGCGCTGCGCCGGCTCATCGACGCGCGCAAGGCCCTCAGAGAAATGGAGCGCGATGAGTCAAGCCAAGCCGACCGAGGAAATGATCCGCAAGCTCTCCAGGGCCAGTTTCTTGAGGCTCTTGAGCGACTTGAAGCCGGCGGCGCGGGCCGCGGCGATCCACCGGCGCTGCCGGACTGACTTGCCGCTGTTCGCCTGCACGTTTTTTCCCGACCTTTGCCGGCTTGAGTTCAGCGTTCTGCATGCATACCTGTTTGAGCGGCGCCTGGAGAAGTCATGCGATCCGCTGCCCGCGCGGCGCGGGTCAATCGACGTGGTGCTCGCCCCGCGCGGGTCGGCCAAGTCGACGCTCGTCTCGCTTATCTTTCCCATCCACGCGTTGCTCTACGGGACCGACGCTTACATCGTTCTGATCTCGGCCACGCAGCGCCAAGCCACGCAACGGCTGGCGAACCTGCGGCGCGTGTTGGCCGATCGACCGGCGCTGGGCGAGTGCTTCGGGGCGGAGCTGGGGGCCGTGGGGCGACGCATCGACGCCTTTTCGGCGGGGACCGAGCTGCGCGGCATCAGTCACGGACCGTGGCGGCCGATGTGGATCATCCTCGACGACGCCGAACGCTCCGACCGCGTCAACTCGGCCCTGCATCGCGACTCGATGTCCGAATGGTTCAATGAGGTCATCGACAACCTGGGCAACGGTTACACGAACATCGATATTGTTTCGACGCTGCTGCATTATGACGCATTGCCCGCGCGCTTGATGAAGCGGCCCGACGCGCGGGCGCGCACGTTCGCTTCAATCTTGTCTGAGGCGAGCAACGACGAGCTATGGAGAGAGTGGCGCAAGGTGTATCACGACCTCGAAAACCCGAATCGGGTGCGGGCGGCCAGGAAGTTTTTCAAGGCGCGCCGCGACGCAATGCTTGAGGGGCCCGAGGTCCTGTGGCCGCCCAAGGAGGATTACTACCAGTTGCAGGTCAAGCGTGAAACGCTGGGGTGGATCGCGTTCGATAAGGGAAAACAAAACGCGCCTTGGAACCGCGGTGCTTCGATCTTTCAGCGTTCGTCGTTGCGCTTCTTCAAGATCGAGGGCGACAAGGTGTTGCGCGAGCCTGCAACCGAAGACAAGGACGGCCGATCGCCACGGTCGGAGTCGATGCGGTGGGTTATCTTTACGTGCTCGACGTATGGCTCGAGCGCGCTGTCCCCTCCGACCAGATCTGCAAGGCCTTCGACCTGCACGAGCACTGGCAATACGAGGGCTTCGGCCTTGAGACCAACGCGTTCCAAAAGGTGTTGCTCGAGCCGTTCGAGACAGAACGGGCGCGGCGCAAACGGCGCGGGAAGCCTTGGGACCTGCCGATCATCGAGCAACGCCACCGCGTGCCGAAGAACACGCGCATCATGAAAATGGAACCGCTGGTCTCCAACGGCTGGCTGCTGTTCGCCGGGGGGCTAAGCGAGGAATTCCTGCGCCAGATCGAGGACTTCCCCAACGACCGCCACGACGACGGCCCCGACGCCGTCGCCGCCGCGCTCTCGCTGGCGCGCGGCCCACGCCTCACCACCAAACCAGGCAGCCGCCCGCGCAAAACAAGGGGATCGCTTAGTCAATTTTGATCAATCGGAACCGCAAGGGTGTGATTCAAGCATGGGAGTGGGGTGCGGGGACGGGAAGGGAGGCAAAGCCGACACCTCCACAAACGCTTCAAACACCACCCAGCGCATGGTTCTTCGGCATCGGCTCTCGTCTCCCGTCCTCGTCCTCGGACTTTTTCGGACTTGATTGGGTGATCCAAAACCGATGGCCTTTCTTTCGATTGAAGAATTCGAGGACGAAGGACGAGGACGGGAACCGAGAGCCGATCAGATTGGAACACGGGGCCCCTTCATTGATAGCGCATTACCTCCCAAAACTGAATCTCACCCAACCGCGAAGCATGCGAATGGACGCGAGGGTATTGTTGGCGTATATTCACATGATTCGCGGTTGGGTTCACTGGCCCAGGTAGGCAAAATCGGCTGGAGAGATGGGGGATGATGATGCTTAGTCGGAGATTACTCGGAGTTAAGAGTCGGATCGTCGGGCTTTTTTTGGTTTGGGTTATTCCATGCGGGTTCCTGCCGGGAATCGCCGCAAGTCAGGATTCGCCCTCCAATGTTTTCTCGATCGACGACCTGCTTTCGATGCGCAAGCTGCACCAGGTCCTGATTTCGCCCGATGGGGATTGGGTCGCTTATTTCGTCGAGGAGCCGCGCGGCGAGCAGGATTCCAAGGTCCCGGCCGCGCGAGGGCTGTGGCTGGCCGACACGCGAGGGGGCGCGGCGCGGGAGGTGACGGGGTTTCGGCCAGGCGATTCGTCGCTTCAATGGTCGCCCCAAAGCAACATGCTGACCTTCCTGGCCAACCGGCCGGGCGTCGGAGGCCGCCAGGTTTTCGGGCTCACTCCCGACGGTTTTCAGTTGCGCCCGCTCACCGCGACCAACGCGCCGATGGGCTCGTTCCGTTGGTCCCGCGACGAGAAACGCATCCTTTACCCGACCACTGAACCCCAAGACGCCCAGGAACGGGCGCGGATCGAGCTTGGCTATGACGCGATCGACGTCGTGGCGGGCGGTCCGGATCAGCCGGGCAGGGCGCAGGGGCTGTCGTGGCTTGACGTGGAGACCAACGAATTCCATCGGGTTGACCTCGGCGCGGTTCACGTCATGTCTTACGGGCTGTCGGGGGACGGCGCCGAAGTCGTGGCGGCGGTGGCCGCGAGCACGGCCGGGGGAGATACGTGGTTGCGGCCCAGCCTGTTGCGGGTCGGGCTGGATGGATCGACCCCCAGACCCGCCTGCGAGTCCCATGGCGGTTTGACGAACCCAAGCTGGTCGCCCGATGGACGCAAGATCGTTTTTCGGGGCTGCTCGATGGGGGCGCACGAGCCGTTTCCGGTGGCACTTTATTCCGTGAGCGCGGAAGGCGGCGAGCCGACGGACCTGGTCGCCGGCCGCCCGTTTAGCGTCGACTCGTATCAGTGGCTGGGCGACACGGGCGACCTGTTGATCATGGCCACCGAAGGGGCGGATCGCTATCTGGCCCGGCTGTCGATTGAAACGGGAGAGCTGACGCGGCTCACGCCCCAGACGCATGTCTTGGCGTTTCGTTCCAGTTACAGCGCGTCGCGCGACGGCCGGAAACTTGCCTGCGTCCTGACCGCGGGAGATCAACCGCCCGACGTGTGGTTGATCGATCTGGACGGCGGCGAGGCCCGGCAATTTACCCACCTCAACCCTCATCTCGAGGAGCGCGACTACGGCGAGGTCGAAGAGGTCTTTTGGCGCGCGCCGGATGGGCTCCAGATCAGCGGCGTGTTGCTCAAGCCGGTGGGCCATGAGCCGGGCAATTACTATCCGCTGATCGTTCAGCTCCACGGCTCTCAAGTCGCCGACGTGACCGAATTCCAGGCCAGTTGGATGAACTGGGGGAACCTACTGGCGGCGAACGGATACGCCGTGCTGCTGCCCAATTATCGCGGCAGTCTGACCGACGGCTCGGATTTCTTTCGCGGCAACCTGGGCGACGCCGGCGGCAAGGACTTCGCCGACGTCATGGCGGGTGTCGACGCGATGATCGAGCGCGGCATCGCCGACCCCGAGCGGCTGGGCGTGGGCGGGGTGAGTTATGGCGGCTACCTGACGAGCTGGGCGGTGACGCAGACGACGCGGTTCAAGGCGGCGGTAATGGGCATCGGGCTGTCCAACTGGGTCACGATCGCCGGCCAGACGCCGGGCTACGCGATGCACGCGGCCTGTTACTGGACGTTCTCGCCGTACGAGCGGCTCGAATTCGTCTGGGACCGCACGCCGATCAAGCATGTCGCCAACGTGGAGACGCCGACGTTGATCTACGCCGGACGCGAAGACAGTGCCGTCCCGATTTCGCAAAGCCGCGAATTCTTCCGCGCGCTCAGCCACTTCGGCGTCCCGTGCCGGTTCTACGCCTACCCGCGCGAGGGCCACAGCATCTTCGAACCCAACCACGTGCGGCATAACATGGAGGCGATCCTGGAGTGGTATGGCCGGTACTTGGCCGATTAACTGCTTCGCGTATCAACCGAATCAACGTGAAGTATCAATTCGCCTCGCTCGTGTGATGCGCGGGCAAGAGAGCAGGGTTCGAGAGTTTGTTCGCAGGTTCGCCCGAATTTTGCGTCCCTCATGCAACGGCGGCGCCGAGTTTATCCGTGATGCGCGGCAGGGTGATGACGAACGTCGTCCCCTTGCCGGTTTCGGTGTTGAAGTCGAGCCGGCCGCCGTGGGCATCGACGATGCTCTTGCTGATGGCCGTCCCCAGGCCCGTACCGCCGGCTTTGCCGCTGGTGACGAACGGGTCGAAGAGGTGATCGCGGATTGCTTCGGGGATGCCGGGGCCGTTGTCGGTGATGTGGATGCGGGCCGAACCGTTTTCCTGGTCGCTCGCGATACGGATCAGGCCCTTCCCGCGAAGTGCTTCGATCGAATTGCGGATGATATTACCCATCGCCCGTGAAAACCGGGCGGTGTCGATGCTGGCTGACCCGGGTTGGCTCTTGATGTTCCAGCTCGAGCCGGATGCCGCCTTCCCCAAGACCCACGCTGAGATTCTCGGCCTCTTGATCGAGGAACGTGTTCAGGTTGACCGTTTCCTTCTCCAGCTTGACGCTCCCCCGCGTGAAATCGAGGATGTCCTGGGTCATGTTGTTCATCATGCGGATGTTCTTCTCGATCATGTTCAGAACTTTGGTCCGCGCCTCCTCGGTCATGGGCATCTTGAGCAGCGAGCAGGCCCCCAGGATCACCGTCATGGGATTCCTGAAGTCGTGGACGATCGTGCCGGCCATCTGGCCCACCGCCGACAGGCGCTCGGCCCGCACCAGTTCGGCTCGCGTCTCGTTGAGCTGCTGGATGTGGTCGCGCAGGCCGACGCGCATCTCATCGAAGGCGCGGGTCAGGCACGCGATTTCGTCATGGGCGTCCGTGGTGAGCGCGGTGTCGTAGTCGCCCCTTGAAATGCGCGCGGCGGCGGCGGTCAATCGCTCGACGGGCCCGACCAAACCGCGCGAGACGAATCCCCCCACAACCAGGCAGATCACCAGCGCGGCCAGCGAGATGAGGACAATGCGCAGCATGTCGGCCCGCAGCAGGGCGAAATATTCGTCGGCGCGAAAATCGGTTTGGAGCAGGGCCACGACGCCGCCCGCGGAATCGCGGATGGGAGCGTATGCCGAGATCCAGTGGCCGTGTTCGTCCTCGTAGATGCCGGTCACGTTGGATTCGCCCCGCCCCAGGACGGGGATCATCGGCAGGCGCACGTCGTAGGTCTCGCCCACGAACAGGTCGTCGTCGGGCAGATCATTGGACATGACGACGAATTGGAGGACGGTGGCGGTGACCGAGCCCGAGCTGCACTTCGGCTGGGGCATGTTCGTGGTCGTTTGGGTCTTGGGCGACGGGGCGCCGGAACGGGAGGGGCGCAGCGTGTAGATCTCATTGGGCCATTGGTTGGCGCGTTTGATTGCGATCAGTTGCTCGCGCAGTTTTCGAAAGGCCGGCTCGGTGCGGAAGTTATCGGGCGTGATGCGTTCGTGCAGGTCGCCGTCGATCTGGAGGGCGGCGGTCTGGGCGACCAGGCGTAGCTGGTCCTGAAGCGTGCGTAGCTGGTCGGCGCCGCGGGTGTGGTATTGGAGATAACCCATGACCCCGATGGCCAACAGGACCAGGGCCGACAGGATCAACTGGAGCTGCGATCGCAGTCTCAGACGCCGGAATAGATTGATACTCCGTTTCATGGCTCAACTACCCCTTTGGCGCGGTGAATGTCGGATGCGTGCATCGAAATATTCCCATCGTAGTACGCACGCTCCTCGGAGTGATTACTCCTCGACTCTCATTGGCCGGGTTCGACCCCTGTAACCTGACAGTGGGTCCGTGAGGATTCTGCTTGATGAGCGATTTGGGGACAAAGACAACATTCGCCAATTCCGGCTTCCAGGAATCCGCCGGGGATACCTCAAACGGAGCGGGCGATGAGGGGTGCATCTCACGGATCCGGGAGATGGTCTTCCCAAAGTCACATAATTTGAGGCGTAAATGATTTGAATTCAACGGGTTACGAAGTTCGGAAAAAGTGTAATTGGCTCCACGGGGGGGGGTGTTTTGCCTCCCCCGGGGTTCAAAGTTCGTTCAGGCAGTTAAGATCAATAATCTCAATGATGTGGATCATGAGCGCGACGAAAAATGGACGTGCCATTTCACGGATCCGTGAAATGCACCCGGCGATGAATCGGGCGAGATGAATGGCCTTGACCGAGACCGGATGGATTGCGTACTGTACCGTGGTCCGACACTGCGCGGGAAGGCCGCAATCATCCCGCGGATTGTTCATGCGGCGGGTGTAGCTCAGTTGGTTAGAGCACTGGTTTGTGGCACCAGGGGTCGTGGGTTCAAATCCCATCACTCGCCCCAATAATTCACACAAGTAAAGATGGGGACAGGCGGCGGGGATTCTCCAGGATCGCCCCGTTGACCTGACTCATTCTCGGTCCCCGGTCGCTGGATTCGTATACCGCCCTGAATCACGCCACCATTGATTTTATTGGACTTACGACGACGATAAAAGACGATAAGACCCCCTTACGCTCCTCCAAGGGGTGTGAGTTGGGGTGTGAGCCAAGGGTGGCTTCTCCGATATAAACTTCAACCTACCGGTCGGGGCCGACCCTGGCCGGGGGAAGAATGTTCACATCTGAGCGGTTCCCGGCATGTTGCCAGGATGTTGCCAGAACGTAGGCGGAATCAAGCCGGAATGAACGGGAATGAAGGGGGGAATCGGGGCCTTGTGGATTCACGTGATTACCCACAAAACCACTGATTTTATTTGGTTTTCTGATGACGCGCCCGGCAGAACTCGAACCTGCAACCCTCGGCGTATAGCCGACCCAACAATCGACTTTCTGCCTTAGATAAAAGTCGGATTCGGCGATCTTCGGGTTAAAATCCAATCCTTCCGCACCCCTGCCCTTGAGCGCGAACAAACCGATCACGCAGACCCTGTCGCGCTGTTCGCCCGTTAGTAGTCGCGCAATCTCCGCGCCCGTCTCATAGGCCTCGGGGTCTTCAAGGAATTCCCTGAACTCCTTGGAGTACTCGATGATTTGCAGGGTCAGTTTGCCGAGATGTTTGGGTTGGTGAAACCTGATCGGGATCAGGAGATTAACCGGTTTCCTCTGTTTCGTGGGTGTCATCGGACCGCCCCCTTGGTCATGCGAAGTCCTGAACCCCTTGGCTGGGGAGAGTGATGGGGGCGATGGCACGCCAAGGGGTGAAGTGCCGCCGGTCGGTCATGACTCCGCCCGGTCGCCCCCAAGTCAAATTGTCAGCCTTCCTACCCGGTTCGGTCAACGCGATTCCTGGCCCGTCACGGCATTCTATTATTCTCGCCCCATCCCCCCCTGACTTTTCGTACGGAGGAGGGTGGGGGTGTCAACGTTCCACCACGTTCGACTTCTTTTCGAGGTTAGTGACATCGACCGAAGGACGCTCCTCCGCTTGGAACGCTCCTTCAAGCGCCGCCAAGCGAGCCTCCAGCGCCTCGATTTGCGTGTTCTTCGCCTCAAGCTCGGCCTTCATCACGTCATAAAGCCCCTGGATGGCGACTAGGGCCACGCCTTCGGCGTCGAGCGTGCCGATGTGGCGCTCGCTCGCCCCGAGGCCGAAGGCGGCCATGAAATCCTGCGCCATCGGTCCGATATGGCGCACGGCTTCGGGTTCGCCTTTGTAGCGCCATTGCGTGACCGGCAGCCCCGCGACCTTCTCAAGAATCTCGCGCCGATCGACCTGCTCGAAGTCCTGCTTCGAGTTGCGGTCCGAGCCGTTGGTCCAAACGCCGCCGGCGGTCACATGGGCGGCGTTGCCGTTGGTCGCATCGGTGCCGACCTCGAGCGGGCGGGTCGGATCGGTCGTGTGGATACCGACGTTGTCACGCGGGTTCAGCAGAATGTCGGACGTGTTTGTACCGTTTGTCCGAATCTCGAAATCGTCCGTGCCCCCGAAGAAGCCCGCGTCTGCACGAATGAGCCCGCCATCCTGGAGCATCGTGAGCCGCGGTTGGTCGCTCTCGCCGCTATCGTCGGTGTCGGCCTCGAGCGTCAGCCGGACCGAGCCGGCCCCGCCCGAAATCCGCGTATCGCCGTCGG
>Ga0310121_10001825_pt1 | contig 21086 bp, 18 predicted proteins | sample CB27_Tmax_986_MG_FD_203504 | JGI IMG/M metagenome (GOLD analysis project Ga0310121, IMG submission 203504) | Marine microbial communities from Western Arctic Ocean, Canada - CB27_Tmax_986 | ecosystem: Environmental > Aquatic > Marine > Oceanic | place: Canada: Western Arctic Ocean | collected...
CTGAAACCCGAACACTGAAACCCGAACACTGAAACCCGAACACTGAAACCCGAACACTGAAACCCGAACACTGAAACCCGAACACTGAAACCCGAACACTGAAACCCGAACACTGAAACCCGAACACTGAAACCCGAACACTGAAACCCGAACACCGAACCGGTATATGTCATAGGCAGCGTTAAGGGCATATGGCGGACTAATGATCAAGGCCGCCAGTGATCATAATGTCCTTAACCAATTTTCTGACTGGGACTTGTGGCAGATCCCCTGGAAATATTCGGCGAACCTGGGACGGGAAAAATGCGGGAAAACTAGTTCATTTATTTGATGGATTGCGTTATGATATCGTCGCTGCTCAACAATTCCTCGTGCAGAATCGTGGTCCTGGCTTTTAGAATCGTTGTTTTGGTTTAGAATAGTTGACTCTTTCCTAACGAGACTTGTCCGCCTTTATTACTCGTGGCGTATCAAATCCGAACTTCTCATGGATGAAATAGGACGTCATGAGCACTAACGGGTATGCGTTATCCAATTCATAGGAGGAACCGAGGATGTATGTACACGGCCAAGGCAGATCTTCCAAACATTGCCGACAATTTGGCCTTAGACGAGTCGAACTGCCGTTAAGTAAGCTCAGAATAATTCAACCGGCACATCGGATCGCCTTCACACTCGTTGAACTGCTGGTGGTGATTGCGATTATTGGGATCCTCGTGTCACTGTTGCTGCCGGCGGTCAATGCGGCCCGCGAGGCGGCGAGGCGGATTCAGTGCGTTAACAATCTCAAGCAGTTACAGCTCGGCATGCTCAACATGGAGAGTGCCAACCGCGTCTTGCCACCCGCGGTGTGGCACACGAGACACCCGCCGGCACCGCCGGAGTCGCGTGGATGTGAAGGTTGCCGCTTCAACTTCTTCTACCTGGTCATGCCGTATATCGAATTGAACAACGTTTGGGAGCAGTTCAATTTTGATTGCCCGGGAGGCGCACACACATATGACCCGGTCAACTTGCCGCTCCGCAAGATCGAGCACAATTTGTTTCTCTGTCCCTCCGATGGCGTACAAGGACGCCTGGTTAGCGCTTGGAATGATCTCCAATCTCGGTCGAATTATGCGTACGCCATCAGTGTCAATAACTGGCACAACACGGAGAAGGGTTGCTCATTCAGTTATAAGGGAAGGATACCACTTCGCCCGGCGCTTTATACTAACAGCACCGTTCGTTTGGGAGAGATCACCGATGGGACGTCCAAAACGATTGTATTGTCGGAACTCAAGGTGCCTCAGGCGGCGCCCGATATTGACGAAGGCGGCGACTTCGAAGTTCGCGGCTACTGGTCCGACTCATTCGGTGCCTTTTTTAGCGGTCGGATCGGACCCAACTCGCCCGTCGCCGACCGGTGCCAAACCAATTGCCATGACCTGCCCGATCAGGGCCTGCCCGCCGTTCCCTCTGGCTTCAGCTGGTGGGGGCATTGGCTGCTGGGCGCCAGGAGCAGTCATGTCGGCGGTGTGAACGTCACCCGCGTCGATGGTTCAGTCGAATTCATTGTCGACTCGATTAGCATCCACATCTGGCAGGCGATGATCAGTATCGATGGGGGGGAGGTTGACGCGTATGCGGGCAGTACGTGATGGGCTAGTTTTCCGTCAAGTTTTAGTTTTCGAGTAAGAGGGGGGAGGAGAAGTTCGACTCGGCGCGTAAGTTTAAAGCCGCGCTGTTTTGGTTTGGTGAACGGCCATCGTTACCGTAGCCTGGGGCACCGCCCTGGTTGTTATACACAACTCCTGGAGCAATCCGTTCACACATTACGTCGAAATTGTGATCGCCAAGTTGGTTATAATAACGAGGTCATTTCCCAAGCCTACGCTGAAAATAGGCCTTTGGCCACGTAGGGGGCGGGTTGCACAAACTTTTCCCATCATGTCCCTGGAATCCCGCCAAGCCTAATTTGGCGCAAACGACAAAGTATCGTCATACCAACACCTGCCGACATATTGATTCACCATTGCACTACACGAGGCGAGATAATGATTATAACCAAACGCCGAACCTTACATTTAACTGTATTCGCCGCGGCGGTATTTTCCGGTGCCACACAGATCCACGCCGACAAATACATAGATGAGGTATTGGCTGATAATCCAATTGGTTACTGGAGGTTCGAGGAGGGTAGCGGAACCGCCGTGGATCTGGCCACCAGCGGAAACAGCTCGAACGGGCAGGGAAGTCAAGATGGCACCTATTTGGATGGTGTGACGACAATCGAGGGCCCGATAAGAAGTGAGGATCCGGCGTTTCCAGAGTTTAACGAGGGCAGTCCAACATCCAACATTGCGGCAAATTTCAACAGCAACGACGGGTACATACGGGTCGATGATCCGTTCGGGCTGCTGGGCACGCCGGTCGGGGAGAATCCGTGGACGTACGAGTTTTGGTGGCTAAACCAGACGCCGGGGCCCGGCGGGGCAAACCGCCCCGTCTCCAAGGGAATAAACCCCTCGACGACGAATTTCAATCGGGTTTCACCCAGCTCCGAATGGAGCATCTCAAGTGGCGCGCAAAGGGTAAGATTTGACGATCCGATTCAAGGCGTCTGGACTCACGTGGTGGGCGTGATTCACTCCCAAAACTACGATCCATTCGCCTTTAACTCGGACCTCCGTGTTTACGTCAACGGCGAGTTGGTGGCGGACGCACGAGTTCCAGGCCAACCGGATGACAACGTTGATCAATTCGCTGAGCCGCTCTCGATCGGTGCGTGGTTAACACCTGCGGGGGAAGGGGGGGGACTCGGCGTGGATAACTTTTTTACCGGCGCTGTCGACGAGTTGGCCGTCTACAACTACGCGCTGGACGATCCGGGTCAAAACGGATCGCGTGACAATACGCGGATCATGGCCCACTTTCTGGCCGCCAATGCTACCCCACCACCACCGATTGGTACGTGGGTCTCCAGTGGCTCGGGGGATTGGCACAACGATTTGAATTGGGTCGGTAAGCAGATTCCCAGTGGAAACGACGGGGCCATCTTCGACCGATTCATCAAAGCGCCGAGAACGATATTCACGGAGATTCCGATCTCGCTAAATTCGTTGACGTTCAATAACGAAAACGAATACGTCATCATGGGCAACGGCGACTTGACCATGACGTCGAATAGTGGTCCCGCCACTATCGACCTGCAGTCGGGCAACCACACGTTTCAGCTGCCCGTTACGCTGGCTGCCCCCACCACGGTAACCACTGCAAACGGAACGACCCTTACGTTCAAGGACCAAGTCGACCTGGACGGCAACGACCTGACCGAAACGGGTGACGGGATGCTCGTCTTCGATAGCCTCGTCCTTACCGGCGGCGGCACGATTGCGATAAACGGTGCCACACTGAGCGGATCCGGCCACATCGACGGTAGCGTTACGAACAGCGCCGGCGGCACGGTCGCTCCCGGCAACAGCCCCGGCACGTTGACCATCGCCGGGGACTACACGCAGGAGGACAGCCGGTTGTCGATCGACATCGCTGGCCTCGCATCCGGCGCACAACACGACTTGCTCACCGTAGGCGGCACGGCCACCCTTCAAGGCGAGCTCGAAATCTCGCTGTTGGACGGCTACGTGCCTAGTCTGGGAGATTCGTTTGACATCCTCACAGCGTTGAACATTGTCGACAACGGATTGATTCTCAGCGGTGCCAGCGAGGGATTTAGCCTGTCGTTGCTGGTTGATCCGCTGGGCGGCGACGTGCTGAGGCTAACGCGATCCGCCGTGCCGGAACCCGCCACCGGGATCTTAGCCGGGATAGCAGCCATATGGTTGCTGGGATTGCGAAAAAGGCCGGCGAGAGTTGTCGCCGACACACGCCCAAGGACCCATAAACTTGCATCGGCAGCCCCATTCGCGATCATCACGGCAGGGATGGTGGGCTTAGTGACGCCAGACCACCTGTGGGCACAAATCCCCACCACGGGCCTGAAGCTGCACTATGACGCCACCGACGCGTCATCCATCGAAGACGAAAACGGCGCGAGTCCGGGCGACGCAGGTTTTACGGGAAAGGTCGTTCGATGGAAGGACAAGGCGACTGTAGACGGGGCTAATGATGCGACGCAAGATAACCTGCTTAATGCACCCGAATACTTGCCTCCAGGGGATCCGACCAGTCCACCTAGTGGTCTTCCAGTGGTGGACCTTGTCTTCGATGAAAAACAGTGGATGGACATTGCCCCAGTCAGCTTCAGTGCTGCCGGGGGTGGCTCGAATGGCATGACCGTCTTCCTGGTCGTGCGTGCGGATTACGACCCGACCGGTGCGGGCGCCGGCGCCTTTGGGAATTGGGAGATGTGGCTGAGCAGCAAGGACGATGGGAATACTTTCATCACCACGAGAGCGTCCGATGGGCTCAAACCGGGGGAGAATGCAGGTCCCTGGATGGGCTATACCGAACCGATCGTTACCTTTGGCAATAACGGTGAAACTCGAAATGCAGAATCCAGGCCCGAGGCCGTGCAAGCCTGGCATCTCATTACCGCCGGTTTTGACGAGAACGGGTCGCGGGCCCTCATCAACGGGGATTTCACCGGTGACCACTGCCAGCAAGGTCCTGGGGTTGGACCTCACACCGAACGCCAGCCTTGTAACACGGATCCACCCGATCCGGGCGCCTTCATTAAGGACGTGACTTGGGATCTGCTGGGCGACTATGGCGGCATCCGCGGTTTCACCATTGCCGATGGGGAAATCGGTGAAATCGCCATGTACGATAGGTGGTTCGATCCGGTCGAGAGAAGTGAGATTGAGGTGATGTTGGGCGATAAGTGGGGATTCAGAGTCTTTGAGCCTGCTCCGGTGGGAACTTGGACGTCAACTTTTTCCGGTCTTTGGCATACGGCTGAGAATTGGTCTGAGTCGCAGATTCCCGGAGTCGACACCGATTTGGCGGTCTTCATTGACAGGATCGAGCAGCCGGGCAGCATCGTTGTCGAAACCGACGTCACCGTGGGGTCGATCATGTTTGAAAACGTCCACGAGTACGCCATTGGTGGCAACGGAGCTGTAATCCTCGACTCGGACAGCGGGACCGCGACGATCGACGTCAACTTGGGCAGCCACAAATTTCAGGGTGAAGTGACGCTCGTTGATCCGACGACGGTCACTGCAGCCGATGGCGCGATGCTGACGTTTGCCACGTTGAATCTCGGCGGCAACATCTTGACCAAGGAGGGGGACGGCCGAGTGAACGTCAACGCCAATCAGAACACCGGTGGTGGGTCAGTTGTACTCAACGGCGGTTCGATTGGTGGCAATGGGGAGATAGGCGGTAGCCTGACCGCCAACGCAGGCACAACCGTCGCGCCAGGCAATAGTGCCGGGACTCTTTCAGTGGAAACCGACTTCACATTGGATGTTGGGGCCATGCTAGAGATTGAGATTGGAGGGACCACGAAGGGAGAGGATTACGATGTGCTCAGCGTCGCGCAAAACCTCGACGCCGGAGGCGGTACGCTAAAGGTGATACTCGATAGTTTCACGCCAGCGGAAAACGACCAATTCGACATACTCGACTTTGGTTCCATTAGCAATGATTTCGCGCTCGACCTGCCAGCAGGTGTGGACTGGAATACCAGCCAGCTGCTCACCGCGGGCATCCTCTCTGTAGGGGGCGTCATTGTTGAACCTTTATTGGGCGACTACGACGATAGCGGTGAGGTAGGAACGGGTGACCTGAACCTCGTGTTGTTCAATTGGAACGAACCGGGGAGTGGGCTGCCGTCTCAATGGGTCAACCAAAGGCCAGCTGGAATCGTGGGGGTCGAGCAATTGAATGGCGTTCTGTTCAATTGGGCTAACACGGCGTCTGCGTCGACAGTCCCGGAGCCAGTATCGGCGAGCGTGATGCTGACGGTGGCTTTTTGTGGAATGGTGGTTGCGCGGCGGGTTCATGGGACAAATCGCTCGTAAACGGCGCCCCAATACTGTTCGGCACAAAATGTGCGCAGGCGAACGGGGGCCGTAAGGCCCGCGGTGGACGCCACGAGTAATTAAAACCATTGTTTACGACTCGATGCGCGAATATGCACAACCTTGGGAAACCAAAATAGCGAAACAACCGCGGGCCTAACGGCCAGCCTTTTAAAGGTGGCAATCGATGCGATGGAGGCAATGCCAGCACGGATGTCCAATTTGGTACTGCAAAACATGGTATTTTCTGATTGTGACACAAAACTGGCGACACAACGCGCCAACAGTCGATCGACGAAACTCGCCGCTGGTACCGTGCATATTGTCGTTTTTCTCGGGGTTTTTGCAGCATGCAGTGCCACCTTTAAAAGGGTGGGCCTAACGGCCCCCGTTCGCCTACGCGCCGAGTAAATCAACAAACCCCTTGCGGGTCGGGCTTATATCAATCCTAGCGTGTATGCCCTATCGGTCTCTGGATGAAGGATGAAACGCATGAGGACAGAATTCGTACTCAAACTTACGATCGGCATCGTCTGCCTGGGTCCGTTGATGGGGGCTGATTCCCCAGATGGTGAACAGAAGCCAGCGATAGGATACATCTCCCCACGGATCCCCGACGTAAAGTTTCCACCGCTCGAAGGCGAATGGCAGGAAACGCTGGTGCCAGACACGCTCGACTTGGCCGAACGAGCCAGACTTTCGATTAACGCGCTGACGGAGTCGGCGGACCCGGAAGCCGGTTACGAGATTTGGTGGCACGTGCTGTTAAACCGCAAACCCCCTGTTCTCGTTCACGATTTTCACGACCTCAATGTTCAATACAAGTTTCAGGAAGCGCTACCGCTGCTTCGGCACGTGTGCGGTAGCGATCAGAATACAAATGTTGATCAGGCGTGGGCAGAGAATCTTTTGCGGATGCAGGGTCCGGACGGTCTGATCTATATGCCGTTCGAAGGCCGACCCTGGGCGGGTTTTCACGCCGATTGGCTGGAGCAAAAGGGACTGCGGGAAACCCAATTGGCTAGTGTGGTGGCTCAAGGCGGTTGGATGGGAAATTTCGGTCTCTATTACATGCTGAGTAAGGACGAGATCTGGAAGCGAGGCGTGGAGAGATTGGTCGATCGCGTCGCCGAACTGATGGTTTACAAAGATGATTACTGCTTCTTTCCAGTCATGGCCGTCAATCCAGGTGCGGAGGTTGATCAGGACAGCGAGATCGTTGACCCCGAATGCACCCGAGAAGCCAGCGGAGCGGTTGCCGGTTGGATCATTCAGGGGCTCAGCCAAGCCTACCTGGCAACTGGCTACCAGCCGGCGCTTGAATTAGCTGGAAAGTTGGCCGTGTACATGACGGAACATTCGGGTTGTTTTGATTCCGAAGGTCGCTTCCGCGGAGTTCCCCACACGCACCTGCATACGCGGCCGATTTCCGGACTGCTGGAGTATGCTCGAGTCGCCAACGATCCGCACTTTATCGAATACTGCCGCACGTCTTACGAATACGCCAAAGAGTCAAGCGGCAGCGCGACGGTGGGTTTTTTCCCTTCCACCCCAGGCACCGACCAACAGTACTCGGCTAAGACAGTCCAGGCCGTCTCAAAACACGGGGTTGAGGGTTGTACGATTGCCGACATGACGGCGCTGGCAATCAAACTCAGTCTCACCGGCGCTGGTGACTATTGGGACGATGCGGATCGATACCTAAGAAACCAGTTCGCCGAAATGCAGATGTTGAAGACCGACTGGGTCGATCGTACCCTACCGGAGGACCGCTATCCGACTTGGAACCGGCCCGAATTCGAAAATTCCGATCGGACCATGGAGCGAAATATCGGTGCCGCCATGAGTTTGGCCGCGCCTAACGACTTCGTCGGTCATCCCTTGGAATGGCCAGACCGTCCTGCCTCGGATCATCTTTTCCTCATGCATTGCTGTACCGGCAATCACGCGCGGGCGATCTGGTATGCTTGGAACCACATTCTGCACTTCGACGAGGGAACGCTCAAAGTCAACCTGCTCCTCAACCGCGCTTCGCCTTGGGCTGATGTGCTCAGCTATATCCCGTACGAGGGGCAAGTCGACGTGAAAGTGAAAAAGCCGGTCAACTTACAGCTCCGTATTCCCGGTTGGGCCAAAACAGACCAGACGGTTTGCACTGTGAACGGTCAAAGCCGACAGCTCGAATGGGAAGACCGCTTTGCCCTAGTGGGTGACGTCAAGCCAGATGACTTGGTCGAGTTGACTTTCCCGATCGAGGAGCACACGGTGAGCGAGCAGATGTGGGGCGTCAAATACACGATGGTCATCAAGGGAAACACCGTCGTTTACATGAGTCCGCCAGGGACGTATTACCCGTTTTATCAGCGAGACCATTACCGGCAGAACCAAGTACGCTGGGTCAAACGCAAACAATTCGTGGCAGCCAAGGTTCCGGGTAGCTGGCCTTATTAGTCCGCACGGGAAGGAGGAGAAAATGGCGCGATCAACGCTTTGGTTGGCCACGGTCGTGGTCTGCGTGGCGCTGCCTGTCCCCGCCGCGGACGTCACGCCCCCCCAAGGTTTCACTGCACTCTTCAATGGCCGTGATCTATCGGGGTGGATGGATGACAAAGCAGGCCACTGGCGAGCCGAGGATGGTGTGCTCGTTTACGATGGCCAGGGCGACCACCTATTTACAGAAAAAGAGTACGGCGATTTCGTGCTGCTCATCGACTGGAAGATCCAGGATGGCGGCAATAGCGGCATCTTCTTACGCGGCGAAGCCCAGGTGGAGATCTGGGATAATCGGGACTACGGAACGGACATGGGCTCGGGCGGCCTCGTGCCCTATACGAACGTCAAGCCGATTAACAACGCCGACAAGCCGATCGGCGAGTGGAACCAGTTTGAGATCCGTGTCGAGCAAGGCCGGATTACGGTGCGGCTGAATGATCAGATAGTGGTTGACAAGTTAACGGGGAAGTTCTCAAAGCCGAGAGCCCCGTTCTTTCTCCAGCATCATAGTTCGCCGTTGTGGTTCAAGAACATCTATATCAAGGAATTGCCCTCTTCCGGGAACGTGGGAGATTGACGATTTAGTGATTTACGCGAGTCCAATCGATAAGGAAATAAGATGACACGTCGAGTCCTTCGATACCGCTGTTGGTCATCCATAACGCTTTGCGTGTTGGCATTGAATGGCTGCGTGCGGCCAGTCGTGGAGAACCGCGGGGAAGTCCGCGGAACGGTCGTGTTGGATGGCGAGCCTCTTGCGGAGGGTTCGATCCTTTTCGAGCCAACTGGTGGGAATTCCGGACCGGTGTCGGGGGCGACGATCCGAGACGGGAAATATCACGTGGTGGCAAAGAAAGGTCCGCCGATTGGGTTGAATCGGATCGAAATCAACGGCGTCAAAAGAACCGGTCGCAAGATAGCCGCTCCTCCCCCTGGCCGCGGCATGATCGATGAGATCGTCGAAATGGTTCCAGATCGATACAACGAAGAATCCAAGCTTGAGAGGGAGGTGACGAAAGGTGAAAACGTCATTGATTTCGAGTTGGAATCGGAAAGTTGACGGGTATCACGAACCGTAACTTTCGCATTTTTCCACGAATCGTGAAACAGGGTTTAGCAGACGTGCAATCGGAGGTTATTTCGCGTGACTCAGTTCTTGTTCATGGTGCTCCCACTCACCGCTGCTGCTGGCCAATCGTCCGCGCGGTTAGAGGTCACGGTGCCCGACGGATTTCGCGTCGAGTTAATCTATGCGGTGCCGCTGGACGAACAGGGTTCTTGGGTCGCGCTAACACCGGACCCAACGGGCCGACTGATCACGTCCGACGAGACCGGCAGGCTGTACCGCGTGACGCTTGCCGCGTCTTCTTCCACCGAAACTGAAACTTCGAAGACATCGGTCGAGTTGTTGGACGTTCCCATCGGTCAAGTTCAGGGGCTGGTTTACGCGTACGACAGTCTCTACGTCACCGTCAACAACTTGAATAAAACGGCAGGCGAGGATATCGCCCAAGAAAACGGCCTGTATCGACTGCAGGATACGAATGGAGACGATCAATTCGATAAGGTCACACTCATCAAACGGCTAGCAGGGAGCGGAACAGAGACTGCGCACGGCGAGCATGGCCCGCACGGTCTCCAGCTTGGCCCTGACGGTCTGATCTATTTTGTGACGGGCAATGGCACCAAGATCTCGCGGGAGGTTTCGTCGACATCACCCTATCGCAATTGGGCCGATGATGTGCTGGCGCACAGCGGCCAAGTCCACGTGCCTGGCGGCTGGGTCGCCCGCACCAATCGTGACGGAACTTGTTGGGAGGTGATATGTGGTGGACTGCGAAACCCCTACGACATCGCCTTCAACCTCGATGGCGAGCTGTTCACCTGTGACGCCGATTCCGAAGCGGACAAAGGCAAGCCCTGGTACCGGCCGACGCGGGTCAATCATATCGTGTCGGCGGGCGAGTATGGTTGGCGCTACGATTCAGGGCCGTGGTTGCCGTACGGAAAATGGCCAGATCACTATCCCGACAGCGTGGGCAGCGTGGTGGACATCGGACACGGGTCCCCGGCGGGTATCACGTTTGGCACTGGGGCACGGTTTCCAGCCAAGTACCAACGAGCGTTGTTTTCCACCGACTGGGCAGCGGCCAAGATCTACGCGGTTCATACGCAGCCCGATGGTGCCAGTTACTCGGCGACTTTGGAGCCGTTCTTGACTGGGAAGGCTTTGGCGATTGCCGACGTCGTCATCAACCACGATGGCGACATGTACTTTACGGTGGGTGGGCGTAAGACACAGTCGGCGCTCTACCGCGTTCGCTATATCGGCAACGAACCGACTGGTCGTGTGGTCCCCGTGGACGACAAACAGGCATCTCGCGCGCGGCATTTGCGACGCTGTTTGGAACGGTTTCACCGCTGCGAAGATGATTGTGCTGTCGAGGAAGCGTGGCCCCACTTGGGCAGCGGCGACCGCGCTATTCGCTACGCGGCACGCGTCGCGATTGAACGGCAGGACTGGCGGCTTTGGCAGAATTTTGCGATCCAAGAGCAGAACCCGACTTGCTCGATCCAAGCGCTCCTTGGCCTAGCGCGGGTCGGCAGTCCGCAGTTACGAAACGAGGTCTTCGCCCGCCTCAATCAACTTCCCTGGGAGCAACTCGACGAGCTGCAGTTCCTCGATGCGGTCCGCGCATACAGCCTGGCGGCCATACGGATGGGTGGCAGTCGTCCTCAAGAAAACCGTCTCGCCATCTCTCGACTGCTACCACTGTTCGCGTCAGGCAGTGAAGCGATTCGCCATGAGCTGGGCCAGCTGCTGGCATACCTGGGCGCTCCGGGCATGACAAGAGACGAGCTTGAAATCGCGGGGCAGACGACTGATGCTCACGCAGAAACAAGCCTGAAAGATTCAGCACCCGCGCGGCCAATCGTACGTCAGTGGCAGCTGGGCGAACTACTTCCGCTGCTCACCCAGGTAGCTCGTGGCCGGTCTTACGAGAGCGGAAAGTCCGCCTACCAGGCGGCGCAGTGCGCAAAATGCCACGGATTTGGAGCCACGGGAGGAACGACTGGGCCAGACCTCACAACCGTCGGCGATCGATTCAACTCCCTTTACCTCCTTGAGGCCCTAATGGTTCCCTCCAAGGTCATTGCGGACAAATATCGCAACGAGACAATTGAGACGGAAGATGGTAAAGTCATTGCTGGTCACGTCATCCAAGAGGATGGTCAACGTCTGCGGATTCGCACGGATCCCTTTTCAGAGGCAACGATCGAATTGTCAGTTGAAAGGATTGAAAATCGCATCCCATCCAGCACGTCCGCGATGCCGGAAGGGCTGGTCAATGTGTTGACCCAGGAAGAAGTCCTGGACCTGATCGCGTATTTGCGCGCCGGAGGCGACTCGGACGACGAGGCGTTTAAGTAGGTCAGTCCAAAGGATAAAACTCATGCGTAATCGCAAGCCAAGCGGATTTACACTCGTCGAATTGTTGGTCGTCATCGCCATCATCGGCATACTAGTGCTCATGTTGTTACCGGCCGTTCAGTCTGCTCGCGAGGCGGCCCGCCGCACGCAGTGCATGAACAACCTGAAACAGCTCGGGATCGCGATGCACAATCGAGAGAGTGCGCATGGAGCCTTCCCTCCCGGTGTCAAGGCGGAACGCACGCAGCAGTGCGGCTTCAATTTGGGGGATCGCGATCCTGCCAAAGGTAATCTCTGCATCGGCAACGCGCCGAATCTGCAGTACATGCTTTTCCTCTACCCGTTTTTGGAAGAGTCAGTTGCCTACGACAGGTTCGACGCATTCATGTATGAAAAACACTGGAGTTTTCCGGAATGGGTATCCACGGGAGTGACGTCGCTGAAGCTGCAAGTTTTGACTTGTCCCAGCGACGGATTGGGCCCGAATCCTGGCAAGACAGGTCGTGAACCCAACCACTCTTTTTGGACCAAATCCAACTATTATGGCATCTTCAGTGGAAGGAACTGGGGCGATCTGGGACGCGAACTACAAGGCAGACTTCGTCCGGAATGGCGAGCTATTTTCAGTGTCGCTCGCGAAACCAGGGTCTCACAAATTACCGACGGTACCAGCAAGACGATGATGATGTCGGAATATCTCACCGGCCTGCAGCTTCCCGCCAATGACCTCCGCGGGCATCTGTGGGGAAATTCGCCTCAACTGTTTGTGCGATTGACGCCCAACAATTCCGGGCCCGACATTTACTATGAAACGGAGTGGTGTGGTACACCCGCGCACAATAGTCCGCAAGACAACCTGCCCTGTAGATTAGGCCCCAACAACCCGCCTCGACAGAACAGTCCCGGGGCCCGCAGCCGACATCTTGGCGGTGTCTACACTGTATTTGCTGACGGTAGCGTTCGCTTTGTTACCGACGACGTCGCGATGACGACTTGGCAAAATTTTGGCTTTATGGCCGACGGCCAGACAATGGTTGAGAACTAGGCTCGCGCGTTTGCTCACCACCGAGCTCCGCTCGGTGGAAGCAATGATTTTGCACTACTGCGACAAAGCGAGCAAACCGCCCCCTCCGAGCTCCGCTCGGTGGAGCGCATGGTTTTGCACTAAGAGCGCTTCGTGGAACTCTACGTGCCTCAGTATTGAAGAATCATTCGCTCCACCGAGCAGAGCTCAATGGCACTAAGCTTGGAATATGCCGAAATAGGGCGAAAACAGGGGTTTACGGGCAGGTTTTGAAGTTACGCACTTTTCGAGATCTTTACCGCGAAGCGGTTGCACTCCATAGCCCAGGGTCGCGGCGCAGCCGCGCACCCTGGGTTCACGTCCCAAGAAGATTACGCCGAAGGCGTTATACAACACGCGCGGCCATTGACGCCGTGAGGTATATAACACCTTCGGTGTAAGCGTTGCCAACGGATCACAACCCAGGGTGCGCGGCTGCGCCGCGACCCTGGGCTTTGGAATATAACGCCTTCGGCGTAAAGCAAGGGCCGAAACGTACGAATGCCCAGCTTCAAATCTTGCCAGTAAGGGCAGTGTGAATTCGGGCCATGTCACGGCATAACTAGGAAGAAGAAATTAAACCGACACGGACAACAGCAGCGGCCTCGTGGGTCTGGATTGGGAGGGTCCGTCGTGTGCCACGCCGCCGGGGGCAGCACACCAATGGCATTCTCCATGTTGAGCATGCCCAGCTGAAGCTGTTTGAGATGATTGACACACTGCGCGCGGCGAGCGGCCTCTCTTGCCGCGTTGACTGCCGGCAAGAGCAACGTCACGAGAATGCCAATGATCGCGATCACGACCAACAGTTCCACGAGTGTAAATCCACGCTTCCTAGCGGAGTCCCTCTCGGCATGTGTTTCGGGTTCAGACTGAAAATAATTCCATTCCGCCCAATGCCAATTCCGATCTTTGGAGTAGTGTGGAAAGCTCTGTGATTCGATTGACACGATTTCGGCGGTCGACGTATACGTATGGTCTCACGACCTCAACCACCAAAGCAGAACACTGCCCAGCGTCAACAGCACGATGGCTGTCGGCTCGGGGACGGATGCAGCTGAGGCCATATTGCCCCAATTAAAAAGCACGGGGTTCAGCTCGTCAACGCCTACGTTGCCCTCGGGACGTTCATTGATCCATTCTGCTGGTAGTCCAGCACCGTCCTCACCCCAATTGAATAGAACCAAGTTTAGATCTCCGGCCGCGACCGCGCCATCATCGTCGTAGTCACCCGGTATGTCACCATTCACCACCCCGACCGAGAGGATGCCGGTGATAAGCAGCTGGCTGCTGTCCCAATCAATACCACCGGGTAGGTCGAGGGTGAAACTATTGGAAATAGAACCAAAGTCGAGGATGTCGAATAGGTCGCCTTCGGTTGGCGTGAAGTTATCGAGGACGACCTGAAGAGTTCCTCCACCGGCGTCGAGATTCTGTGAGACGTTCAATACGTCGTACTGCTCGCCCTTGAGGGTGCCGCCAATTTCGATTTCCAGCGTTGCGTCGGCATCTTGCATGTAGTTTGTCTCGACCGAGAGCATACCGGTACTCTTGCCAGGGGCAACGGTCGTGCCCGCGCTTGCCATGAGACTGCCACCAACCTCACCGACTCCGCCGAGCGTGCCGTCGTTGAGCAACAGAGAGCCGCCACCGACATTCTCATTGTTGTTGATGTTCAGACGGCCGGCACCTTCTTTGGTCAAGGTCTGACCGTTGAGGTTCATTTTGGCAATCGAGAGCACGTCATCGGCCTGGTCGACGGTGACAGTAGTCGGATCCATGAGAGTGGCCCCGCTTTGGATTTGGTGGCTGCCTTTCCTCACATCGACAAAAGCGCTGCCTGTGTCCGAGTCGAGGATCACATCGCCGTTGCCACCAATCACGTATTCGTGTTCGTTTTCGAAAGTGATGCCCTTGACGGTGACATCCGTTGAGGTGAAGACGCTGCGCCGCTGGACAATAAAGCTGCCGAACCGCGCCGTCCTGTCATTGCCATCAGGGATTCCTGATTCCCTTTGCCAGTTGCCAGCCGAATGCCAGCTGCCGGAGTTTCCAGAAATCCACTCCCCAGCTTCAGGAACGATAAACCCAGCCGCCTCAAAGTGGGCAGCGATACGGTCTGGTGGGAGCACATAGTCGTAGTAGGCCACATCATCGATGCCACCATGAAATCCTTGGTCCATTTCGCGGTAGGGATTGTCGGGGGCCTTCGGGACCGGACGTCCACCAAACGCGAGGCCCCCGATTTGGATTCCCATGCCAGTGGTATCCTTCGCGACCCCCGTTCTCGTGAAGGGATTCGTTCCATCTCCGCCTCCGTCCGGAATCCCTAGTTCCGGAGCGAGTTCGCCGTTGTAATAGATCGTTTGTGTCGTTTCGGTATTTCCTGCATCTGCTTCAAAGGTGACGACGACATGGGTCCACTCGTTGGCCCGAATCGGCCCCGCGTTTGCAGGTTCTATGCCTAACACTCCGCCGTTAATGCCTCCCTGCCTCTGCTGGCCGAATGTGGCGCCAAGGGCAGGGGGTGCGAAAAAGAAACCTCGGACCATATAATTACCGCAGCAAGCCTCCATCGCAGGATCGGTATCACCGCTGAACATCGGGTTCAGCCAGGCCTCGAATGTGAACGACGTGGCGGCCAGTGCCCCCCCGGTAAATCTCTCATCAACACCCTCAAAAGATCGTTCATCATCAACACGAACGTAACCGGAGACGTCGGAATCATTGTCGACCGGGTTAATTGAAATCGCCTGATTGGAGGGTTCATCACCGATTGCGCCCAGGATCCGTTGGATGCTGTCAGCAGCGTCGCCCTCATAGATTCCAAAATTGTTCCCCTTGTTATTGCTCGCCGTATCGGCAGCGATCATCCCGGGGGAGACGTCGGTCTCCTCGAACCGCCAATATCCAACGGGATTGTCGGCGAGCACGGCGTCTTGATAAGGAGTCTGCGCGCGTGTTGGTGCGGGTAGTGCACTCCAGAGGCACGTGGCCAACAAGAGGCAAATGGCAGCCTGGGATCCGCGCCGACGGATCACCCCCAAGGCGAAGACCGCCAGACACGCCATGATGCCAGCCGCTGGTTCCGGGATCGCGGCCCCCATGAAGGTGAGCTGCAGCGACTCGCTTCCCACGGCACTGGCCACCACGTCCATGCTGAAGCCATCGCTCTCTCCTCTAAGGGACAGCCCTTGATCGATGATGCTTGAGGCCGTGAGCACATCGAAGGTGTCGCCGACAGTGGGGGCATAGCCGGCTACTAGTGAGATGTCAACGCTGCCGTCCAATCGGGCCGTGCCGAGAACAGTCAGGCCATCATAGCCCTCACCCGTCAGCTCGACGGACAAGGCCCCATCCGAGACCGTCACGTCGCCGTCGATGCTGCCCGATCCGCTCAGCGAGCCGCCACTCATGTTGATAACTCCACCACCCGTTATCACATCACTGTTAAAGATAAGCTCCCCTGGACCTGATTCATTGAGGTCGTTGCCCCCCAAATCTACTGTATTTTCGAAGGCGAGCGACGTGTTGACGGCCGTGGTCGCGTCGAGCGGGGCAGCCAAATCCACGGGCAGCTGAATGCGGTGGTCGCCGCCCTCGAGGTTGATACTGGCATTGCTGCCGGATTGGGCGTCAAAGTTAAGGCTCCCGTTGCCCATGATCACATACTCTTCGTCACTATTGGTGATGTTCAACGTATTGACCGTCACGGCGGTCTCACTAAAGATCGTGGTGGGACCAGAGACTAAATCACCCAGGATCGCCGTGGCGTCATTGGCGTTGGGAATCACTTGATCGAACCAGTTGCTCGGCAGATTCCAGTTTCCAGGACCTCCTGCTACCCAGGAGCCCGGGTCTGGAGCGGGCGGTGCTTGGGCGGCCTGAAAGTGTGCCATGATCCGTGAATTATCTCGGGCACCGCTGCCACCGGGATCGTCCAGGGCGTAGTTGTAAATCGCCACCTCATCGATCACCCCGTCAAAGAAGTGGTCAAAGAAGCCACCATTGAGCTGCGTCACTCCAATCGTGATGGGTTCACTACCAAGATCACTGTCTTCATCCGGGACTGCGTTAAAAAGGACATCGGTGTCGGGCAGCAACTGGCCGTCTAGGTAGACTCGCGCGTCGGTCTGCTCGACGAACCCACCGCTGCCGTGACCGGAAATCACTGTCACGACATGGTTCCAGACCCCTTTGGGGTTATGCTCGAAACTCAATGCTCGACCCGTCGCGCCGGGTTGGTCGCCGCTCAGGATGCCAAACCGTATATGGGTTCCACCAACGTGTTCGTGAAAGGTCGTACAGCAATCGGTACCTTTCACTAAGGGAGAGCCACCGTTGGCATTGAATAACCAATATTCCATGGTCCAAGGATTTCCACCAAAATTGGGATCGACAAAGGTACTCATCACGCCCAGGTCGTCCGCGATCTCCACATAAGCTTCGATCCCGGTGAAATCGAGGGCGACGTTGGACGTGGGATTGCCTTGATTGAACTCCGGAAAATTCGGATCCTCACTTCGGATCGGACCAGGGATCGTCAAGGGAGCCGGGTCTGAGTAGACGCCATCCTGACTCCCCTGCCCGTTACTGCCGCCGGTCGCACTGTCGACGGCGATTCCGCTGCCCTCTTCCAACCGCCAATAGGCGACCGGATCGTCCAACAGTACGGCATCGACATAGGGACCGGCGTGGGCTTGCGAGACAACGGCGAATATGGCTGCAGTTCTCAAAGGGCGAAGTAGCGCAGAGCAAGTTTTCATTTTGAGACTCCTTTGATGAAGAAGATTCTTCAGTAACGACTAGTCCCGGCATTCTATTCTGAATCTGTTCAGCCTTGTCAACGATTTTCATCCTATTTTTCAAAAAAAACACCTATTCTATCGGGGCACCGGAAACTTTCACGGACCGCTTCGCGTGACGACAGACATTTCTGGCCAGCAAATCACACTAATGTCCAGGTTTCATATACTTGGAAGCGACCGGCCCTTGACCGTTCCCAATAGCTGGCTGGTAAGCGTTAGGCCCGATGGTTCAGTGGGCTTCATCTCGATTGGAGAGTTGCGAACGGCTCCTGATAATCCTCAAGTCCCGTGTTCAATCAATCGTCAATTCAGTGAATCGGACTATGCGATGGAGAACCTCGATCTACCGCGGAGCGAAATGCATAGTGCGCTCACCAACGCTGGATTGTTCGACGATGAGGCAACCGCCATGCTTGCCACCTGGGAGCAGGCCTACTTCCAATCGGCTGGGTTACGGCTTTTCCACGTGGTTCCCCGCGCTTGGACAGAAACCCGCCTGCCACTTACTGTCAGCGTTGACGCCGATATCACCCGGGTCATGATGGGGCGGATCGAGCTGGTTAGCGACTGTTCTTTGTTGCGGCCATCGTGAAATATATCGGCGTCTAGTCCAATACCATCCGATTGGCCGTCCCGGCCGTAAGAATACAGTTCGAATGATGAGCCCGTGTTGCGATACTGGATTGGTTGATTCCATTCATCAATCGGTGGTCCATCGTGGTTGCTCCATAAACCGTGAAGATCGGGAATGTCAGTAAGGGCTGTTGGAAGCACACCTTGCTCCTTGCGATACATGTCGATGTGCTGCTCAATCATCCGCGGCGTCATCCGCGTGTAGCCCTGTCGTCTGCGGACGTTTTGCACGCCACGATCCATACGAAATCGGTGCTTATGGCCCATGCAGCCATGTGGTTGTCCATCGCCGTCGGTGAATTCGGGTCAAATCGCTCTTCGAGAATGCCATTTTCGTATCGATCAGGGCGTCCTGCGGATTCGGCGACAAGTGTTGTGTGACTGAGACCGTCACGAATCGCATCGAATGAAATCCTGCGAGTTCCGTACGTGACGACCGTCGCTGTGTCATCAGGAAGTGGTTCGCCCCAAGCGCCTCGATGCCATAAACGCGGGTCAAAGTCCGAGTGAATTTGATTTTGCCAACGCACGGCCGCGGTGGCAACATAGTCACTTCGAGCCGCAGTCCCATTAGACGTTGACGTAGCGAAATCGTATATGTGGCGAATTAAACCATCGGTATTCGGAGTTGATCGGCACACAAATGTTTGGATACGAGTATTTACTGATTGAGCATTCTTGGGGTCTGTCGCGCGTGACTTGAAATCAAGCGATTCGTACATCGGCTGGTGCTCAAGCAACGGAAGAATCGAATTTTGCCAAGAGTGCTCGTGAAAGTGCATCGGACGGGGCATGGGCCTCTTGGATATTTCGCCATTGTAAAGCGACTGCAACTGACCATTAGCGCCGTGGAATGATGTGACAGCAATGAGGATCTGCCGAAGATTGTTTGCACACTGAACCCGACGAGAACTTTCGCGAGCGCTGTTCACCGCTGGCGGAAGAATCGCGAAGAGCAACCCAAGAATCGAAACGACGACGAGAACTTCGACGATCGTCAGTGCAGGTCGGCGTTTTCGTTTAATGGCAGTCATATAACGTTTAAAATCACCGGGTTGCCGCGAGTGACTTTGATTTTAGGAAACGGCCGGTCGGCAACTCCGGGCGAGTAGACCGAGGTCTCTCAGGTTTAGGTTAAGGTTTGTGTTCCCTGTTTGCCACTGGTTTCCCGTTGTGGTGTCACAATGTTTTAACCGTTTCCAATTGACCGTCGGCCCCTCTCAGATCCGGACGTGCGCCGGTAACGCATCCGGCTCCCAAATCTCACTTGTCACTATCGGTCGCCGAGCATCGAGGGGTCTCTCGCGGGGCATACCCCGGTGTTGGAGTGCAGCAGGGCAATGCCGCGGAGTCATCGCATGTTTGCCCTCCGTGTGCCGACAGTGATGCGAATCAGCCGATTTATCACCGTGTCTCCGTCTCTGAGGACGGACGGTGTCCGGTCTGAGTCGCGTGAAACCCTGGCCGCCTTCCCTACATCGGCATTACCCGACTTCTCCCGGGCCGATTGGAATTCGGCAGGATGCGGTACTATTCGGCCATCCGACTCCCTGAGAGTCGTTTGCCTCCCTTACTTATTCAGCTTGTCGGGCATACTCGATCCTCCATGAGGGGTGTGTCATAGTTCGGTCAAGAACCTCAGGGCCTCACTGGTTGCCTTGATGACACGATGTGTAGCGCGAGTGGGCGTGCGACCCCGGGTCTCTTCACGCAGCTTGCCGATAACGCGGCGAGAAGTATTGCCTTCCAGCATGCACAAACCTTGGGCAGTATCCGACAGGTACAAAATTTCGGGGCTCATGCCGTTCACCGCCGAGGGGCCACACCCGGGCGGTTCACCCTCACTACCTTTCTGTGTACGCTTCAACTGCCGATTTCGGCGCGGGTGCCTTATACGACAGCTGCAACACTCGATACTGGGCGCGTGGCTAGCGCTTACCCAGGCGGGAGTCATACCCGCTTGTCATCAAGCCATTTCCAGTCCGCACGTGCATCGCTTTGTTACATGGCCTGTCTCAATTACGGTGGATGTCCCACAACAGCGAATTCTAGCCAACGTCTATTTCGGTCGTTTGTTGCCAATCGGTATTTCCAAACGATCTGTTCGCCGTTGGTTGGACCACGCACTCGCCATGTTACGGCAACACTGTGGGATTCGCCAGCCGGAATCGTTTGACCGGACCGGTCAAAAAAATCACCTGTTCACGGTGAAGCTGCCGGCTCAATTTGAACTGGGAACAGTCCGGTGTTCTCGATCTCGAATTCACACATGCCCGATGATCCAACTTCAACGTTGCCAACATCAATCGACGGCGTATGCGCTACAATCCGAGGCTGGTTGAGCCAATGGTAGACGCCCATCGCAACCGCAGACATTGTCACGGCCGCCATCAGCGTCCGTAATCGGTATCGTCGGATTGTGAGTAACCGTTGAAGAGTGGCATCATTTTTTTGGCCATGTAACGACCAAGGTAACCCGGCGGCGGACCATCAGGAGCCGCGTCGAATCACCAATTACGTTTCCAGCAGTTTAACGGCTGAATCGCCGGAAATGTAGCCGCTCGGGGCGAGTAGATTGGCTTCTTTCGAGTTTAGGTCGTGGTTTGTGTTCCCTGTTGCCACCCGTTTCCTCTGGTGGTGTCACAAGATTACAACCTTGCTCAATTGAACTGCCAACCCCTCTCAGAACC
>Ga0310121_10001826_pt1 | contig 21060 bp, 16 predicted proteins | sample CB27_Tmax_986_MG_FD_203504 | JGI IMG/M metagenome (GOLD analysis project Ga0310121, IMG submission 203504) | Marine microbial communities from Western Arctic Ocean, Canada - CB27_Tmax_986 | ecosystem: Environmental > Aquatic > Marine > Oceanic | place: Canada: Western Arctic Ocean | collected...
CATCGGTATCATCGGCCACCAACCAGGGGTGCGTGGAGTAGGTCTCCATATTGGCCTGACTTCGAGGGGGTAGCGACTGGTAGTGCACCCGATTCCCCTGGTAATCCAACCAGTATAATTTGTAGGTATCGTCGAAGGTACGATTTACAAATACATACATCGCCGTATCAGCTGCTCCCGAGGTGGAATTGACCGACCCCTCGAATGAGCATTCCAGTGGGTCCCGATAGGAATACCGGAAGTCACATTGCGTCCCGCCGATATTGGAGGGCGTGGGATCAACCCAACCCCAGCTCTCGTAGGTGGGATCGCAGTAGGGCGTCCACGGTTCGGCACTGAATAGTTCGGAGATCAACTGGGCCAGAACCGGATCGTAGGCCTCCAGCTCCACACGCGTGTTCACATGATTATGTACACCGTTCGATGGCAGGGACTCCAGATTGCTGTTGAACCAGCTCTGCACCCCTTCGGCCCAGTATTCGGCTGCGTTGGTGGCCGCGTAGGTATTGGCCCAGAGCCCCACAGCTATGGCGTCGGCATAGGCCTGGTCCAGGCGCGCTTGGTACTCGTCTCCACCCGCCACCCCCAGAACACCGAATTCGAAATAGGTATGGGCAAGTTCGTGAATCAAAATGTTCTCACCTGCCCAGGCATCGCCTTCGTAGCGGAGAAGATTCTCCTCCGAATTCGTCGTTAATGGACGCACAAGAGTAGCACCAAAGCCCTTACCGCGAGTGTCCCAGTCTACCCCGGGGAAGGCCTCGTACATATCGCTATATTCCGGCATCATGGACATCACCTGATCCACGCCGATGATGCCAATGCGGATACCCGACGCTATCATTGCCTGCCGCTCACAAATACGATCCTGTAGCATATTGGCGAGTACATAAAAGACCACTTCCAGGGTTTGATCGGGCACGTCTGGCGAGGTGATTATGGGAATTCCGCCCCCGTCCACAAATTTGGTGTAGAAGGGATCAAGTCCCAGATATTCCAATGGGGCCCCCACTGGAATCATGGGACAAGCCGGTTCGCCTTCCAGAATCTCTCCGCTATCCTCCGGTTCCTGGACATCGACTGGTTCGTCCGCGTCCACAGGATCCGCATCGGTGGTGGTCTCGGCCGTATCCGGCCCCACATCGGGTTCCTGGATATCGAAGGGCCCCACTTCTTCCGGACCACTATCCGTCACTTCGGCGACCACATCGGCCTTTGGTAGATCCGGGGATGAGGTGTCGATGGGATCAACTATTTCCTGGCTCACATCCGTAACACCGGTATCGCTCGCAGCAGGGTCCTTGCTTTCACCCACGCAGGCGGCAACCAACATAACCAATCCAAGACAGAACAAACTACGTTTCATATTATCTCCCAGAGGGGTAGCTCATACTCTATTGTAGTCATTCCAGGTACGAGTTGACCAGTCGGGACGGTAGCTCGTCAGATTTGGGTCCAACTGATACCATGGCACCATGGTGGGCAATGCGGTCGTCATTGGAGCGGGAATTATCGGAACCAGCGTCGCTCTGGAGTTGGGCCGTCGCGACTATAATGTAACGGTCATCGAGCGTGAAGCCGAGGTCGGCCGGGGGTCAACCCTACGCTCCTCGTCGGTGATCCGCTGCCACTATACTCGCAAAGAAGCGGTGGCCCTGGCCTACGAAGGTCAGCGTGTATGGGCCAACTGGGCTTCCCATGTGGATCTGGCCCATCCCCGTGCTACCTACCATCCTGTAGGAGTATTATTCCTTTTGAGACGTGGTGAAGGCGGCCCTCCCTCGGAGTCTCTGGGAGTCAAGGCGGAGATGGACCAGAAAGGGATCGCCGCGCGGGTCGAAACCATGCGTGGAATCGGTGTTCCGACCGAACTCTACGTGGGACGAGAGGCATTGGGGCAGGCCCTGCCCTGCTTTCAATTTCACGAGGAGGGGATCGCAGGGGTCTGGGAACCCGATAGCGGCTACGTATTTCCGCCCGAGGGCGCTGTCGTCGATCTGCGCCAGGCGGGTGAATCCCTGGGCGTCGACTACCGCTTGCAGACGACCTTCCTGTCGGCCGAATCCAGCTGGGAGGGAAACCGCCGGCTCATCCACTCGGTGGCGGTGGAACAAAACGGAAACCATCAAACCCTTCCATGTGACGTCCTCGTCAACTGCGCAGGTCCAGCCTCCCACACCATCAACCAGCAGGTGTCCTGTCCCCTCCCCTTGACCACCACCCCACAACGGCAGTTCATCATTGAAGCCACCTTTGCAAATCCAGACGGGCGGGCCCTTCCTGCCATGGCCGATCTGGTGGAAGGCTTCTATATTCGCCCCAATGAAACCATATTCAAGGTGGGTGCGGTATTGGCCAACGACCACGTCGATTTTGCGATGGACCGGGACGAGGCCAGTCTTCGCGACCGCGCCCGGCAATTCGAGCAACGGCTACTGGCGGGCCTATCCCGCCGCGTTCCCGATGTTAAACTGGAGAATATCCAGACCCAGATTGCATTTTATGATTGGACTGTGTCCGACTCCTATCCGATCCTCGATTCCACTGACGTCGGTGGCTACTATGTTGCGATAGGTACAAGTGGTGCCTGGTATAAGAGCGGCCCCGTGATAGGAAGTCTTATGGCAGAGTTGATCGACCGCAAGCAGTCCCACAATCCCGACCGAATCGTCACGCTCCCCTACACCCAGAATCGAATCGACCTTGGTCTATTTTCCTGTCGTCGAGCGCCCAGCTGAACTCCGACCGCCGATCTACCTGTAATTCAAGGAGATTGACATCATATTCCACCGGGCGTACCGTTTCGGCACCTGTAAACCGAATTGTCCATTGAGACACGAGGGAACTATGAATCGTATTAAGAATATCGCAATCCTTGGGATCGCCATTTTCGGCCTGGTCCTTATGGGCTGTGGAGGCAAGAAGAAAACTGAAGCTGGCGGCGGTAATGGCGCCAGCGGCGGCGGTGGCGGCGGCGCAGCCGATTGCAGCAAAGCCTGTGACAACGCCCTCAGCGTTCTTCAGAAAGAAATCGGCCAGAAGATTCCGGCCAGTGAAATCGCCAATGCAAAGGGTGAGTGCATGCAGGATTGTAAGAAACAACCTGCAATGGCTGGCTGTATGGCAACCGCCAAGTCGATGGCTGACATGCAGGCATGCGCCGAGAGCGCAGAAAAAGCTGACGAAGCTACGACGGACGAAGCTCCGACGGACGAAGCTCCAGCAGCAGCTCCAGCGGCAGCAGCTCCAGCGGCAGCAGCTCCAGCGGCAGCAGCACCAGCGGCAGCAGCTCCAGCGGCAGCAGCTCCAGCAGCAGCTCCAGCAGCGGCTCCCGCCGAAGCGGCACCAGCGACGGCTCCAGAGTAGCGACAATCGATTGAGTCCGAGTGGAGCACCGTGGGTGCTCCACTCGGCTCGATTCGATACAAAGAGTTGGCCTGACGGGCCGAAAACACGCCTACACAATTCATAGGACGTGGTCATGTCTCAACTTGCCAGATTTGCGATCCTCGCGGTTGCGTTGATGGGTCTTGCTCTAGTGGGTTGTGAAAGCAAGAACCGCACTACATCGAGTACAGCTGGGGACGAACAGGACAACGGCGGTAGTGGCTCCTCAGCCTCCGGCGCAACCCAAATGGATCTCTGTGCCAAAGCTTGCCATAACGCGAAGAAAATCGCGCTGATCTCGGCCCGTAGAGAGACCGTTGATGCCCCAGATGAGCTCAAGGCACAGTTGGAAGTGCAATTCAACGAGGCTCTATCGGCCGGTGTCGCCGAATGTTATACGACGTGCAGGAAACGGCCCGAAATAGCCGAATGTATGGCCAGTGCCCGATCCATCAGCGAAATGGAGACCTGTGCGGCGAAGCAATAAGCCGTTCTGGCTACACTCGAACTGTAGAATTGGACGAATCCTATAGACGCTTACCTGGACCTGTGCATATACCGGTCGAAGTCGTGTCGACAGAAGCGTTCAGGAAGAGAATATGAATCGAATCGCCAGATATCTTGTCCTCGGAATCGCCTTGAGCGGCCTCTTTATTGCAGGCTGCGGAGGTAAGAAAAAGAGTAAATCGGCCTCCGGAGGCACGGATAGTGCTGGAACCGAGAAAGCCGACAGCGCAGAAAAGTCTGAAAAGTCTGAAAAGAGCTCCGATAACACCAAGACACCAGGCACGACAAATGAAGCACCGGCGGACCAATGCGACAAGGCCTGTGATAACGCTCTTGCTATCGCCATGGTCAGAGCGCAGGAAAAGCTAGCCGAGATGCCGCCCGACATGCAAAAGCAAATGCTGGTTTCGCTCAACGAAGCCAAGGCCTCGGGTAAAATCAAGTGCTTTAAAGAATGTAAAACTGCCGACCCCGCAATGGCGGATTGTGTAGTCAAAGCCAAAACTATGGACGACATGGAGAAGTGCGCAGAGGAATTTTCGCCCCCTGCGGGCACAGACACTCCGGCTCCGGCGGCGGCACCAGCAGCTCCGGCAAAAGCACCAGCACCAGCAGCTCCGGCGCCAGCGGCTCCCGCTAAGGAGTAGCAACAATCGATTGAGTCTGCGTGGAGCACCCTCGGGGCACCACCATCCGGATGGTAAGACATCGGGACTACTCTTTCATTTCTTTCATTTGGCAGATACGGCCGAATCCTGTAGACCCTTACGTCGACCTGTCTCTATTCCGGTCGACGTCATGCCTACAAAACCGTTGCAGGAAGAGAATATGAATCGATTTGCCAAGTATCTAGTCCTCGGAATCGCCTTGAGCGGCCTCGTCATTGCGGGCTGCGGGGAAAAGAAAAAGAACAACACGGCTGGAGCTAGCGGCGGTGATAACGCTACGGACAACGGCAGCACCGAAAAGCCTGGAAAAGGCTTGGATGACAGCAAGACACCAGGTGCCACGAATGAAGCACCTGCGGCAGCAGCTCCTGCAACAGCTCCTACAGCAGCAACGACCGTCGACTGCCCAAAGACCTGTGACAAGGTGCTCGGCGTCGTGATGAAGGGGATCGAGGAAAAGCTCGCCCAGATGCCCCCCGAACAAAAAGTGCAGCTGGAGACCCAGATGAAGGCCCAGATGGCGCGGGGGCGTACCCAATGTATGGCACAATGCGAGGAAAAGCCCGTGCTCTATTCCTGCCTGTCCACGGCCGCTACGGCCGAGGACATTCAGGCGTGTGCAGTAAAACATAGCCCACCGCAACCACCCCGGCCTCCCACTCCGAACGCGCCCACCGGTGCGCCAGCACCCGGTAAATTCTCTACCGCACCGCCCACCAAGCCTGCGGTGAAGGTGACGCCAGAGACCGAGGTCTTATGTAGCCGCGCCTGCGACAACGCCTTGAGCCTTGCCAATACAGAGGCCCAAAAACGTATGAAAGAGTTGCCGCCGGAACAGAGAGCCAAGATGGAAACCCAACTGCAGGCCTTCATGGCGCAGGGGAAAAGTCGGTGTATGATGGAATGTCGCACTGAGCCGGAACGCGCGCAATGCGTGGCAGATGCCAAGGACATGGACGCCATGAAATTATGCGCACCTCCACAGCCCCGTCCGGCCCCTCCGCAGGCCCCCAGGGCCCCACCAGCGCCACGTGGTGGCCACGACCACAGCGTCCCGGGTCATAAGCATTAGAGCTTATTGCACCTGCACCATCTGATCGCCCTTCGCGGCCTTCTCGAAATCGGAGGTCCGGGTGGAAACCTCCCGAATCGACAGAACCATCAACGGGATGGAGTCGGATCGGACTATTCCCGCGGATGTCGCCACAGGGCGTCGAGTACGACGATAGGTAACCAACTCGGGTGGGCGCAGTTACATGGAAGGGTCTTTATGGTACTTTAATGTGATCAGGAGCCCATTGCTCATGGTGCAGAGATGACCATACAACAGATCGGACGCTATGAGGTCGTGGACCTCCTCGGCGAAGGGGGCATGGGGCAGGTCTATCGCGCCTTTGATCCGAAATTGCAGCAAGAGGTGGCCATCAAGGTGATCAACCCCTCTCTGCTGGGTGGACAGAAAGTCCTTATCCGTGCGCAGCGCGAGCTACAGGTCTTACTGTCGCTACGCAGCCATCCCAACATTGTAACCGTATATGACTATGTGGAAGAGCCCTTTGCCCTGGTCATGGAGCTGCTGCAAGGCGAATCCCTGGGCGCTTTCATCGCCAGGCATCCGTCGGGGCTCCCCTTCGACCAGATTTATCGACACTCCACTGCCATGGTGGAAGCCGTGGGTTTTGCCCACGAGAAGGGGATCCTCCATCGCGACATCAAACCCGGCAATATAATGGTGGTGAAGCTGGGCCATCAGGACCAGATCAAGGTCCTCGATTTTGGCCTCGCCGGCTTTTTTCAGGACAAGGCCCGACTCACCCGAACCGGGGCACGGATGGGAACGGCCGGATATATCGCCCCTGAACAGCATCTCGGGCAAGAGGTCGACGCACGCACGGATATCTACGCCCTCGGGGTTATCCTATTTGAGATGTCCACCGGCCAATCGCCGTTTCATGAGTACGCCCATAGCGATTACGAGTTGATGAAGGCGCAGATAGAGCGCCCTATGCCGGTAGCAAGTCTGTTCCGAGCCGAGATCTCCCCCTCGATTGATGAAATCATCCTGCGCGCCACCGCCCGCCAACAGGAAGACCGCTATAGGTCCTGTGATGATCTCCTGGAAGATCTACGAAAGGCCGACCATGGCGGCCACATAGATTACGGTCTGCGCGGGATGCATCTGAGTCCAATGAACTCGCCCGTGCTCGGACCGCTTCCTGTGCCTCCATCGCCTCCCGAGGTGAATACCGACATGTTCCGGGCAATCACGGAGGAACAGATCGCCAAACACAAGCCACCACCGATGCCCCAGCCAGCGGACGACGACCGACTCCATACCATTCCTCCCCCCTTTCGCGGTGCCGACACCGAATTTGTGACCGGCGAACCACGCGCAAAGAAGAAGGCCCAGACCTTTCTGATCGGGATCGGGGTTATGGTGGCGATGCTGGTAGTCCTGGGACTCATCTTTGGAAGTAACGATACATACGAACCCTATCCCGAAGAGGTCCGTACAGGCTTTATGAATGGCTGTGTGGAAGAGGGCCTGAAGACATTCAGTAACGTACAAGCCAATCGCTTATGTGAATGCCAGCTCAAAAAGATAGAGAAGAAGGTCAAACTGGGTAAATTCCTGAAATGGTCGCTGTCGATGGATAGCACGGGGGAAATACCCGAGGGCTTTGCGGCTCTGGTCATGCCCGTCACAATGAAGTGCATGCAGAATCTGGGGATGAATTCGTTCGAGCCAGGCGCGAAGTGATGACGCACACCGGCACTTGAGTTAGAATCCCTTTCCCTGGCGAATCGATGAAGGGAGATGAGGGATGGCAAACTGGCACTATCAATTGGGTACGGAGACCTGTGGTCCCGTGGACGAGGCGGCGTTTGCCCAGCTCGTACAGCAGGGCACCATCCAAGCCAACACCCTGGTCTGGCAGACAGGCTGGACCGATTGGAAGCCCTACGGGCAGGTAGACGGAGCGATGCCGGTGAGTGCCAGTGCCCCGGCCGGCCCCAGCAAAGAGTTCAGCCCGGCCGATATACAAAAACAAAAACGAAAAATGGTGGCTCTGATCGTCGGCATTGTCCTGGTAATCGCCATCGTGATGGGGGCCATCTTCGGCCGTAAAGCCACCGAAGAGGATCTGCGCCGCATGGAGCAGGACAAAGCCGCCCAACAGGCCCAGATCGCCAAAATGCAACGAGAGAAAGCGGCCAAGCAGGACAAGCTAGCCACTGAAATGCAGCGCAAAAAAGACCAGAAGCGTGCCGCTGCGAAGTCCAGGGCCGCAGGTTCAGCCACCCCCCAAGCTACGGCTCCCAAAGGAAAATGGAAATCCTCCCTGCCCGCCATCCCCCTGCCGAGGGATACGCGTATGATCATGATATTGGATGGCGAGCACATCCCCGACGCCTTGATGACCGCCATCGAGACCAATATTCTCCAGATACTACCACCGGACAAGCGACGCCTTTACGAAAACTATAAGGCCACAGGATTTGAGCTGAACCAGGCCCGGCGTTTCGCCATGGCCACGCCCGCCGGTGGTGAGGACTTCGGGGTCGGAGTGCTGGAAATGGATTATGACGCCAGGCGCTTCATCAGCGAGATGCCGGGGGTCACCGCTACAGATCCGATTCAGGGGCTTCCCACCTGGCGTGAGTCGAATAGCTATAATACCGTCTTTAACGCCAACACCCTGCTCTTTGGCGACGAGCGAGACTATGTTGAAGATATGATCGCGGTGGTCCAGGGCAACGCTCCGACCGTCGCCGAAAACGCCACCATTCAGCGTTTGATATCGAAACTGCCCAAGAACAACGCGCTGCTCTTTGCGGGCCGCCCGCCCAACGATGACGAGCTGAAGAATATGGCCTTCTCCCTGGGCTTCGACTCCGGCGTATTCGAGATCAACGGCTTCTTTGAATATGCCGACGGTGAGATACCACACCAGGTGGAGACGATGCTCCAGACCTTCTCCGAAAACAAAGCGATGTATTTGGGGATGGTACCGAATGCCATCGTCCAACAAGGTGATTACACCGAGTCCGAGAGCCGTCTTATGACCGATGTGATGACGGAGATGATCGAGAAGACGGAACTGAATCTGGATGCCCGCGCCGGCAACTTGACTCTTCGAATGACCCCGGCCCTGACGGTCCAGCAGTTTGGGGACTTCATGGGCCTTATATCCCGGCAATACCTCTCCTTACATCACGCAAGTGGTCCGACCGAAAACTATTACCCAGAGCCCGCGACGGCCCCGGCGATGCCCGAGGCGGCCCCCGTAACCAGTTGTGACGAGCTGCAAGATCTAGCCAAATCAACAGGCTGCATGGACGCAGAGGCCTTGGCCAACGATCCGAGCATGCTTGAGAAATGCCAAAAGATCATACAAGAGGCGATGAAGGCCGGGTGTAGGTAATAGCCTTGTCCGCAACCCTCTGCATAACCCAGTCCGCGTATCCGACCACCTAGTGGCGATACCATCCGTTCGGCCAGAACGGACGGCGAAGTAGCACAGCACTTGCCATAACGAGGGATCCGTGCTTTCTCAGAGGGCCGTGGTCGGTCGAACCGGCCGCAAAACATCCAAAAACCGCCCGTCTGGAGTCTTTGATGAACCACCGCACCTCCCGTGTCCTGTTACGCTCTCTTATCGCCCTTCTCGGCCTGGCCCTGCTGATCGCCTGTGGCGCCTGCAGTAAGAAGAAGTCGAGTGGAAGCTCGAGTTCGGCACAAACGCTGAAACAACATCTGACGGATTTGCCCGTACCAAAGGACGTTGGATTCGTAGTCGTAATCGATGGGTCGCAGATCCCCGCAAAGTACATCCAGAGCCTCGAAGCCATGCTCGTAGAACAGGCCAGTTTAAAAGGAGCCGACAAAGCGATCTACGAAGCACTCAAAGGATCAGGGTTCGCACCAGACAAATTCCGGCGGCTCGTTCTGGGCTGGACAGGAGACGGTAATGAAGACCCCAGCATCGGCTACATACAATGCGATTTCGACGTGCAGAAGATCCTGGATTGGGCCGGAAAACTCGCAACGAATGGCCTGAAACCCACCGCAGAGGTCGACGGCATCAAGATGTATATATCGGAGGAAGACGGGACGCTTGTGGGGGCCCTCGACAAGAACACACTCATTATTGCGGATGATCAGGCCGCTCTAGAGGCTCTACTCAAAACCCGGAAAGGCGAACACGGCAATTTCCTGGAAAACCCGGCTATAAAGCCGCTCGTGGCAAAGGCCTCGAAAGGTGCAGCCGTCTACGTCATTGGCAACCCACCCTCCGGTGGCCAACCATGGCATTCGCTACAAATAAGCGCGAAAGTTTCGCCCACAATTGGAATCGACGGACAACTGGGCCTCAAGATGGCCCTACCCCCACAGGTTCAGCCGGTCCTGGCAAACTTCGACGCAGCCAAACCAATGATCGCCCAGATGGTCCCAACCATGATGGGACAGCGACAAGACATGCCCTCGGACGTGGCGCAGGGAATGGGAACGATCGTGGCAGACTTCATTACCAACACCTCTCTACAATACGACGCGGGTACCAACACCATCGCATTCCAGACGAAGTCACAAACCTCCCTCGATAAATTTCTGGACCTCGTCAAAATGACGATTAAGGAAAAGACCACTGAGTAATCCGAATCGTCTATCCGGAGTCCACAATGAACCACCGAACCTCCCGTGTCCTGTTGCGCTCTCTTATCGCCCTTCTCGGCCTGGCCCTGCTGGTCGCCTGTGGCGCCTGCAGTAAGAAGAAGTCGAGTCCCGCGTCCAGCGGTGGAGCCAGTCCAAGCGGCCCCGGCGCGACCCAGGGCTTAAAGCAACACCTCATCGCACTGCCCGTCCCGGTGGAAAGCGAGATGGTATGTGTGCTCGATGGTGCGGGGATCCCCAAGGCACTGAACCAACGTCTCGAAACCATGCTCTACGAAGAGGGTGGGATCATGTCCGGCGCCGACAAGGAGGAATACGAAGCCCTCAAGGCCCTCGGGTTCACTCCCGACAAGCTCAAGCGCATGGTCATATGCAGCCTCCCCGGAGCCCGGGGAATGGGATATATGCAATTCGATTTCGACGCCAAGGTGATTCTGGACTGGGCCAGTACCATCAAAGACGGACCGAAACCATCCTTCGAGATCGATGGAAACAAAGTCTACGCAGACGGAGACGGCACCCTGTGGACTGTCCTCGACAAGAACATCCTGGTTGTTGCCAATGATAAGCAAAGCCTCTCAGTCCTCCTGAAAACCAAAAAAGGGGAACATGCGAGTGTCCTTGAAAACCCAACCATGAAGCCCCTATTGGCCGCGGCTCCCAAAGGAGCGGCCTTTCATCTGATCGGTACCCCACCAAGCGGCAACGGCATGAGCTCCCTGCAGATCAGCGGCAAACTCGTCCCCAGCATGGAAATCTCTGGACAACTGGCCCTTGAGACCGCCCTACCCCCACAGATCCAACCCTTCGTGGAGAACTACGAATCCTCCAAGGCTATGGTGGCCCAGATGGTACAATCCATGTTGAAACAGGGAGGAGGTCAACGTGGTATGTCGGCGGAACTCTCCGAGGGCTATGGAGCCATCGTGGTGGATGTCATTACCACCACATCGCTGAAGTACGACGCCGGCACGAAAACAGTCACCTTTTCCTCGAAGCCAAAGACGTCTCTGGACACGTTCATGCGAGTGATGGCGCTGGGGCGTGATTTTAAAAAATTGCTCTAGTTCGACGACGCCAGATAAAGAACAAGAGACCATAGAGCAGGGCCAATAGGCCATAGGGCCCGGAACTCTTGGAACCGGCACGACAGCCGGAGCTAGTCGTATGCTTGGGCAGGGGCGGTAGGCTGGTATCGGTAAGAGCGTCTGGTGCAGTCTCCGGGCCGGTATCAATCTGCATATTGGAATCGGTTCCAGCGTCCGTGCCCGTATCCACGCCCGAGCCGGGATCCGTGGCCGTAGCCGTATCATTGCCGGCGTCTGTACCCGCATCCACGCCCGAGCCGGTATCCGCGGCCGTATCATTGCCGGCGTCTGTACCCGTATCCACGCCCGAGCCGGTATCCGTAGTCGTATCGCTGGCGGCGTCTGTGCCCGCATCCCCGCCCGAGCCGGTATCCGTAGTCGTATCATTGCCGGCGTCTGTACCCGCATCCACGCCCGAGCCAGTATCCGTAGTCGTATCACTACCCGAGTCTACGCCCGTGCCACTATCCGTGCCAGACGACGTATCATTGCCCGCATCGGAGGACCCAGCGTCGGGACACGGACCACAGCTTCCACCACAACCATCGGGCCCGCAGGCCCCGGCGGGACAACTGGGGACACAGATGCAGGATCCGCCGCTACAGATCTGACCGGCTTCACAGGTTCCACAACTTCCGCCGCAACCGTCATCCCCACAGGTCTTGCCCACACAATCCAGGTCACAACTACAGTTGCCACCGTTACAGCTTTCGCCAGGACCACAGGTTCCACAACTTCCGCCGCAACCGTCATCCCCACAGGTCTTGCCCACACAATCCAGGTCACAACTACAGTTGCCCCCATTACAGCTCTCGCCGGCTCCACAGGTTCCACAACTTCCGCCGCAGCCGTCACTCCCACAGGTCTTGCCCACGCAATCCGATAGGCAGATGCAGCTGCCATTTACGCATTGGGTACCCGGAGCACAGTTCACGGGATCGTGGCTACAGCCGCCGGGAGAGCCGCAACTGTCGATGGTGCACGGATCGTTGTCATTGCAGTCCAGCCCGATACAGACATTGCACTCGGAACACGCGTCGACACAGGCGCCCTGGGCATAGGTGGCACAACCCAGCCACCAGTCCTCCGTACAACAGGTCGGGGCGATGTCGCAGACGCAGGCTTCGCAGCTGGTTCCATCGCAGCCGGGGTTTCCAGTGGAACCACAGCAGCTTCCATTGCAGGATCCACAATCGTCCGCAGCGGCCGCACAAAGCCCATCCCATGCACCGGTACAACAATAGGGATCAATTCCACAGACACAGGCCTGTACATCGAGATCACCACAGCCAGCGGTCTCTTTCTCCAGACAACAGCCGCCGCCGCCCACACAATCCGTAAAGCAGCTGGAAGAGCTCTCCGTGCCCGTGCAACATCCATCACCACAGATAGGACTACAATCCCCCGGACAATCGCACGGGTTCTCCGCCCCGGTACAACAGCCATCACCACAAACGGAGCCACAGTCAAAGGAACAACTGCAGGCGCTTTCATTGTCCCCACAATAGTCATTTCCACAGACATCGCATTCCACACAGGAAGCGGCACATTCATCGCCGGCTGCCAGTACACAAACACCATCCCATAAATCCGTGCAGCAATAAGAGTCCGCATTACAGACACAGTCCTCGCACGTCGTCCCCAGGCAACCTGGGCTACCGTTTTCCTCACAGCAATCCCCGGAACAGCTGCCACAAATTTCGGCGGTCGACCCACAAATATCATCCCAACCGCTATTGCAACAGACCTCGTCCAGGGCACAGACGCAATCCTGGACGGCTATGTCCTGACAGCCCACACCGCCGTTGGCGCGACAACAGCTGCCCGTTCCAACGCAGTCCATTGGACAGGTGGAAACGGTCTCGCTTCCGGTACAACAGCCGTCACCACAGGTATTCAAGGATTGCATCTGGTTGACGGCCCAGTACAGATTGAAACGCCCCCCTGTCACGGTTTCACCCACCAGGGATACAACCAGATCCACGGAATCCAGAATCACGGATTTCAGGTATAAGGCCGCCTTATCCGGGCGATCTCGGAAAAACTCCCAGAAGCATAGTGGCGCGACACTATGTAAAAACGCCACGCCGCCCCCGACCAGAGGCGCCGCAAACGATGTGCCGGACGCAAAGCCATATCCCCCTCCGGCCTCGGTCGTGTAGATATGTTCGCCCGGTGCTGCCAGATCCACATGGGTCGTTCCGGAGGCTGCGAACTTGAGTGTTTGCCATTCATCCACATTGGTGACGGTGATAACATAGTCACTGGTGCAGGTGCCCGGAATGTCGCCAACCACGTCAATATCGACCTCGGTATTGGGGACAGCCACAACCGACAAAATCCCCAGACTGCCCATTTCGTCGTAGAGGTCATTCCACACCTGGTATGGACCCGTACAAAACACCTCGGGGATCCCAAAGCTATTGATGGCGACAACCACATTGGCCCCCATTGTGCCATTGGTGTCCATATAGCGTTGGCGCTGCACCATGATGTAGTTGTACCCCTTGATCACAGCGGAGGTGAGGGAGATGTCGTCGTTCGTCTTGCTCACGAACATGAAGCGGGTCCGCCAGCTGATACCGCTGATCCCCAGACCGTTATCCCCACGGGCACAACAGACGCCGGTCACCTTCGTACCATGATCGGTCTCCGGCAGGGTTCCCGTGTCAAGACCGGCATCCCAACCGTGAATATCGTCCACGTAACCGTTTAGATCGTCGTCCAGCCAATTCCCGGCGATCTCGTCTGGATTGGTCCATAGATTGTCGACCAGATCCGGATGGTCCAGGTCGATTCCACTATCGATCACGACGACCACCGGAGCGGTAGGACCGTCCAGTCCAAAACCATAGTCCCAGGCATATCGCGCGTCGACGTCGGCCCCCACCGTCGAAGAACAATGGCCACAACTGTCACAGGCATTGGTACAACAGCTCCCTAAGTCCACACAGCCACTACCGCAATGGCATTCCCCTTCCGCCGGCCCACAGATGCCACAGATGCTACAGGCGTCCCCACAGCAATCCTCCAAGGTCAGACAGCCATCGTCACACCAACAGCCCCCACTGGCCGAACTGCCGCAGTTGCCCGAACAACTATTGGCGGCATCGCAGACCCCACATTGGTCACAGGCATCGGCACAACAGTCGCCAACGGCTAAACAGCTGGGGTCACAATAACAGCCGCTCGGAGTCCCACCACCACATTGACCGGCACAACTCGCGTCTCCTCCGCAGCTCCCTCCACATTCCGGCCAATCGGGTTCCGCCCGAAAGTTCTCCCCGGTCGCGTACAACCCCCATTGGCGATAGAAAAAGGGGTCATTGGGCACGGTCGCACGGTCTGTAACATAATGATCCGGCTGGGCGTATAGGATGCCGGTCGACCGATTCAGCTCGGCCATAGCCTGCATAACCGTCACTCCATCGGCAAGCCGAATAAGGTAGATGTTGAGGCGTGGCACCAACAGCTCATGCTGAGGATAGCGAGCTGGGTCCAGTCGCCCGTCCAGGTTGTGCTGGCTACGTACGATGATCTGTCCGGGCACATATCGGGCCGTGACTCCCTGAGCCCTGACATCCTGCGGGACCGCCATAAAAGCCGCCATCCCCAAGATTAAAACCAGGCCAATCAAAGCCCGCTTCGCATATGGAAGGCTCAACATCGTCCTCCAGCACAAGGGGTAGATCGTAACATAAATCTCGGCAGCGGCGATACTCCGACCTTGCGTTGGCGACAGTCCGTTGCTACTAGGTGTGCCAGCTCGTCTGCGGGGAATGTCCATGGCAACAGAGAAACTCAAAGCGGTCTTTCTGGCGGCGGGGCTCGGCACGCGCCTGATGCCCCTGACCCATAATCTGCCCAAAGCTCTGGTGCCGGTAGGAGAGACTACCCTGCTCGAACGATTAACCATGCAATGCGAGCTGGTTGGTATCGAAGAGGTTATCGTGGTCACTGGTTATTGCGCCGAAAAGGTGGAGGAGTGGAAAGCCAACCGGTCCGGTCCTGCCACCATCCACACGGTCCATAATCCGGAATTCGATGTCATCAATAATGCGCACTCCTTGTGGATTGCCCACCATTTCATCGGAGCCAGCTCTTTCATAAAATTCGACGGCGATCTGATGCTCCATACGGACATCCTCCGTAAGCTGGTTGACTCCCCCTTCAAAAACGCTGTGGTGTACGACAATTCGGCCCCTCTGGCGGATGAAGAGATGAAACTCCAGTTTAATGCCGAAGGCCGGGTTACGGCCCTCGGGAAATGGCTCGAACCAGGCAACTGCCAGGGCGAAGCCATGGGCATCGAGAAAATCCACGCGGATGATGCGCAAAATCTCTTTGCAACCATCAAGACCATGGTTCGCGACGAAGGGAATGTTGACGCCTATTATGAAGACGCCTACCACCGCATGATCCCCAACGGATTCGAAATGTACGGCGTCTCCACCGAAGGCCTGGCCTGCACCGAAGTGGACACTCCGGACGATCTGGCCCGCGCCGAACAGATTCTGGCCAGTTTTTCTGACTGAAGTGTGGTTAGGACCCCAATTATGGGCCTGAACGCATTGTTGCTTGACTCTAAAAGGCTTAGCGGCTAGTGTCCGCCGCCTCGTAAGCTACCAGGCGTGTAATACGCGCGCGGGCTCCTTACTTTTCTAGTTTCAATCTTATCAGTAGAGGCAAAACATGGGTCGCTTCACCGGTCCAAGAGTAAAAATTATGCGTGCGCTCGGCGTTGATCTGCCGGGCCTGTCGCGCAAATCCATGGAACGCCGCCCGTATCCACCGGGAGAGCATGGCCGTGAACGCCGTGGCAAGGCCAGCGACTTCAAGCGCCAACTCATGGAAAAACAGAAACTTCGCTTCAACTATGGCATTGGCGAACGTCAGTTCCGTCGTATGTTCCTTGAAGCGGCCACTAGTCGTGAGCCCACCGGTAAGAAGCTCCTTGAGTTCCTGGAACGCCGACTGGACAATATGGTATTCCGTGCCGGCTTCGCAGCCACTATCCCGGCTGCACGCCAGATGGTTACCCATCGCCACTTCACGGTAAACGGCAAAACGGTCAATATTCCTAGCTACCGTCTCAAGGCTGGTGATGTGGTTACCCCGCGGGAAAAGAGCAAAGACCTGCTGGCCATCAACGAATCTCTCGAAAACCCAAGCCTGACACGTCCGGACTGGTTCAGCTTCGACGAGACCAAGAAATCGGCGCAGGTTTCCTCTCTACCAGATTCCACATCGGTTCCCTTTGAGATCGATGTACAGCTGGTCGTCGAGTACTACGCGACTCGAATCTGATCGATTCAAAAACTGGAAATCGAAAACGCCTCCGTTCATCCCGGGGGCGTTTTTCGTTTTGGCCCATCAATAGGAGCCAGACCGGCTACTTGATATCGATGGTATCCTTATATGCTATTTCCCCATCGTTCACTACACGCACGGTATATCGACCCCGCTTGACATTCTTTTCCACAAAACGCCTCTCGTGCATTTTTGTGCAGCGGCTGATCCGGCTTCCTGTAGGACGCATTGTATAGGTTATCGTCCTTCCCCTACGCAAACGACGAAAGCGCGGGCGGGGGTCGCAATAGTGATTCATCGCCACTATGACGACCAGATTCCGACCCTTCTGTCGGAGAAACAGACCACCTGAGGGGTTGGCGTCCGAAAGCTTCAGCAAAGGTACCTTGAACAACAGTTTGTATCGGGTCCCCTCTAGATCCGACCGGGACTTCCCCATATGTACGCCGCGGAACCGGAGCTTCTCTATCGAGCTCTTCAAACATTGTCCGAGTCTTTTTCCGCTGGTTGTATCGGACACGACGTTTACCTTCGGTCCGGTACCCACCGCCCCGATCGTAAACAGCACCCCTACCCTGCCGCCATAGTACGGGTAGTTGTTCACCGATTGCTTCACGCATCGAAGGAATTCTTTTCGGTTCCGTCGAATTGTCATTATAACGTTATCAGCCCTCTTCGGAGCCCGCGCATCTTTGAAAGCGATTCTTAGTCCAAATATGTGATGAAGCTCAACAGTGGCACCCAACTGTATTATGGGGTGCGTCACACTCGCTTTCTTCACAGCCGGCGGCAGCACCCGGGCTGGCTTGACGGGTTCCTCGGCTACTACCGGTGGCGGGGGCAGGGTTTTCACCACCTTAGGCCCAGGCTCGGGAGTGGAACCGGTGGTAGAGGCCTGGTTTCGTACAACAGGCCCACAACCCAGCAGACCTATACAAATCAATGATAACAGCGGCATCCGAACCCACGACCGGGGGATTCCATATTCTTGCATGGCCGACCTCCTACTTGCAGCACGATTGAACTACGCTTTGCGGTCGGCCGCAACCTCGGCAGCTCCGACGGAAACAAAAAAAGAGATGCCCGCCGCGAAATACTTCGCGGCGGGCATCCATCCAGAGCGTATGCGGGGCCGTAAGCCCAGAGCTACGCTTATTTCTTGATCTTCAGCTGAACCTTGATCGACTCGATCTTTGCCTTATCGATACACATCACGCCGATTGCCACATTGCCAGCCAGGAACAGGTATACGCCAATACCAGTCCCTATACCGTCTGGGCCCGGCGTAGCAATAATCGCCAAAAGCCCCACCAATACGCCGACTGCGATTGCAGCCCATTCCCAGGGGATATTCATGACAATCAGACCTACAGCACCCACAAGGGACAACAGACCCACGATACCGTGCCACCAATGGAAGGAATTGACGGAAAATGGGCCAGCAGTAAACCAGGGGAGGAACAGAGCGATCAAAGCGCCCAGGGCACCACCTAATAGAAGGTATTGGTCTCTCTGCGCAAGCTCTCCCAAGCCGATCTTCTCCATGCAGTCCTGCAAGGGATTCCCACCACCACCGGTAGAAGCTGCTGGCGCTTCTGTGGCTGCAGGGGCTTCGGGAGCCGTCGGGGTTTCTTCAACAGCCGGTGCGGCTGCTTCTGCCGGGGGATCCAGGGCGGCTGGTGCTGCGGGGACCGTCGCTGCTGCATGTGCAGGGACCTCCGGGGCGCTTGCCTCGGCCGTTTCTACGGCTGGCGCACTCTCTTCCGCCTGGGATTCTTTGTTTTCTTCGTTGTTATCCATTGCTGTCCCTCCATGACTAAGTGGGAGCGTTATCGCATAGAACGCGAAGACCTGTCCAATAACGCCAAAACGACGAATGGCGCCAGACCGCGAGCGGGTGGCGCCATTCGAGAATCATAAACGATGGTACCTAGCCTTCGTTTTCTTCGTCTTCTCCACCATCGTCGGCGGATGCCGCTTCTGGCTCAGGCTCGGGCTCGGGCGCAGGCGCAGGCTCGGACGCCGCAGGTGCTGCGGGGGCCGGCTCTGCTGCGAAGGGTGCCGCCGGCGCCGGTGCGGCGGCATCATCGGCTCCAGCCGTGGCTGTTTGCTGTCCGCCGAGCACCGTGCTGGCGATCCCGGCGATCGCTCCCAGGAAGAACACAATCGCACTGAATCCTATGGATGGCTCGGTCATATTATCCGGCTTGTTCGCAACGAATACGATAGCACCTAAAAGGGCCACTGGAGTGAGAATCTGCGCCAATCGTCTGGGATCCACCGGTCCCTTGCCGCTATTTCCTGTAAGCGACATCACACAGGCGCCCAGCAGCAGAATGGCGGCAAAAATTCCACCAAATAGAGTGAGCTTGCCAGCGTAGAAGAACGTCTTATCCTTCTTGGCTTCTTCTTCCGGTACTTTGCTGTAGGGAGTAGTCACACATTTTCTATCTTCCGCCGGAATCAATTCGCCAGAAATACACATTTCGACAGATGTAAGGCCAATTGCCACGCTGGCCGTGATTCCTTCTCGGCTTTCATTCGCCGTATACCAGCTCTTCGTAGCCACCCCGACGATCATCAATAAGGCGGCGACGCCCATCAAAATAGCGACATTTCTTGGATTCCCCATCCTATTCCTCCCAGGTTTTAAGATGGTGAGTATGCCCCACTCGCCATCAATGGTCGAGTCGGGTACAAGAGTCGATGATTCATCTTATTCCAGGGAGACTGACCGTGAACGTACGAATAGGGATCTTGTCGGTTCTTTTCATGGGAGCCTGTGCACACACAAGTATCGCAGCACCGGATATCGAAGTGCAGGGCCATCGAGGGGCCCGCACCACCTACGCCGAGAACTCCATCCCCTCCTTCCTCTTCGCCGTGGAGGCCGGGGCGGATGTCATCGAACTCGATATGGCCGCAACCAGCGACAATCAACTGGTGGTCATTCACGATCTGGAGCTCAGCCAGACTCTGTGCCAGGACAATAAAGGCAATACGGTGGACAGCGTGATCAAGGTCCGCGAGCTCAGTCTGCGAGAGCTGAAGAACTACGATTGTACCCAGCGACCCGATCCGGGCTTTCCCAAGCAGCGAGCCGTTCCCGCGACTCCCCTCCCCACCCTTCTGGAGGTAATTGAGGCGGTCCAAAAGAAGGAGAAGGAGCTGGGTCGAACGGTCCGCTTCAATCTGGAAGTAAAGAGTGTCCCCGGTCGGCCCAACCTCACACCACCACCACGCCAATACGCCGAGCTTTTAACCGCGGTCATCAAAAAGACCAGAATCGCCGACCGAAGCAATGTACAGTCCTTCGACCAGCGGATCCTGCACGAGATGGCCATTCTAATGCCGGATCTGACCCGGGCCATCCTGGTCCACGCCAACCTCCTCGATGTGGTCGCCGTGGCCAAGGGAGCTAAGGCCAACATCGTGTCCCCACATAAGCATTGGATCCTGCCGGAACAGATCAAAGCCCTTCATAAGCTCGGGATCCGGGTCATTCCGTGGACCGCCAATACGCCCGAAGACTGGGCCTATCTCCTATCGATTGGCGTCGATGGAATTATCACCGACGATCCCCAACAGCTCATCGAATGGCTGAAGACCCAATAGGCTCAGGGTAGCATCAGCACCATGGCGCCCTGCTCTGACGGTACGCTGGGCACGGTCAGGGCATAGTCGTTCAACTGTACGGGTATGCCCCGTTGGGGAGCCGAGGATAAAAATATATCCAGCCCTTTCAAGAAGGGAAACTGTTCAAACATGGGAACGCTGGTCAGATCGCTGACACCATCCTCATCGGAATCGTAGAGAAACAGGGCGACGGTCGACTGTTCGAGCGAGGCCACCGCCGGGGTGGCGATTTGATGCCCATCGATCCACAATTCATCAGAGGCCGCGTTGAGGATGCGTCTTTGCATGAAGACGATCATATTTGCAGCCTCGGCTGTACGCGGCAAAACCCCTAGCAACAAGCCGGTGATCGAGGTCGGCGGCGGCATGGTTCGCAGATAGAAGAAGGGATTACTGCGTACGAACGGAGCCGGGAAATAATGTACCACCATTTCCCCTTCTCCCTGGGGCTGAATCCAGAACTCATAATGCACACCCGACTCGACCTGGACAGGGCCCCAGAAGCCCTCATCATCCGTGCTGACACTCAGAACTGGCCCCTCGCTTGACCGTATACCGGTCTGCGGATCGTAGGTGTGGACCTCCACAATGCCACCAGCCAACGGAGCGTTTTCACCGAAGGAGAGCGCCCGCCCCGCCACCATCACCGGTTCTTCCGGAACAAAGGCCGTGGTCTTCGGTGCCTCTCCATCATTCAAGAAGCTGTAGATGGCCGCAAAGGAGTCTTCACTGGTGGCAGCCGAATAGTGATCGCTACCCGGCAGAAGCACATTCTCGGCACCCGGGA
>Ga0310121_10001827_pt1 | contig 21057 bp, 19 predicted proteins | sample CB27_Tmax_986_MG_FD_203504 | JGI IMG/M metagenome (GOLD analysis project Ga0310121, IMG submission 203504) | Marine microbial communities from Western Arctic Ocean, Canada - CB27_Tmax_986 | ecosystem: Environmental > Aquatic > Marine > Oceanic | place: Canada: Western Arctic Ocean | collected...
CAGGTGAGGATTCGGCTTGAGGGACACGCTGATGAGAGGGGATCGGTGGAGTACAATCAGGCGCTTGGGAATCGTCGAGCACAGAGTGTCGTCGATTTCTTTACCCAGCAGATGCTTTCGGCCGGTGGGTTCGAGACTACCTCCTTCGGTGAAGAACGGCCGCTCTCCATGGCAAGCAACGAGGCTGCTTGGACTCAGAATCGTCGGGTGGAATTTGTGATCACTTCGGGTGGTAGTTCAATCAACCCTGCGGGGCAGTAGGGAAGCATCCGCCGGGAGTGGCTGGAATCTAGCCTGCGCGTGTATCAGCTCGGCACGCCGGCCGGGTGGACCCTGTGTCTCCTGGCCGGTGTAGGCTAACCTAGTCGCCGCAGGATTATTTGCTCCGGTTCCTGCGGCGGTGGGGGTGGGTAGCCAAAGGAGAACCTCTGGGCCATGAGCGTCAAGTTTCCTTTCTTCTCGTTGGACCGGCCCCCATCTGATCACTCGCGTGACGCTGCTTGGGGTACTCCGTCAGTGACCCTCGCACTTGTGCTTGTTGGCTCTGTGGCAGGCTGTGCCACCAAGGCCGATGTGCGAGATCTTCAGGACGAAATTCGCGAACTCTACTCCCAGCAGCAGGTTCTGCTCCAAGAGCTGCAGGAGTCACAGAGGGCTCACCAGGATTCGATTTCGGTGGTGGCACGGAGCCTCCAAGATGGTCGGGCAGAAACCGCCCGTCGTATGACGAGCATCGAAGATCAGCTCCTTACCATTCAGGAGCTGACGGGGCTCTCTCAGCAGCAAGTAGCCAGTCTGCGGGACCAGATGGAGCGCGATCGTACACAGAGGACGTTTGGGCCACCGGGAGTCTTCGGGCGGGAGCCCCTCAGTGGTGGTGGGGACCAGGCTCTCGAGCTGTACAATGCGGCTGTGACACAACTCGGGAGGGGAACCCTCAGCGCTGCGCGGATTGGCTTTCAGCAGGTCGTGGATCAATTCGGCTCCCACGAACTCGTTCCCGAAGCTCGCTACTATCTGGCAGACATCCTTCACCGGGAGGGAGACACCGACATTGCGATCGAAGCGTTCCTCGAAATCCCGGAGTTTCATCCGACAGCACAGCGCGTTGCCGATGCACTGTATCGGGTTGGAACGCTCCACCTCGAGCTCGGGAATCCAGACGATGCAGAGGAGTACTTCGAGCGAGTCGTTAACACATGGCCCGACTCGGGAGCCGCCGATCTGGCTCGGGACGCTCTTCGAAATCTCCAGTAGTCGGCGTCCCTGGCTCATCGGTGGACTGATACTCCGCCGTGACTCTCTCGTCACACAGCCTATCCCTCCCCTCTTTTCCTGACTCGGCCTATGCGCTGCTCGCAGTGCGATTCCAACGAAAACCGAGTCGTTGATACGCGGACCAGCCGTGGGGGTCGAGCGGTCAGGAGGCGTCGGGAGTGCATGGGCTGCGGGTCACGATTCACAACCTACGAATACGTAGAAGAACGTCCGGTCCAGGTTCTGAAGAGGGGAGGTAGTTCCGAAGAATTTGATCGGGAGAAGCTTGTGCGGGCGATGCAGACTGCGTGCGCAAAGCGTCCGGTTTCGTTGTCTCAGATCGAGGCCATCGTTGACCAGGTGGAAGACGTTCTGTCCCAGCAAGCCGGTGTCGAGATCCCCAGTGCATTGATTGGTGAGATGATCATGGATCATCTCAAACCGCTTGACCGGGTGGCCTATGTTCGGTTTGCGTCTGTTTATCGGGACTTTCAGGACGAGGACGAGTTTCAGGAGTTCGTCCATGCGATGAAGGAGCGCGGACGCTAGGAGCAGCAGTTCAAACAGCAGCCGTAACTTCCCTTCGGGTAGGTCCTGATGCTTCGTAAGAGATTAAGCACTGTCGGAGAGATGCCCTTCCTCGATCATCTCGAGGAACTGCGATGGCGCATCTTCTACATACTGATCGCGGTCGCGGTCGGGACAATCGTGGGTTTCCTCTTGGTGCAGTATCTGGGGATTATGGAGATCCTCATCAGGCCGATCCGCGATCTCTTGGAAGATGGGGAGCTCGCTTACTTCAGTCCTGCCACCCCGTTTTTCATCACGCTCAAGCTCTCTCTCGTGGTTGGGATTCTGTTGGCCTTGCCCGTCGTGGTGTACCAGATATGGTCCTTTCTCTCCCCGGGACTCAAGCGAGAGGAGCGGCGGGTCATCGTGCCGAGCCTGTACTTCGGGCTTGTGCTCTTCTGCATGGGCGTGGCCATGGCCTATTTCTTGGTGCTGCCGTTGGCGCTCATCTTTCTGGGTGGTTTCCAGCAGGAGTTCCTCGCTCCCACGATCGAGGTCGGAGAATACCTGGGGTTCGTAACCCGGATTCTCCTTGCATTTGGCACCGTCTTTGAGCTTCCTATTGTGATCATGATCCTCTCCGTACTGGGGATCGTCACGCCGGCCTTCCTGCGCCGCACACGTCGCCACTCATTCGTCGGAATCACTATTCTGGCCTCCCTACTCACGCCTGGTGACATCGCGTCCACTCTTCTCATGATGGGTCCGATGGTGATCCTCTATGAGGTGAGCATCCTGATTTCCGCGGCGATCTATCGCAAGAGGGAGGAGGCCTTGGACTCCAACCCCCTCGACGTTTCCGAAGAGCCACCGTCAGGTGTTGTTGGGGCGGATGGACCGTGATTCACCCTCTTCCTAGGGCCCTTGCCCTAGGGGGCTTGCTGGTCTTGGTGGGTGCAGTGTTACCGGGTCACCCATCGCTGCTCGCTCAGGCTTTCGACCCCGGGGGGATGAGCCGTCCCGACTCGGTTCGAACACTGGTGCTGGATAGAATCCGGGACCAGGTCGCCAACGATGCGGAACTCGACCTCGATTCAGCCTCGGTAGAGATTGGAGAAGACCAGCCGGTAGAGCAGCGTGGCATAGCAACGGGATCGTCCCCGGAGGCCCCTCCTCAACTTCCGGTGGGAGCGGACTCGATCATGGAGGCGCTCGTTCGGATCGAGGGCTTCAGTGCCGCAAGCTATCAGGGGAGCCGGGCGGACTTCTATGCTGAAAGCCGTCGACTCGTCCTTTTGGGAACTCCGGAGTCCCGTGCTGTCTTCTCGGGTCAAGGTGTCCTTCTAGAGGCTGATAGTTCAATTACTTACGAGGACGTCCAGGGCCGAGTACGAACCAGTGGACGGTCTGACTTCACGCCCAGCACTGGGGATCCGCTGCAAAGCGAACTGCTCATCTACGACCTAGCGGAAGGGCGAGGAACGGCGTTAGAGGCTGAGACTACGTACTCGCAGGGAGCACAGTGGATTGTCCGCGGCGACCTCGATTCGGTGGAGCAGGATCGGCTCTTCGGGAGTTCGGCTCGATTCACAACCTGCGATCTACCTGACCCCCATTCCTACTTTCAGGCCAACGATCTCAAGGTGATCGGAGGGCAGGTTCTGGTTGCTCGTTCCGTGCGAATGTACATCGACGATGTCCCCATCTTCTGGCTTCCGTTTATGGCGCAGAACCTCGGGTCCGGTCGTGCGAGTGGGATCTTGACCCCAGGGTTTTCCGTGAACGACATCGTTCGTACCTCCTCGGGATACAATCGGCGCGTCTCGAACCTGGGCTACTATTGGGCCATGAGCGAATACTCCGACATGAGTATGGCGCTGGACTGGTGGTCGAATAACTACGTCGCACTGGAAGGCGGGGCCCGCTATCAGTGGGCTCGACGGTTCCTCAATGGTTCCGTGAACATCAAGCGATACTGGAGAGACACGGGGCGGAAGGAACTGGGGCTGGACACCAACCACCGTTGGGACATATCGCAGCGGACTTCGGTCAGGGCATCTGGACGCTACATCTCCAGTTCCAGCTTCGTTCGACAGCACTCGTTTGATCCGAGGGAAATGGTGTCGACAGTGGATTCGGATGGAAATCTGAATCGCAGGTTCGATTGGGGCCAACTTACCGTGGGCTCGAGCCGAAAGCAGTACCTGAACGAGGAGCGAACGGAAACGACTCTTCCCTCAGGGAGCTTCTCACTCTCCACGCTGACCTTATTTGGTGCACCGGCCGAGAGCGCGCGGTGGTACAACAACCTCTCGGTAAACGGTTCCATGAATTGGAACCGGCGCATGTCGGAGAGAGAATTACAACCGGACAACACATTCAGTTTTGGCTCTGGATCGGAGGTGCGAACAGGCGGTTCCGCCCGCGCAGGCATGAGTCTGGGCGATCTGTCTCTCAGAGGGAGTTTTACCAAACGAGAGACGGTGTTCCAAAACGTCCCGGGACACTTCTTCCTCTCAAAAGAAGAAATGGATGGGCTCGAACCACTGCAGGGTATAGGTGACTTCCATTCCGGTACCGCGTCTTGGTCGGGGGGCCTCTCCTTTCAACAAGGGCTGATCGGGTCGACCACTCTGACCCCAAGCGTGAGCATCGAGGGTTCGATGCTTAGTGTCGACTCTATTCCAGAAGCACGAGAGTTTGTCAGGGGCCAGAAACGAGTTCGTGCGGGAGTGAGCCTCCAGACTGACATCTACGGTTTCTACCCTGGATTCAGGAGGTTCGAGGCGGTCCGCCACAAGCTTACCCCGATGGCGAGTTGGTCCTATGCTCCGGAGGTGTTGCCGACGGAACTACAGTCCCGAGTGTTCGGGCCGACCTCCGCACGCACTCAGAATTCCTTCACAATCGGATTCAATCAGACGTGGGAGGCAAAGGTAAGTCCAGAGGAAGTCGAGGCGGGAGCGAACGATAGTTTAGAAGTCGCGGTGTCCAGAACGAACGGGGGGGAGTTACAACGTCCGCCGCCGTCGGAAAACATCGTACTTCTTGGGCTGCAGACTAATGCCATCAGCTACGATCTTATCGAGGCGGACTCAACCGGCAATTTTATCGATGGCTTCAAAACGCTCACGCTTACGAACAGAGTGGTGTCCGACTATTTGAGAGGTCTGAAACTCTCGTTTGCCCACAACCTCTTCGATGACTCTGAGCGGAAGGAGGACGGGCCTCGAAAGTTCAGCCCTCACCTTTCGAGGCTGTCGCTTGGATTTTCGCTTGACAATGAGTCCGGGCTTTTTCGGGCGCTTGGCAGCCTGCTGAGCATGATGGGGGCCGATCTGGAACCGGAGCCAGCACCACAGCCCGAATCGGAAATCATTGAACCGGCTTTGCGGGGCATCCCTGATTTGCCGTTGGATCAAGTCATCGGCTTCGACTCGGACAGGGTGATCCCCGGAGATGACCCGTCTGACACACGGGCTCCGCTGGAAAGCCTGCAAATGGAGTTCAACTACTCGCTGAATCGGCCACGGGGTTCGGAGCGTGGAAGTCGGCTGCGGGCGCAGATGATTCAGAGTGGTCTCTCTTTCGCACCGTCTGAGAATTGGACCGTGGAGTGGGCGACGTCCTATGACGTGGAGGCTCGCCGCTTTAATGATCACGTGGTTAACCTTCGCCGGGACCTCCATGAGTGGGAGGCCAGGTTCGGCTTCGTACAGACGGCTACGGGAAACTGGTCTTTTGAATTCGAAGTAGCGCTCAGAGCGAACGAGGACATTCGGTTCGACTACCGGCAAAGAAGTCTCGACGCAAATCGTGGCCGTTTCTGATCGGCGGTCTCCCTGTGTCGCTCCCTCCTGAGCATGTCCTTTATCGGGGACATTCCAGTGCATCCTGCCGCCCGAAGTAGCACAAGATCCTTCTCTTATACGAAGCTGAGGGACTGTCATTGAGACGACACGAGTTCTGCACTGCTTGGGTGGAGGGGGCACTCTCCGGTTCGCCGCCGTGTAGTATGTTGCCTGATCTGCACCTGTTGGCAGGGGTCGGAGCTTCTACCAACCGGCTAAGCTTGAGGCTCAGCACCTAGATGCGGATGGGCCATCCATGAGCAATTCAACCACCCTTATTTCTCTAATCGCTGCGCTCGTGCTGTGGAGTCCTGCGGCAGGAGAGGCGCAGAGCTTACTGGTCGATTCTGGAACGGGCCCCAAATCTGCCTTCAAGCTGGTCCCCGAGGCCCAACAGCAGTCAGGACCGCGCGCTTTCGTTGGTATCAGCTTCGCCGTGGCGGATCCCTTGGGCGAGCTCGGAGCCTTCTTCGATCAGGGCTTCGGCGGCCAGTTGCAAGGCAGCTTTGGGATGGCCGCAGAAGGCCTCCTGAGGCTCAGGGGTGACTTGGGTTTCCTAGTCTACGGCCATGAGAACCACACAGTCTGCTACCCGGTCCCGATCGGTTGTCGGATCGGCCTCGAACTTACGACGGATAACACCATATTCTACGGAGGGATCGGTCCCGAAGTGGTGCTCATGACCGAGAGGCTCGCGCCTTATGTGTATGGGACGATGGGCTTCTCATACTTTGCGACCGTGTCTCATCTAAGTGGAGCGGACTGGGCAGAAGACGAGGGGTTTTCTACCACGAACTATTCAGACGGGGTCATGGCGTGGAAGATGGGTGGTGGTGTTCGGGTTCGACTGAGTGGTGGGGAACACCCTATCTCACTGGACCTCGGCTTGGAGCGGCATCAGAACGGGATTACCAACTTTCTGACCAAGGGCGACATCGTCGACCATCCGGACGGAAGCATCACGCTCCTCACCAACCAGAGCGAAGCGAATCTCATGACGTTTCGGTTCGGGTTCTCTATGGGCCTAGGGACGAGATAGAAAAAGGGTTCCGCACACTCGTAGTAGTCCACGACGTAACTCTGTAGTTTATTGTGACAGGAACCGATCTTGACATCACCAAAGTGCCGGATGAGGTGGGGAGATCCCCCTCTGCGATGCCGCCATGGAGCATGAGGTTGTCGAGCTCCGGGGCAGAGGGATCCGAGGGATCCATCTCGGTTTCGCGCAGGGCGGAGCTGTCTTGATATTCGATAGGGCCTGCCAGTTGCAGCCGGATAACCCCAGTTTGATTACTGAGCCGCTTAGAGTCCGGGGCAGACGTTTGATCTGGTTTCGCGAAAACCCTTGCGGCACTTTGCTTGTTTCGGTGTAGGACCCCCGCTATCTTGCCGCCCATGGTGCCCGTTCTGCAGGCGGTGCCGAACCTGAGCGCGGGGCGGAACTACGCGCTCGTTGATCGCTTGGTCCGAGTTGTGTCCAGGTTGGGAGCAGAAGTGCTGGACGCATCGGCCGATCCAGACCACAACCGGGCTGTACTCACCTTCGTAGGGCCTCCCGAAGCCGTAGAGGATGCGTCGGTTGAGGTAGCCCGGATAGCGGTTGAAGAGATCGACCTTCGACAGCATGACGGCGTGCACCCACGAGTTGGGGCGCTAGATGTCCTTCCTTTTGTCCCTCTGGTTGGCTTGACGATGGAAGAGGCACAGGCCTCGGCGTGGCGGGTGGGAGACCGCCTAGCCAGAGAGGTTGGCTTGCCCATCTTCTTTTATTCGGAGGCCTCGCAACCCCCGGGTAAGAGCTTGGCAAGCCTTCGAACGGGTGGCTTCGAGTCCCTGGTTCGGGGCTTCCCTAGTGACCGGGTGCCAGACATTCTCCCTGAGGGTTGGCCGCATCCTGGAGTTCACCCCACAGCTGGAGTGACTTGTGTCGGTGCGCGTCCACTCCTCCTGGCGTGGAACGTGGAGGTGGAAGGGCTTGCGGAGGAAGAGGTTCGTCGACTGGCGGCGGAATTACGTGAGAGGGGTGGGGGGACCGTGGGACTGAGAGCATTGGCCATGACTCTTGCCTCCAAGGGTAGCCTTCAGGTGGCTATGAACTTGGAGGATGTCCGCAACCGTAAGCCGTTCCTCGTGTTTCGGGATGTCGAGAACCGCGTTCGGGCCGTGGGTGGACGAGTCGTGAGCACTGAGGTGTTGGGGTTGGTGCCGGACGAATTGATCTTGGAAGCGGGAGTGGATCGGCTTTCCCTGCTGGACCCAGACCCTTCACGTGTCCTGTCCGCTCGATTGACTGCTCATGTGGTACGGAGGGCAGCCCAACAAGCAGACGAACTTCTCGCTCTCGTCCGGGAGTCGGGCGACCGCATACCGCCGGAGTTCCACCAGGCTGTGGAGCAGCTGGGATCAAGCCTGGCTGGATTCAAGCCTTGGAATGAGACGTAATAACTGCTGACTCACTGAAGAAGGAGAATCACTGAGGGTACAGCCGGTCTTCAAGCAGGTATTGGAACTCGATTCCGCTAACCTCCGCGCAAATGAGGCGCTCAACGGTGGGCTGCCGGAGGTCTTTATGCTCACCCGGGGGCAGTCTGGAAGGAAATCTGTCTGGGATGGATACGAGCAGGGGGTTACCGGGGCGACTACGGTAGACTTCGGCATGATGGTGCTTGATTTGCGGGGGAGGAAACGAATCACTGGACAGTCCTGACTTAGGAGCCAACTGGAGACGAGGAGGTGGATGTCGCTCGGATGCTTTCCCAGTTCAAAGAGAAGATCGCGGAGAACATCTCGAGCTCAGGACGGGAGGTCCTACCATGGCTTTTGGTGTTGCGGACGGGGAGATGGGGCTCCTGCACGGGGTGATCACCGAATGTCAGCGGGTGCTGCGTGCAGAACCGGGGAGTTTTACTATGTTGGAGATGTTAGGGCAGTCCTTCTTGGAGAAGGATAAGCCCTGGGTCGCTATCAGTATGCTTGAGTGGGGTATGATCTCCTGGGTATGTACTATTGCCTCGGATAGGCTCATGAGGTTATGGGGAACTCAGATTCAGCCGGGGAGTTCTACAGGAAGATCGTCTCTCTGCATATGAACTTCAAATATGTAACTAAGCGGCTCAAGTCCCTTCGCTGACCTGCAGCAATGTCCAACACTCAATCCATATCGGTTCATTACGCTTCTGAACTCGCGCGGATACAAGAGCCCGTGAGGGACAGTCTGGACAGCGTGGTTGATGAGATCCGTAGAATCATCCTGTCTGATTTTGAGATACATAAAGAGGTGAACGACTACCTTCTGAAGATGCGTGGAAAACTTTTCCGGCCTACGCTCCTGCTGCTTGCAAGTGAGGTTGGCGGCCGATCTCATAAGGATGCGGTCGCGCTAGCGGCGGTGGTGGAATTGGTCCACCTTGCGACTCTCGTCCACGATGATGCAGTCGACCACTCGGTGCTGCGTCGAGGACTGCCGACGGTGAACCATCTGTGGAACCACCAGGTTGCGATTATCACCGGGGACTTCCTCTATTCGCGATCGATTCTGGAGCTTACCCGAATCGGGAGGCTTGAGGCCGTGCACGCTCTGGCTCGAGCGTCGAACGAAATGAGTGTTGGGGAAATGAGACAATTGATTTCCTACGACGCTTTAGGGTTCAGTGAGGAAGATTGCTACCGCCTCATGGCGTGTAAGACGGCGTCCCTTATGTCAGCGGCTTGCGATATGGGTGGCTTGGTCGGAGTGAAGGAATACAGAGAGGCCTTCCGTCACTTCGGGTACGCGTTGGGAATGGCGTTCCAGATCGCTGACGATCTACTTGACTACGAGGGAAGCGAGGAGTCGACTGGTAAGCCCGTTGGGCACGACCTTAGGGAACGCAAAGTCACGCTACCACTTATCGAGGCGATGCGTCATGTGGAGCCGGATGACCGGGGTCGAATCCAGCGGTTCTTCATGAGATTAAAACCGTCCGACGACGAGATTGAGGGGATCGTCGATGCGGTTCGAAGAGTTGGAGGTCTTGAGTACGCACGGGGTAAGGCGGAAGAGTTTGCGCAGGCTGCCAACTCGGCTCTCGACAAGATTCCTGTGGCGGACAAGGCTATGGATGCACTCCGGGAGTCGATAGGCTATGCGATCGAGCGGAAGCGATGATGGGGATGCGTAGATGTGGAGGGAGGAAGGGGTTAGTCACGTCTAACCGGTCTGGTTACCTTATAAAGGGTGTGGTCTATGGTCAGGAGGGGTGCAAACGGATGTGGTGGTGGGGTCAGGTGTGAGGACACTTCTAGATAGTCGCCGCCGTTCCGTTTCTCGTGTCATTTGGACATTGATCCTAGGGCTCTTTCTGGGCGGCCTTCTGACTAAGCTGTCTGAGGCGTTCTTACCGGAGAGTGCGGCGCGGGACTTCCTGATCACCTCAGTCGCGGCGTCGGTGGGTCCGTTTGAACTGGACCTGGCTGCGGTAGCGATCACACTTGGGCCGCTTGTACTGATGTTGAATGTTCTCACGATTGTCGGAGTCGGAATAGTGGCTTTTGTGGCCCGCTCCTTGATCTAATTCCTGTAAACCTGGTAAGGCTGAACTTTTGTTCGCCAAAGGAGGTTTGATATTATGTTTGGCGGATTAGGAATGTGGGAGATCATGCTGATCTTCTTGGTCGTGCTTCTGTTGTTTGGAGCCAAGAGGCTTCCTGAGATCGGGTCCTCTCTCGGGAAGGGTATTCGTGAGTTCAAGAGCTCAATTCGGGATATCGAAGGGGAATTGAAGATCCCCGACGAGCAGCCCAAGGTGAGCAGGGCCCCGGAACCGCGAGAGGAGCAGGATGGGGAAGCGGACGGAGAACCGCGTCGCCTGACTACGAGCCAGTAAGTTAGGGGTTAGATTCGCTGGCGGTACGATTGGCCACGATGAAGCTACGCAACCACTTACCAGATTGTGTAGCTTTGTTGTATATATGGCCATGAAGCCCAAGTGCTCATCGAAGTACTCACTTGTGGGTCAAAGCCGGTTTCAATCTCACTGCGGGATTCCCCCCGGTCATCGTTAGCTTGGGGCCTGCACTTATGCTAGTCGACATACACCACCGTTAGTGAAGGGGATTCTACAGATAGAGCCAGAACGCTAATGCTCGTGCGGACGCAAGAAAGACTGTTATCGTTCCGCAAACCTGAACCGAGCAAATCACAGTTCAGGGTAGGGATGCCCATTGTTAGCCTTCCGCAGCGTCCTTAGGCCTCATGAGGCATTCCTGCGCCTCGTCCTCCTGCTAGAAAAAAAAGAAGGTCAGAAGAAGACCGGGCTCTGGAGTCCCTGGGCAGCTTGCTCCTCAGCCCTCCGGAAGTAGTCAACGCGGTTGTCAAGAATCCTTGTTGTTGCTCGGAGCCCATCTACCCATTGCTCAAGCCGGGCCTGCTGAATCTCGGCGGTCACTTGAGATCTTTGGACTCGCTTTTGGATCTCCCACTCCTCGCGATCGGCCTCGGTTTTTTCATCGATGCGGATCAGGAGTACCCTCCCCAGGGTGGTTACTGGCCCGGCGATCTCACCCTCCCGTGTACCGAAGGTGACGCCGGTCGCGGCACTTAACTGTCCAAGGCCAGGGACGAACTCCTGGCGAGTGAATGGTCCAGTCGTCTGAACCGATACCCCTAGCCGCTCTGCGATGCTCTCGAGGGATGATGCACCACCTCGGAGTTCTTCTCCCCATGTGCGGGCTTCCTCCATTGTGAGCTCAGTCTTCCTCTGAGCCTGAAGGTTCTCCCTAATCTCGACCGCTACCTGCTCCAAACTCAGCGTTCCAGCCGGAGACTCGTCCAACAACTCTACGATGTAGAATGCGTCATCTGTTTCGAAGACAGGGCTGATCGCTCCAGATCCCTCTTCATCTACAAAGATCCAGTCCTGACCTTCTGCGGCGATCCCCACCCCAGGGAGAACCGCAAAATCTTCAGAGATCTCAGCCTCCATTACGCTGAGGCCGAACGTCTCAGCCGCCTCACGGAGAGGACGATTCTGCGAGAGCGTCTCGAGCGAGTCTGCCCTCGTGAGGAGACCGACTTCAGCCACATCCGTACGCTCGATAGGCAGGAGGATGTGGCGCGCTTCAATCTCGTCAGCGTCTTCATCACGAGAGAGCACCTCGACAAGATGGTAGCCGAAACTCGTCCTCAAGGGCTCGCTCAGTTCGCCCACAGGCAGCGAGAACGCAAGAGAATCGAATGCCGGAACCATCAGACCTCTCCCGAAAGATCCGAGCGATCCTCCCTGGAGGGCAGAAGCTTCATCAATGCTCTCTCTGATGGCGATTTCATCGAAGTCAGCTCCGTCGAGGAGCTCTTGACGAATCTCCTGGGCGTAGAAGAATGAGGCGGCTGAGTCAGCTGCAGTGGGTGCCTTGTCGATGTAGGCGAAGAGCACCTGGGCCCGAGCTGACACCTGAAATTCGTCGGAGTTGTCCCGATAGTAACGGTCCACTTCTTCTTCCGTGACCTCAACCAAGCCATTGTCCACTCGGTCGTCCGGAGAGACTGAGAGAAATGTGGCAGACACCCGTTCGTTCTGCGCCCGCCATCTCTCCCAGAGCTCACCGTCCGGAATAAAAATGCCGGACGTGACCTGGCGGATCAGCTTATTACGTGGTATGAGGTTTCGGTAGTAGATTTCCAGCTGCTGAAGGAAGAATGGGTCCGCTTGGCCGAGGAACTGCTGGTAAAGTACGATATCGAACTGTCCCTGATCGTTCTGGAAGGCTGGGTCGAATTGGAACTCTGGGGCCGGAGACAGTCTCGCAGCCTGCATCACCTCCTCATCCGTAACTCGTATCTCCCTCCGTGAGATCTCGCGTTGGATGAGGATTTGAGTAACTATCTCATCCCACGCCATATCGTCGATCTCCCGGTTCTGCGCCGAGGTGATCGGCTGTTCCTGTGATTGGGAGATCTGTTCGTAGAGAACCCGGCGGGCATTTTGCCACTCGACTATGGAGACGGCGCGGCGCCCGACCCTTCCTAGGTTCCCTGCAGCTGAGCGGCCGGAGGCGTCCATCCCCCACTGGAACACCATCAGTGCGACGAACGCCAATGCCGTTACGAGCATGATGATCTTCGTATTCTGTCGCATCTGCCGCATCAGCATACGACGAACTCCTTCAGCAAATCTTCCTGCCAAAAAAGGTCGGGTGATTCCCGACCCCTGCTCCACTTCGTCACTGGGGGATCAAGATGATGTCTCGACCAGTGGGTGGCTAAGTGGGCCAAACGTAACCGGATTGTGAGGGTCTCTCAAGCATTTTGCGGTCGTTTGAGGTGAGGCCGCGTTGACACTATTTTGAAGGTTACAATATCTTTTGTAAATTGCGTTTTTCGCTGGTTCTCCCGTTCACCTCCTACCGCTAAGGCTCAGGAGAGATCCCGCTTGTCAGAAGCGCTCAATCAGGAGATCCGTATCCTTAGGACCTGCTTCTGGTCAGGGCGGGATCCAGAAGGACGGGCATTTGCTCCACTTGCTGACGCCTACCGGAGAAAGGGGGAGCTGGAGGAAGCCCAATCGCTTGTGCAGGACGGTCTCGGGAGGCATCCTGACTTTGCGACGGGTCACCTAGTGGCGGCCCGGGTTGAGTGCGACCGAGGGGATCTAGTGGCGGCCCGGGAGCATCTGGATCGAGTTCTGGACCTGGATGGTGGGAATATATTGGCGCTGATTGACCGCGCCGACGCAGCGGTCTCGGAGGGTGATCGCGAGGGGGCATTGAAGGATCTGAAGATGGCGCTGAGGTTGGATCCTGGACATGTCGAAGCGAGACGACGTGTAGAGGATCTTGAGTCAGGCTTAGGCTGGGAGCTGGAGATGACCTCGGTAGAGGAGCCTGAGATTTCCGACTCGGGGGGCTCCATTCTTACGCGCACAATGGGTGATATTTATGCCAACCAGGGGTTTCATGAGAAGGCTGTCGAGGTCTACGAGCACCTCTACGAAAAAGATCCTGACGACGTTGAGATTGAGGCCCGGCTCGCTGAGCTCCGAGTACCTCTAGAAGTGGAGTCTGCCCTTCCCTTGAAGGCCCAACCTGGCGACCCCAACCCGATCTCAGCATACTTCGACGACCTTCTGGCATGGGTTCCCGGAGCCGTTTCAATGGAATCGCTGGCCCCAGGTGCCAACCAATCTGAAACAGAGGTCAGCTCGGCTGACATCGGGTTTGAGACCAAATCGGACGAGACCTTTGGGGAGACGAGCCAGCCCCTTGAGGACCACAGCCATTCAGCTGCGAATCCGGACGACTCGGGTCAGGTGCCGGAAGAAGGCCTTGACGACTTCCGTCTTTGGCTGAAGAGCTTGCAATCATGAGGATAGCTGTCATTCATGGTCCGAACCTTCAGCTGCTCGGGAAACGGGAACCTGAGGTCTACGGGGCGGACTCGCTCGATACCGTCAACGAAGCTCTTGGAGTGCTCGCTGCGGAACTCGCTGTAACCCTCGAAACGATCCAATCCAACCACGAGGGCGAGATCATTAGCTTCGTGGCAGAGGCTGCGGGCCGGGCCGACGGATTCTTGATAAACCCCGGAGGCCTCACGCATACCTCGGTGGTTCTAAGGGATGCCCTAGTCGGTGTTGAGTGTCCTTTTGTCGAGGTGCACCTTTCCAATACGTCTGGGCGAGAGAGCTTCCGGCGCCGCTCTTACCTTGCCCCGGTTGCGGCGGGGGTGGTGTTTGGCTTCGGGCTCCAGAGCTATCTTCTCGGCCTGCGAGGGCTCGTTAGGTTGCTCTCGGACGTCTAACTCCCCCCCCACACTTTGACCGACGGCATGGCATCCACCGCGGATTTCAGAAACGGGATGGTCCTGGAGACAGATTCAGGCCTCTGGTCAATCAGCTACTTTCAGCACGTGAAGCCCGGCAAGGGCGGTGCGTTTGTGCGGACCAAGCTTAAGAATGTCCTCACTGGCCAGGTGGTGGAGAAGACCTTCCGGGCTGGGGAGAAAGTTACGGGAGTGCGGCTTCTCCGGCGGCCGGTTAACTACAGCTATACGGATGGGCAGTTCTACCACTTCATGGATCAGGAGAGCTTCGAGATGATTCCTATTACGGGTGATCTCATTGGTAAAGCTCAACTCAAGTACCTGAAAGAGAACATGGGGTGCGAAGGGTTGGTACACGACGGGAAGGTTATCGCAGTAGAGCTTCCGGATTTTGTGGAGTTAGTAGTGGCACAGACAGACCCAGGAGTAAAAGGGGACACGGCCCAAGGTGGAAGTAAGCCTGCGACACTGGAAACAGGTGCGGAAATTCAAGTACCTCTGTTTGTAGAGCAGGGTGACGTCGTCAAGGTCGATCGTCATGAGCACAAGTACCTGGAACGGGTCTAATGATCAATCTCAAGTTCATCGAGAAGCTGATCCGAACTCTCGATGAAAGTGGCCTTGACCACGTCAAGATCGAGCACCGTGGGACTCAAGTATGGATCTCCAGGAGTCCTCCGAGCGGGTCCGGTGAGGATTTGTCGGAGTTCCCCGCGGTGGGGGAAGACGCTGTTCTGGCGGAAACGCCTCTTCCGGACTCAAGCGGCCAGGTCAAAGAGTCCGAAGCCAGGGAGGGAAGAGGTGAGACTCTCCTGGAAATCACGTCGCCCATGGTAGGGACGTTCTACCGCGCACCCTCGCCTGATTCAGACCCGTTTACCAAGGTCGGAAGACAGATCTCACCGGGAGACCTGCTCTGTGTCATCGAGGCCATGAAGCTCATGAATGAGCTGGAGGCTGAGACGGCAGGAGTCATCCGGGAGATTTGTATTGGGGATGGCGAACCGGTCGAGTATGGACAAGTCCTGTTCCGAGTCCAACCCTCCTGACGCCCCTCGTGCCCCGAAGCCACGGTGTTTAAGAAGGTTCTCATTGCGAACCGGGGAGAGATTGCCCTTAGGGTGATCCGAGCGTGCCAGGAGTTGAGCATCCCGACTGTCGCTATCTATTCGGATGCGGATGCGGAGTCCCTCCATGTTCGGTTTGCTGATGAGGAAGTCTGCATTGGACCCGCCCCATCTTCCGAGTCTTATCTGAACATTTCCAGGATCATCGCAGCTGCTGAAATTACTGGTGCAGAGGCGATCCATCCCGGCTACGGCTTCCTAGCTGAAAACGCTGAATTTGCCGAGATCTGTGAGCTCTCTGGTATCACCTTCATTGGTCCATCGGCCGAACAGATCCGAACGATGGGAGACAAGGCCACCGCACGCCGCATCATGACGGATGTTGGAGTGCCCGTGGTACCCGGGTCGGAAGGAGAAGTCAGGGATGAAGACAACACGCTGGAGATAGCTGAGGGAATTGGGTTTCCGGTCATGATCAAGGCTTCTGCAGGTGGGGGAGGAAAGGGGATGCGGGTGGCATCGGATCCTGAGGTCTTTCACGAGTGCGTGCAGGCAGCGCGTAATGAGGCTCAGTCGGCATTCGGAGATTCTGCGGTGTACCTAGAGCGGTATGTCGAGCAGGCCAAGCACGTCGAGATCCAAGTGTTCGGGGACAAACACGGGCGAGTTGTGCACCTCGGGGAGAGAGATTGTTCGGTTCAGCGGCGTCACCAAAAGCTGGTCGAAGAAGCACCTTCACCGGCCGTGACTTCCGAGCTCCGAGCCGAAATGGGTGAGGTGGCCGTGAGAGCTGCAGAGGCTATTGGTTACCTTGGTGCAGGCACGGTGGAGTTCCTCCTGGAGGGGGAGGGTTCGTACTATTTCATTGAGATGAATACTCGGATTCAGGTAGAGCACCCCGTTACTGAAGTCACCACCGGTTTCGACTTGGTGAAGGAACAGATCCTCATAGCCGCAGGGAGGCATCTGTCCTTTCCGGTGGAGCCAGTGGTTCCTCGGGGACACGCATTCGAGTTTCGTGTCAATGCTGAGGACCCTAGCCGGAATTTCCTGCCGTCCCCAGGGCAGATCACGACTTTCCATCCTCCTGGCGGTCCTGGAATCCGACTAGATACCCATGTGTATACAGGATATCACGTACCACCATATTATGATTCTCTTCTCGCCAAGTTGATCGTGAGTGGCAACACCCGGGAGGAGGCTCTGGTACGTTCCCGGTACGCGCTGGACTCTTTCGTGATCGAGGGCGTGTCCACGACCATCCAATTATTATTGGAGATCGTCCAAAACGAGTCTTTTAAGAGCGGTGAAATCGACACGAACTTCATTGAGCGGTTCTTGGACGAGCAGGCTGAAGCATGACCGATCGTGCTAGACTAAGCCAGTAGCATGAAGCCAGTCTTTTCCTCCTCTTGGGGTACGCTGCCGACGTGAGGGTCGAAACCTATCTTTCCGCTCATGAGGCGGATGCTGCTCAGATTGCCGATGGTACTGCGGTTGTCATAGACGTGATCAGAGCGACGTCGACGATTGTCGAGGCGCTTGCTTCCGGAGCGCGAGCCGTCTATCCGACGCTCTCCAGCGAGGAAGCTATCCGGCTTGTGAATTCCCTGGGGCGAGAGGATACGCTGCTCTGCGGGGAACGGAAGGGGCTCAGGATTGAGGGGTTCGACCTAGGAAATTCTCCCCGTGAGTTCACGCCAGATCGGGTTTCGGGAAAGCGAATCGTTATGAGCACGACGAATGGTACGCGGGCGTTTCTGGCGGCTGAGGGTGCAGACAGAGTGTTGGCTGCTTCTTTCCTGAACCTCTCCGCGGTAGGCGAGGCGGTGTCCGACTCGGAGAGGATCGTCCTCGTCTGTGCCGGCAAGGAGGGCAGGTTTTCCTTGGATGATGGCCTCTGTGCTGGATCGATCCTACAGGGTCTATCCGGCGAGGGAGATGACCGTCCGTCGAATGACTGGCGGCTGGATGACGCTTCAAAGTCCATGCTAGCTCTTGTCAAGGCACACAACATCGCTCCGGACCTACTGAGAGAAACCGCGGCGGGGACTGCACTGGTGGAGATAGGTTTGGAGGCCGATCTTGAGCGGTGTGCCGACGTTGACCGCTACCAGTTGGTCCCTGAAATGCATGATCGGATGATTAGTCTTCTGGAGGAGGGGTGACTGCTATCCCTCACTACCCTCTCCAGTTGGACCTCTCATGTTAAAGCCTGACCAGACACGTGAGATCGTTGGAGTTGGGCTCATTGCCCTTGCCCTTCTGATGTTGCTGGCGTTGACTCCGATCGAGCTGCTAGGTGCGCTCGGTGCCGACTGGTTCGAGTCGGGGAACATTATGGGTCTTCTGGGTGGCCTCATCCAGAGGGGCACCGTCTATATCTTCGGGTCGGCTGCAGGACTTCTTCCATTTCTGGTCGGCCTTGCTGGGGTTTACTTCGGCGGGTGGATTGAGAGAGAGAGAGCTGCCAAACTGGCGGTCTTGGGTGGAGGGCTTCTAGCCCTTGTTCCAGCTGTGGGGCACCTCGCTTCCCCTGATGGTACGGCGTCCGGATGGCTCGGGAGTGTGATCGGGCGCGCCTTGGTTGCAGCCGCGGGGCCATTTGGGGCCAGCTTCATCTTGGCCGTGCTTTTCGTACTCCTCTCTTTGGCGACGCTTGGCTGGAATCCCCTTCAGCGGCCGTTGAGCTGGGCGCTGAAGGGGATGGTGGTTATGTGGCAGGGACTGGTCGATTGGCTAAAAAATAGAGAGCTCCAGAGCAGAGATGGTGATCCAGCGGGAGTGGAGGTTAAGCCGGGCGATGTGCATGTGGATCCTGACGTCAGGGGCGGAGAGACCGATGACTCTATTAAGCAAGTAGGAGGTGGGGGAGGGACGCCCATGCCCGAGGGCCAAAAGAGGAATCCGGGCGCATCTCTTTCGGACCCTCGGGATCCGATCGAACTCTTGGGCGACGAGCTGCCTCCGATGGGTCTGCTTACCCCAGGAACTGGTGAGCATCTGGATGAGATGCAGCGTGACCTGGACGCCCTGGGTCAGGTCCTGATAGAGAAGCTCCGCACCTTCAATGTGGAAAGCGAGCTAGGAGGACGGACGACCGGTCCTGTGGTAACCCAGTTCGAGGTGGTCCCCGCTCCTGGGGTGAAGGTCAACAGAATCGCCAATCTGGATCGAGATCTGGCGCTCGCGATGCGGGCCCGGACGGTACGGATTGTTGCCCCTATTCCAGGTAAAGGTGCGGTCGGAGTGGAGATACCAAATCCAGTCTCAGCAACGGTACAGGTGCGAGAGATCCTAGAGAGCAGGGCCTTTCGCGAGTCTCGAGCCGATCTTCCACTTGCCCTGGGTAAGGACCTCCACGGAGCGCCTTATGTCGCGGATCTGACGAAGATGCCCCACTGCCTTATCGCGGGGGCCACTGGGTCGGGGAAGTCGGTCTGCCTGAATGCAATCATCACTTCTCTGGTCTATCGGCACACCCCTGAGACACTTCGGTTGCTACTGATAGACCCCAAGATGGTGGAGCTCAGCACCTACGCTGATCTTCCGCACCTTCGGCATCCTGTGGTAACGGATCCGAAAGACGCGGCGGGGGTGCTGAAGTGGGCGATGCTCGAGATGAACCACAGATATGGGCTTCTCTCAGAGAACGGGGTCCGCTCGATCGGTGAGTTCAACAGCCGCGTTCGAAAGGGGACGCCGTTGCGACGGGTACAGCCCAGGGGGGAAGAAGGAGATCCGGACCGATGGGTCTACAAGGATGGGATACTCCCCTTTGTTGTCCTGGTGGTGGATGAACTCGCCGATCTAATGATGAGCGTCCAAAGTGAAATCGAAAAGCCGCTCACCCTGCTCGCGCAGAAGGCCCGTGCGATTGGACTCCACCTGATTGTGGCTACGCAACGACCCTCCGTAAACGTCATTACGGGGCTCATCAAGGCGAACTTCCCGTGCCGAATCGCCTTCCGGGTCGCCTCCAAGACAGACTCACGAACCATTATGGATCAGAGCGGGGCCGATGCACTGCTGGGCAACGGTGACATGCTCTTTCTCCCCCCTGGGGAGAGTTGCTCAATCCGAATGCAGGGGCCCTTCATATCCACTGATGAGACAGGGCGGCTGATTGATTGGTATAGGGACCTAAGAGAGAGGAAACTTACGGAAGGGGAGGAGGGGGATGATCTAGATGGCGAGGATAATATCCTAGAGTTTGTCCGAGCCAGAGAGGCCGAAGAGTCGGGGAGCCACGACGATATGTTCGGTGGGGACTGGGACGAGAATTTCCGTGAGGCTGGGGAACTCTGCATCCGGAGTGGCCAAGGCTCTACCTCACTCCTCCAGCGAAAGCTTCGAATCGGTTACGGCAGAGCGGCCCGGATCGTCGATCAACTGCATGAGGCCGGTGTGCTCGGCCCTCCAGACGGCTCAAAGCCTCGGGAAGTGCTCATGAGCTCAGATCAACTCGATCGGGTGATGTCAGGCATGGAGACCTAGGTAACCTCTGAATAGAGATTCCCTAGGTCTCCGTCGATCCCGACGACCTCAGGAATGACTCAGTTGGCCTCCAGAAACTCTACCTCGAAGATCAGAACGGGGGCGTTCGGCGGGATCACCCCACCGGGGCCCTGAGTCCCGCAGGCAAGGTGTGGAGGGATGACGAGGGTTCGCAGCCCACCGACCTACATGCCGACGATTCCCGGATCCCAGCCCGAGGTGACTTGTGTCTTCCCAAGAAGAACCGGGGAAAGGGGCTCTCTCACGGCTGTTGTCGAACACTGATCCGTCCGGATGATGCCCGGTGTAGTGGGCGCTTATCGTCGATCCGGACACCGCTTCCTGTTCGCTGTCTGCGGGGTGATCCAGGTAGTAGAGACCCTTCGAGAGCGTCGATATTCGGTGAAAGTCGATTCCCAGTTCTGGTGCGTACTCGGATGTGGTGGGATTCACTGAACCTCTTGGAGTGAATGACCCTGGGTTGCCTTCCTCTCGGATGGGTGGTCAGGGTGACGATCCACCGCAGTTCGCGACCTTCAGTGAGAGCATGATGGCAAACAGTGTGTATGAATGCTGCATGGCCCCAGGCTACATCCAACTGGTTGAGGAGTTGGTTTCTCCGCCTGGCCGAACGTTTCGACACGGGACCGGGTACACCGGAGCATGATCGGACACATGATCCACCACCACCGAACAGTATTATCGGTCTTCCTCATTTTGGGAGGGGCTCCGTCGAGGGTGTCTGGACAAGAGGCTGTCTCAGTCTTGGAGAATGCCGCTGAGCGGTATGCCTCCCTCAGAGGATTCTGCGCGGACTTCAACCAGACGATTGACGTGACGCTCCTTAGGGAGACCGTAGAAAGCCGAGGGGAGTTGTGCCAGCTACGACCAGACAACTTCGAGATGCGATTCACCAATCCCCTGGGAGACCGGGTCGTTGCCGACGGTGACTACCTCTGGGTGTACTTCCCAAGCACGGACGAAGGCCAGGTATTCCGATCTCCACTTGCCGGCTCGGAGGGAAGGTTCGACCTCCACCGTGAGTTCCTGGCTGACCCCGGTGAGCGTTATTCGGCCA
>Ga0310121_10001829_pt1 | contig 21054 bp, 18 predicted proteins | sample CB27_Tmax_986_MG_FD_203504 | JGI IMG/M metagenome (GOLD analysis project Ga0310121, IMG submission 203504) | Marine microbial communities from Western Arctic Ocean, Canada - CB27_Tmax_986 | ecosystem: Environmental > Aquatic > Marine > Oceanic | place: Canada: Western Arctic Ocean | collected...
CGATAGGACATAGGACCGATAGGACATAGGACCGATAGGACGGATGGGACCGATAGGACATAGGACCCGTCGCGCTTACGACCCACTTCCTACTACCTACTACCCACTCCGTGCGCCCGTCGCCTCCTCCTCCAACCGCTGATTCCCGCCAGTCCGATCAACATCAGCAGGCCGCTCGCAGGTTCCGGCACTGCCGACAGGTGGCCCGTCACAAACGTCCCTGTGCCCGCCGTCTCAAAGCCCACTCCGAACACCGTGATCGGGCCGCCCAGGTTGCCGCCGTCCAGCTGGATCATCTGGCCGGCTACCTCCAGCCACGCCTCCCACGTGTTCGGCACGTCGTTCCAGCCCAGGATCAACCGCAGCTCTTCCTCCAGCCCCACATTGATCGCGTTGCCGTTGGCGTCCTCAAGCAGCTGCTGTCCTGAACCCGGTCGACCACCGTTCAGGTCCCACTGCACCTCCCACAGGATGTGCTCGTCGTTGGGACCGGTCCGACGCACGTCCAACACCAATTGACCGAACTCGCTGGCGAGCAGGCTGTTTCCACCGCCCCCGAATACGGCCGCGTCTTCCATATAGCCGATCGTCAGGTGGTTCTCGTCGCCTGTGCCCAGCACGGCCGTCACCTCGTACAGGTAGTCGTCTCCCAACCCCGGCATCACTCGCCACGGGTTGCACACAATACCGCTGCCCGTGCCCGTGGCCCGGTGCACGCTGCCGCCATGGTCAGCGCTCAATACATAATCGGTCGAACCAAACCACTGGCCCTGGCCCGCGTAGCCGGGCAGATACCCCTCGTTCCACACCTGGCCTGTCTGCGGGTTGTTTTCCGTAGGAGGCACAAAGCCGATGCGGTGCGTGTCGACAAAGCTGCCGTGTCGAAGAACGTGAACCGCACCGGGTCGAACGCCGATTCGTGGACGACATCCGAGTAGTCGCCCGGATGTGGGTCGACGACGTAGATGTTGGACAGATGTTTGGTTTGGCAGATCATCGGAGGGCCTGTGGCTTGTGGCTTGTGGCCAGAAAGGTCAAAAGCTTGTTCTTGTTGGCTCTTTGTCGTTTTGGTCCCTTGCGTTCTTTGCGTCGCTTGTCGACGGACCCTTAGTGCACGACGTGTGCCAAACCGGTGCGCGGGGTCGCAGATGACGACGTAAGATCAGGCGCTGCAGGGAGAAAGAAAATTGGAATGCGGAGAGCCGCAAGAAATCCCACTAATTTGGGGGGTGCCGCGAGCCGAGCGGCTCCCCAGCAGGGGGGCTGTTGATTTAATCAGAGGCCTCCTGGATCGCCTCCAATGGCTGCACGTAATATGTTCGTTCGAAGTCGAACTGTGCCGTCAGCGCAGTCTGCTCCAGATAAGGCAGGATGAGCGCCAGCCAGGTCAGGTGACCTGCGACCCCGATGTACGCAGGGGGTACCCCACGCCGGGCCGACTCAAAGTTGTGGAGGCCCAGGCCGATCTGCTTGAGATGATTCCGTAAATCGCATGGTGAAGGATTACCAGGCCCACGCTACGGTCTATTCCTTGGGGACATCGAAATTGATCTCTACGATGCTGTCCGTTGGTTTCACCTCGACTTCCAGACCGCTGTTTGCGGGTGATTGATATTTTTTTATTACATAACTTGGAGTATTTGCAAGATTAGGTCCCATTTTTGGCGGTGTTTTCCAGCATTCGACCCCTACCTGGTAAGTTCCGGGCAACAGTCCGTCTCCTTCCTTGAATGTTGTAACGGTGATATTTCCGTCGCGATCGAAATGAGCAATTGCAGGCCGTTGGCTTCCACCAGACGCTGATTTTCCTATTGTGAAATAGAGTATTCCGGGTTTTGGCCATTGGCCGCCGCCGTAGGTGATCGTCCCCCGTACAGGCACTAGGCCGCTGCGTTTGCAACCCGATAGCCCTACGGTCCAGTAGGCTAGCATCGCTACTAGAGTCCATGTTGAAATGAAATGTATATGAGACGTTGTGGTCATGACATTAGTTTGTGAGACTTGAGAGATGTTTCTGGGGCATGAAAGTAATTATGGCAGTGAGACCGTCTCGCCGCCGGCGCGAGTGCCAAGATTGTTATAGAGTATGTAATCGATCGAGTCGTCGACGAACGCCACACTGCCATCCCCCATAACGAACTGCGCGCCGCCGGGGTGCCGGCTCTTGAATCCGCAAGCCCGATAAAAAACATCAGGAGTCTGTGGTTCTTCGGGTGTGAAAAAATTTACGGGGATCACCGTCGGATATACGTTGAAGTTCGGCGACCACGCTCCATTGTACGAACATTGGGTTGGCAGTGTTTCGCCGGCCATAAATGTTTTGCTGAGGCCGTCTGTTACGTTTGTAAATCTTACTTTCGGCAAATGATACCGGCCGAACATCCCCACGGAATTGCCCCGAGGGCCGTTTGAGCCGAAATTGTTTCCCTGACAGCATGGATTCTCTGGGAAAGAATTTTGATTTGGGCAAAACGCGCAATGGTCGGGTTTAGTTGGCCCCATGGAAACAGGATACCAAAGCCCTAACTGTACCGTTGGATTATCGGGAGTAGTAGCTCGATCGAAGATCGGATCGCTTGCCTTGAAATCGCTCGGACAGATATAAGTCGGTATAATTATCGTAAAAAGACTGGGATCTTGATCTTTCATATCTTTTTCGAAAACCCAACGATCATAAATGTTCTCCTGTTCCAGGTACGGAAGAATCATCGCTGTCCATACGCAAGATGTAGTGAATGGTTTGGTTTCGTACCAATGGTAGGGAATCGCCGTGGCATAAGGGAGTATCCCATGACTCGAGTGGTAATTATGGAAAGCTAAACCGATTTGCTTCAAATTGTTCGCGCATTGAATCCGCCGCGCTGCTTCGCGGGCCGCGTTGACCGCTGGCAAGAGTAGCGTGACAAGTATCCCGATGATCGCGATCACGACCAGCAATTCAACCAGCGTAAAACCGTGTAGGGGCTGGCGGAAGCGATTATACTTCCGCCCGGGAGGCGCTTGGTTCCTTTTAACTGGCATATGACGGCTGCGCGCGTGCTGGTTCTCGCCTGATCGATACAAATCTTTATCATTCATCGTCAAGACCTCCAAACTCGATTCTTCCAAGAATATCTGCTTACCGCGACGTCATACGTTCCGGCTAGACAACGCAGCCCAATAAACTCGCGTTCTATCCAACCGGTGGGCCGCTCGCTCGCTCGTGAAGCGTTCCAAGGCCAAGTGCCCAGGCAACAGCAAGGGGACTCGTCGCCGCCCACGTCGAACAAGAACAATCGATGTTTCCGCTCACGTTTGGATTGGTCGGCGTTCATCTGAACACCTCCGCATCAACTGCATTTTCATCTCCGTAGGGGCCGTTTGTCAACGGCCGAATTTGGCGATTTTTGCGTCTGTTGTTGGTCGTGTCATGCGGACCTTGTGGTGTGTTGGCAGAATCGTGTCAGCCGTCCTGCGTCATGGTGGCAAAAAGACGCGGCGGTCGGATTCACAGTCATTCTCTTTGCACCGATCGTTTGGTAATGCTCAATTAGGCCGGGCGGATCGCCGACCTGTCGCGAAAAACCACCCTCGTGGGGCGCGCCCTCCGGAGTGGGGCATGGCCCGACTCATCACTCAGCGAGTCGTCGAGTCCGATCCGAGTCGAGGTGAAATGCAGACCAGTCTCGAGCGGCCCACCGGATTCAACCGCATCCCGCGAGGGTCCTAGCAAATGCCAATGTCCAATCATTCCAGCCATTGTCTGCCAAGTCTCCCCTTGTGTCAGAGTACGCTGGATCGTATACTTAGGAATGACTCAAAAATGACTTCGGCATTTCGCTTTTGCACGGTGATTTATTTGAACAGAAGGAAACAGAGTGACATAATCTCTGTTGTCTCTGTTTCCTCCTGTTCAATCAATCCAGGGTCACGCTATTCCATACGCTTCGCCGGGGGATCTGCGATCGCCTGCCAAAATGGGGAAGTTATTTTTGAGGCGTCCCTTAGCTTAGTACACTCGGCATCGGAGTTTGACGGACAGGTTTTCTCGAGAGAACAGAGTCTCCCCGTGTTCGCTGTTCGGTCAGGAAGGCGAAGAAACCACCGTCCCTGTAGATGGCCTCGATTGCACCGAAAGAGCCGCAGCGATCTCGCATCACAATGCCGTGCCAGCGCGCCGCGATGGCCGTCGGAGCCTGCGACGGCGGGAATCGATTTGTGCGTCTGCGGCTTCTTGTTTACGCTGTCTATAGTGGACGGCCTGACGATGCCGCCCGCCGAGAGGAGCTCTACGATGACCGAGACGCTCACAGCGCGACATTGGAGCTACATACTCCTCTCGATCCCGTTACTTTGGATCGGGACTTCGTTTGCCGGATCGTCGGAGAGTACGAACGGTGAACGCCACTGGGCGTTTCGGCCTCCTGAAGCGCCGCCGCTCCCCGAAGTACGTGATCCGAGCCGTGTCCTCTCGCACATCGATGCCTTCGCGCAGTCGCGGCTGGAGGAGCTTGGACTCGACCTGGGCGACGAAGCCGACCGGGGCACTCTGATCCGCCGCGTGGCCTTCGATCTCACCGGCCTCCCGCCGACGCCCGGCGAGATCGACATCTTCCTCGCCGACTCTTCCCCCGCCGCCTACGAGCGCATGGTCGATCGCTACCTCGCGTCACCGCGCTACGGTGAGCGCCAGGCGACTCACTGGCTCGACGCCGTCGGCTACGCCGATTCCAACGGGAGATTTCACGCCGACAGCGACCGCCCGCTGGCGTATCGCTATCGCGACTACGTCATTCGTGCTTTCGCGGACGACAAGCCGTACGACCGCTTCGTCCGGGAGCAGGTCGCCGGGGACGAGATTGTCGGCTACGAGGCCGGGGGTGACGTCACGCCGGACATCGTCGACGCCTTGACCGCGACCCACTTTCTCCGCAACGCGCAAGACGGCACCGGCGAGAGCGACGGTCCTCCGGAGATCCAGCGCATCGACCGCTACAGCGTTCTCGAAGGGAATCTCCAGATCCTGATGTCGTCTCTCCTCGGCATCACCATTCAGTGCGCGCGCTGCCACGACCACAAGTTCGAGCCGATCACGCAACGAGAGTACTTCAGCCTTCAGGCGATCTTCTTCGGCGCGTACAACCCCGAGCGTTGGACCAAGCCGAACGACCGGTTCGTGACGATGGGGACGAAGTCGGAGCGCGAGGCGCACCGGCGTTTGGTCGAGTCGCTCGACGGTCGACTGTCCGAGGCGGAACGCAAGCTCGAACGCGCCGCCGCGCCGCGACGTCGGCAGGTGATCGAAGAGCGCCTCGAGGACATGCCCGAGAAAGTGCGGGCGGCCATCCTCGCGGCCTACCTCGCACCGGCGAAGAAGCGCTCGGACGCACAGCAGGAGCTCCTCGAGAAGAACGCGAAGACGCTCGAGGTGAACGACGACGATCTGGGGGGACGCTTTCCGGACTACGCGGAAGCGCGCCAGACGTTCCGTGCCGCCGAGAAGGAGATCCGGGGAGAGCGGCCACCGCCGCTCGACAAGATCGCCGTCCTCGTCGACATCGACCGCGAGCCTCCGGACCATCATGTGCTCGTCCGGGGGAACTACGAAGATCCCGGCGATGCTGTCGTCCCGGGCGTGCCCGCCGTATTGTCGAGGGATGGAGACTCGTATGCGCTCGACGGCCCCCCGTCGATGTCTACCGGTCGGCGCCTCGCGCTCGCGCGGTGGCTGACCTCGCCGCGAAATCCTCTCCTCGCGCGCGTCCTGGTCAATCGTGTCTGGCAGTTCTGCTTCACGAACGGTATCGTCCGGACCTCGGAGAACTTCGGTGTCTCCGGCGAGCCGCCGACGCACCCGGAACTCTTGGACCATCTCGCGACGGAGCTCGTCACGGGAGGATGGAGCATCAAGTCGCTGCATCGGCGGATCCTCGGATCACGCGTCTACCGACAGCGGAGCGCTTTCCGCAGCGAGGCGCACGCCGTCGACCCCGAGAATCGGTTCCTCTGGCGCTACCCGGTGGAGCGGCTCGAGGCCGAAGCGATCCGTGACGCGGTGCTCGCGGCGAGCGGTCGGATTGACCTGCGGATCGGGGGTCCGTACGTTCCGACGGAGCACGACGAGGAGGGCGTGGTGATTGTCGATCCGAGCCGAGACGACGCTCGACGGCGGTCGATCTACCTGCAGCAGCGTCGGACCCGAGTGCTCAGTCTGCTCGAGGTCTTCGACAAGCCCGGCGTTTCGGTTCACTGTACGCAGCGCTCGACCTCGGCCGTTCCACTCCAGTCGCTCTCCCTCCTGAACAGCGGCTTCGTTCGACGGCAAGCTCGGGCGATGGCGGAGAGGCTCGAGAGGGAGTGCGGGGCGGATAACGCGACACGAATCCGCCGCGCGTTTCGCCTCGCGTTCGGTCGACTGCCGAGCGACGAGGAGCAGTCCGCAGTCGTACGGTTCCTCAAGACGCAACGGCGGGTCTATGCGGACGACGCGAAGTCGAGCTCCTCGGATCCCGAATCGGCCGACATCGAGACGAGTACGTGGACGGACTTCGTCCAGATGCTCTTCGCCTCGAACGAGTTCATCTACGTGGAGTGAAAAGAGCGGATGCGAATTCACGAAAAAGAGCTCTCGACAGCCGGCTTTCCGCTCCTCCGTCGCGACTTCTTGCGACGGAGCGTCGGCGGTCTCGGAGCGATCGCGCTCGCGCAGGTGCTGGCGGATGCCGGTGCCCGCGCCGCGCCGCCGTCGGCGCCGAACCCGTACGCGGCGAGGCGCCCGCATCACCGGCCACGCGCGAAGGCGGTGATCTCGCTCGTCCAGAACGGCGGGCCGAGCCAGATGGATCTTTTCGACCCGAAGCCGAAGCTCGGCGAGTACCACGGGAAACCGTATCCGGGCGGCGAGCTCGAGGCGTTCTTCACGAAGGAGATGGGGAACGTCTTGGCCTCGCCGTTCGAGTTCCGGCCGCACGGCGAGTGCGGAATGGAGCTATCGGAGCTCTTGCCTCAGCTCGGGACCGTGGCCGACGAGCTGACGCTCGTGCGTTCGATGACGACGGAGTCGGTCGATCACGAGCTCGCGGTCAACACGATGAACTCCGGAAAGGTCCTCGACGGACGACCCGTGTGGGGGGCGTGGGTCGTCTACGGCCTGGGGACGGAGCGTCAGGACCTGCCAGCGTACGTCGCCCTCACCGATCCCGGCGGCCCGCCAGTGAATGGCCCGCTCAACTGGTCGGCGGGCTTTCTTCCCGCGGCGTACCAAGGGACGCCGTTTCGGCCCCAGGGACCGCCTGTCCTGAATCTGTCGACGCCCGCCGGACTGCCGGCCGAGGGGCGACGAAACCAGCTTCGCTTCCTCGAGGAGCTCAACCGCGTCCATCAGCGTCGCCATCCAGAGAACTTCGAGCTCGCGGCCCGCATCCGGAACTACGAGCTCGCCGCCGAGATGCAGATGTCGGTCCCGGAGGTCGTCGACTTCTCGGACGAATCCGAGGAGACCCGTCGTCTGTACGGACTCGATCGTCCCGAGAGCGCCGAGTACGGCAAGCGCTGCCTCCTCGCGAGACGACTCGTCGAGCGCGGGGTGCGGTTCGTTCAGGTCTTCCTCAACTTGCAGCCGTGGGACACGCACAGTGGCAATGCGAAGCGGCTGCGCTCTCTCGCAGCGATGACGGATCAGCCGAGTGCGGCTCTCGTCGCGGACCTCAAGCGTCGAGGCTTGCTCGACTCGACGATCGTCCTGTGGACGGGGGAGTTCGGTCGCCTGCCGATCTCGCAGGGAAAGGACGGTCGAGACCACAACCGCCACGGCTTCTCGCTCTGGATCGCGGGCGGTGGATTCCGACGCGGCTACGTCCACGGTGCCACGGATGAGTTCGGCTACAAGGCGGTCGAGGATGTCGTCGGCGTGTCGGATCTGCACGCGACCCTGCTCGCTGCGCTGGGGCTGGACCACGAACGGCTCACCTACCATCACGCCGGTCGTGACGAGGGGCTGACGGACGTCGACCTCACCGACGCCCGTGTCGTGGATGAGATGTTGGGGTGAGCGCGACAGGCTAGTCGTCGAGATGTCACGACCCGTCCGCCGGCGCGGGATCGAGGGCAAACTCAAACCGGCCTTTGGGTTGTTCGCTCACGCGGTCCAGCGTGGGCGAGTAGTCCGTCGCGCGGACCGTTTTTCCGTCCGGTACAAACTGGAGCAGCCTCAGAAAACCGTCACCGCCGTTGGGCGCGTCCTGATAATCACAAAGCATCTGATGTACCGTGTTGCCGGCCGCGCCCTTGCTCGAAAGCAGGTGCGAGTAACAGACGTGCCCGCAGGCGACGAGCGCGAAGTTGCGGTGCTTCGAGACGAGCTTCTGCCAGAGCTCTTCGCCGTCGTTAAGTCCCGCCGGGTGCTGTGCGATTGGGTAGGCAGAGGGGGGCGCTTGCTGAGGCTCCTTGCTTCTGCGATCGAACCGCTGGCCGTCCTCGCGACGGAGATAGGCGTGGGTAATCAAGAAGACCGACCGGTCCGGGTGCCGTTCGACCACGCCATTGGCCCAGGCGACGACGTCATGGCGGGGTCCAAATTCGAGCGAGAGGATGAGCCACTTGCGGCCGCCCGCCTCGAACAGGTGAAAACAGTTGTCGAGCTTCAGCGGCTCCTTGTCGTAAACGCCGCCGAACGTCTTTTCCTGTAATGCCTCACCGACCGGAAAGTATTTGCTCAGCAGCGTATCACGAGTTGTTGCCTTGCCGCCCGGCCCCATGTCGTGGTTGCCGACACAGAGGGCGTACGGCACCCGGCTGTCGAGCACGGCCATCGCGCCACGGGCGATCCGCCACTGACGGTCGTTGTTGTTCTCAACGATGTCGCCCACGTGGAGCACAAACTTGACGTTGTAGTGTCCCGCGTGCCGCGCAATCCAATCGGTCTGGGCCAAGAACGTCGCCGGATAGTCCCGCGCATAGAGCTGCGTGTCGGGCATCAGCACCAGCGTCCAGCCGCCCTCGATCGGCGGCGGTGCATTCTTGCCCGGCGGGCCGTCGGCAGCGCGAGCGGCAGTCACCGCGCCGAGCGACACCGCTAGGATCATCGACACTCGCAATACTCGACACGTCATGGATTTCCCTCGGTCGACCAGGCCAATTGCCTCAATCTCAATGTGTTAGATTATAGATGATCAAGTAAATTATACTCCCAAAAACAAGCTTAACCAACCAGCCACGGTCGCATTCTTGTTTTGATCGAGAAATGAATTCCAATCCATTCGTATAAGCCTAGCAGAGAGCGGGCCTCGTGACAAAGGGTATTTCAACACACACACGAACGCCAAATTTTTCGCCACGTTCGAAAAAGCCCAAGTTTGACCGTCCTGGAATGGGTTAATCGTGCTTGTCGCCAAAACGGTTGGAACAGACATCAACGTGGCTTGGCATGACTCGAAGGAATGTCAATATTCTGCTCCGAGCCGGCACGCGGTAGATCCAACTTGGTAACGTATGTTGGGAGCATCGCCACGCCCCGTGGCGATTCCGGATGGACGTTTCCGTCGTACGCTTCCACACGAACAATGACCGGCCCTGGCACGCTCCCCTTTCCCCGGGAAGTGCGATAGCTGCCGTTGTTGATCTCGCCGCGGCCCTGCGGTCCAGTGTTGCCCCGCTCGGGATCCGGCTCGAAGATCACCTGCCCGGCAGGAATCGGTTGTCCATCGTACGTGACTTGGCCGTAGACCTCGACGCGCTCCGGCCCCGACGGGCCACCGCAACCGGCGACAAGGGACGTCAGCAAGGCAATCGACAACCGCCACAAAGATACCGCATTAGACACGTTCACGGCTAAAAACCTCCCACGGGCAGGCCGTCGTTGCGTGCGGCCAAATCGCGAAAAATGTTGATGTCCATCGCTTCGCTGAGAAAATGTACCGACCCGTCCGCCATCGCCACTTGGCACCCTGCCGGGTGGAAACTACCAAAGGTGCGGGTGACCACATCGAATTCCAAGGAACCGGCCGGGTTGTAATCTGACGAGTTGATACCGTCAACCGCGTGGGTGATTGTGGTGGTCGACGTACAGCAATCGCCCGCTGTATTGCCGGCACGCAGCGTACCTGCCCACGTGAAATACTCCTCGTCGTACCCGGGAAACTCGTAAGTGGCGGCGCCGCTGGCCAACGGTTGATAGCGACTCTCGGCGATCAAATAGACGTGTGTGGTTCCGTCGCTAATGTCCGCGATGCGAATGCCGGAGTTGGCAAAGAAGATGCCATTGTTGAACATTACGCGTTTCTGGCAACAGCCGTGGCCAGCTCGGCACCAAACGTCATCGCTAGGACTTCCCTGAGCGTCAATCCCACCGCCGCCGACGCCCAAGTAATTCGAATTGGGTTCGCTCGTCTGGCTGTTGGGATCGGATGGACACTGGAAATAAGGGTTGGGGCGAAACTGTTCTGCCTCATTGTCCGAGGATTCCCGAAGAGTGGCCTGGAAGCCGCCCGTGTAGTCAAATACCCCGTGCCGGTTTATCTGTTCCACATAGGGCAAGATTAAAATGGACCATGGCGCCATCTGCCTTGCTGGTTCACTGAATCGGCAGACGCGGCCGCTGGTGTCTTCCCGCTCGCTGCCAACCCCCATGGGGAAGACACGGTGGGCCACATGGTTATTGTGCGTCGCCAGCGCTAGCTGTTTCAGCTTATTGGAACACTGCGTCCGGCGTGCGGCCTCACGGGCGCTTTGCACCGCAGGCAACAGCAACGCGATGAGAATGCCGATGATTGCGACCACTACTAACAACTCCACCAAGGTGAAGCCGTCTCTCTTCGCCCTCTCTGTCGACATGGCTCACGTCCCTCGTGTCGAGTCAGTTTTTTCGCGCGGCGGACGCTCCGGAGCCGTCAGCCGGTCACGGACACACGCTCTTATTCTTCCACCACCCTACCTCCGCCGGCGGTCAGAGCAATTCGAACCCGTTGAAAGTCGTGCTGGCTCCTTACAGTCTAGTTTCGACGTCGTCGACCAGTATCGAAAAGCCGATGCTGGTGGCAGAGCCCCCATTCGTCGTATTTAGATGGATTCTATATAACTCTGAACGCCACCGCAACATTCTCCAGCGGGTCGAAAGAAATCCACACGTCGCACACAGTCCAAGAACGATCGGTTGTGGTTGGTCTCCTGACCTGACCACTTGGCCGAACATAGGACCCGCAGCTGAGGGAGCGTCGCCAGGCCGAAGCAGTCAGAGTTGGGCGATCCTCATCAAGCGCGTCTACGAGGTCGACCCCTTGTCTTGTCCCGAATGTGTGAGCCAGATGGCGGTGGTGGCGTTTATCGAACCGCCTCAGCGCGACGTGATCGAAGAGATCCTGCGCGGGCACCAGAGCGGAGCCGACCACCGCCGACCGTCGGGCGTCATTCGCAAAAAACCGGTCGCGACCAGCTTCTCGGCCTGATCCGGCGTCAAATTCGTGTAGGGGGGTGGGACCAGCTCGTCGCCCGCGAGCTGTTCGATGATGAATCGATCGAACGGCATATCGGCGTTAAATGCCCGAATGACATAGTCGCGATACTTATAGGCATCGACGCGGACCGCGTCGTCGTCCGTGTAGCCTTCAGAATCGGCATAGCCCGCGACGTCGAGCCAATGTCGGGCCCATCGCTCGCCGTAGCGCTCCGAGTTGAGCAGGCGATCAATCAACCGTTCGTAGCCGCCAGGCGACTTGTCGCTGACAAACTCATCCATTTCCTCCGGCAACGGCGGCAAGCCGAGCAAGTCGAAATACACGCGTCGTGCGAGCACCCGCTTATCGGCGTCGGGCGAGAACGAAAGATTCCATTCTTCAAGTCTCGCGAGCAGGAAGCGATCGACTGGCGTCCGCACCCGGTCGTCGGCGCTCACCGCAGGCGGGTCCGGTCGGCGGACGGGCTGGAATGCCCAGTGCGATCGTTCTTCTTCCGTGATGTAGGTGCCCGGATCGAGATCGTCGGGCTCCTCGCGACGCGCCCGCGCGCCGGCGGCGATCCACGCTTCGACAACCGCGCCGCACACTTACTTTGCGGGCGGCCTGCTGGTTCACAACAAGACCCAACCATGGTTGGCCCAACTCGACGACCCCTGGCACTTCAACTGGCCCGCAAAACCCCCGCAGTGGACGACGGCGTTCGAGCCGAAGCCGTAGACGCATCCGCATTCTGGATTAGGTAGAGGGCGTTTCGAAACCGATTGAATGGCTGAATTGAGCCGTAGGCGCTAGCCTCGGGTACATCAGAGTGGGGCGATAAATGGCCAATACCCGACGCTAGCGCGTTCGGCTCAGGTTTTGAAACGCCCTTTAGTCGCTGCTCGGCTGTTCAATCAACTTCGACAGGTCTGCCCAGCCGGCCTGACTCGACCGCTGCTTGTACCGTTCTGCAAATCGCACGCCCGGTACGTGCATCCAGAATCGTGTCGCCGTCGTTGTCGATCGCCTGTGCGAAGTTCTCCATGAGCAGGTAATCGTTGTCGACGGCGACGCGGTGGTTGCGGAATTCGGTCGGCGGCTGATTCTTGTAATAGACCGACACTTCAGGCCGGGCCTCACTGATCACCAGAGCGCCCTGGGATCCGAGGACGTGCATCTTGATTTCCCCGATGTCGGGGTGGCTGGCCGCGCCGATGCGTCCAATGCAGAGCGTTCCCAGGAGATCGTGTTCCATTTCCAGGGTCACGGTCGCCAGATCGTCGACGTCGTTGTCAACGTTGGCCTGGTGAAAGTGGGCCGTTGTGCGTGCAAATACCCGTTCGACTTCGACGCCGGTGAGCCATCGCAAGTACGCGAGCGGATAGACCCCCTCGATTTCGAGTTCGCCCATCGGGTCGCGGCCGACCCCGCCGTCGGAACCGTCGGCGTGGGCTTCGATCTGCCGCTCGAGCCAATTGATCGGCGGATCGCCCGGTTTTCGCGAACCCTTCGGCGGACCGGCGTCTTTCGAAAAGTAGAAGTCGATATGGTACGCGTACGGCCGGCCGATGGCTCCCGACTCGATCGTCTCGCGAGCCTGCACAACGGCCGGCAGAAAGTTGCGATTCCACATCAGGAACTTGACTCGATTTTTTTCCACGGCCGCCACGAGCCGGTCGCACTCCGAGAGTCGTGTCGACATCGGTTTGTCCTGGACGACGTGCAGTCCCGCATCGGCGGCCCGCACGCTCAGTTCGCAATGCCGCTCGGCTTCCGAGCTGACGACTGCGACGGCCACGTCGTAGTCGCGTATGGCCTGTTCGATGTTCGGCACGTAAGGAATGTTGTATTCGTCGGCGAATAACTGGTTCCGCTCATGCACCCAATCGGGCATCGACGGGTCGTCGGCAACCACCACCAGTTCGAAACGGGGGTGCGAGGCGACGCCGCGCGGCAGGTACGCATGTTTGACCACGCTCAACACGGCACACCGCAATGTTTTCCTCGCTTCAGACGGCTTCATAGCGCTCTCCTGTCCGCCGGACGGCTCGCCCGGTGTTCATCGACTCCACGACCGCGGCGGCGACTTGCAGGGCCAACCTTCCATCGGCGCCCCGGATCGCCGGTTCTCGACTCTCTTCAATCGCGCTCACAAACTCCTGGAGCTGCGCCAGCAGATGCAGTGATCCCTGGCCGGTCTTCAGCGCCGCCGGACGACCGCCGCCGTACAACAACTGCATGTTGCGATGATCGTCGGCGCAGGCGGCCCCGGTGGAGCCGATCATGGAGAGTGAAAAGTAATCTTCGTCGCCCGAAATCGTCGCCGACTCGTCGATCATCGCCATGCCCCCCTCCGGAAATCCAAGGTGGATCTGCACGTAGTCCGGACCGTCGTGCGGCGAACTGGAAACAGTTCGTGCCGCCGCGTACACGTCTGTGGGCGGGCGTCCGAACAACCAGTTTGCCAGGTCTATTTCTCGAACCGCCCTCTGTTGAAGCTCCTCGGCCGGATCTGTTTTGAGCGATTCCCAGCGATGAATCCGCAGCAGTCCGGGAACGCCCAGCTTTCCGGATTCGAGCGACGATTTGACCGTTTGCACGGCCGGCACGAACCGGCTCGCCTGTCCCACCATCAGCCGCACATTGGCGGCCGCACAGCTCTCGATGAGGGAATCGGCCATCTCCAGCGACGGCGCGAGCGGTGATTCCACAAGAAGGTGTTTGCCCCCATCGGCCGCGGACCGGCTGTCGGCCGACGCGGTGTCGCTCGCTGTATGAACCACGGCCGCGTCGAACGCGTCCGCGTGCTGATTCAAGAGTTCATCGAGCCCGCCCGCGGAAATGGGCGCTCGCAACATTTCGGCACCGCGCCTCGCCTGGTCGCGATCGGAATCCGCAACGGCGACGAACGTCGCGTTCTGCAGACGGGACGCCAGCTCGGCATACGTCTCTATCGGGCCACAACATCCAATCAACGCCAGTCGGATCATGGTTTTCTGCTCTCTGCCGGCTTCACCCGGAATTCATTGTCGATGAACATAAGCCGCCAAGTTGTCCTTAATCTTCCAGCTGTCGCTGGCTTGTGTCCGGGGCAAACCAGATGGCGATCATTCCGATCAGGTAGATGAGGCTGGTCACTCTTCCAATCTGGGCAAAGTCGCCGGCAAAAAGTTCCATCAGGGCCCCGGTGGCCACGATCGTCAGCGCGGTGAGGATGCGGCCGAAATTGAAACTCACGCCGGCACCGGTCGCCCGGACCCGGGTGGGAAACAATTCAGGTAAGAAGAGTGGCAGCCAGCCGAAATAGATCCCGCTGAAAAAACCGAGCGCACTCACCCAATACAGGAACGAGTTGTCGGTCGGCGCGGTAAACCAGAACGTGTATTGCGCACAGAACAACGCGCCGAGACTGACGAGAAAATACGCGAGGCGTCGCCCCACAAAGCTGCCAATCCATCCACCGAGCAGGCTTCCGACCACTCCCGTGACTGCGCGGGCCTGACCGACTTGCGCCTTGAGTGCGGGATTGGGTGGATCGGCGGTCTCTCCCACTTCACCCGCCCAGGGGATCATCCAGTTGGCGCTGCCCCAACCCCCCATCAAGGGAACGGTCGCCAACAAGATACCGACAAGAGTGATCTTCAGAAATGGCGATTGAAAGACTTCCGACGTGGGATCCGTCTTCTGTCCGCGGGCGGCCCGTTCGTCACGTGTCGCGAGCCATTTGGGAGACTCGGGAACCGCTGCGAGCGCGAAAAGGCCCAGAACAGCGGGGGCCGCGCCCACAAGCATCACCCATCGCCACTCGACCGGTGTAATCGGGACATGGGCGGCGATTGTCGCCATAAGAAAAATGCCGACGTTGGCCGCGGTCCCGATGACGCCGGAGACCATTGGCCGCGACATGTTCGACCACGCCTCCGAGACAAGAGCCACTCCGTTGGGCCACATGCCTCCCACGCCCATGCAGGCCAGAAATCGAAGACAGAGCAGCTGCAGCGGACTCTGCGAAAAATAGGCCACTCCGGAAACGAGCGAGTAACATAGAATGCTGGCCGCCATCGCTTTAGATCGGCCGATGCGGTCCCCCAATCGACCGAAGATCAGTCCGCCGGCGGCAGCGCCAAACAAGAAAGCACATTGATACCAGGCGAACCAGCGTGCGGCCGCTGCCCTCCATCGCGCCAATTGCCCCTTTTCGTCCGGCGTGAGACCCGTACCTGCCGTCGCCGATTCCGTCAGCTTCTCCCGTTCGCTCAGCTCTTTGAATTCCGCCGCATCCAACGCGCCCGAGCGGGACAGCAGATCGATCGAAGCCGAACGCATCGCCAACGTAGTGATCGACATCTGCATTCCGGCGCAGAGCCAACCCAGAAATGCCGTCAGCAGAACGACATACCGGCCGGCGGTCGAAATCGAGCCGAGCGAGAGTTTGGCTTCATTCGAACCAGTGGTCATAATGCCGATCGATCAGCGGGAATGGTATTGCGCCTTGATACCCTTGCGGCGGCGTTCAAAATGACGTATCGCAAGTCGCGTGTCAAGCCGTCAGCTGAGCCGACGCCGTACCCTGGGGGCAGTATGATGGCTTGCTGAAGATCGAGTTTCCCACGCTGGCACACTGCCGAGCGGGCCGGTAGACTGCGCGGAACCGACGCGACCGTACTGCCGGATCACTGTTCCCTGCAACCACGCTTTCGTTCCGGATAGCTGATAGGAATTTGAATCCCCGCAAAGGGATACATACCCCTCATGCACGTTACGAATTCGTCCGTGATCCTATCCGTCCTGTGGTCGGAATGCAAGAATTATCATGTAAACTGCGTGGCTTACTCACTCGTAAGCGAATACCCATCGGCCGTCATTCATTCGGAAAGGTCTTCTCCATGAAAACGCTTACGCGACGCCGGTTTGTTCAAGGGCTCGCCACCGCCTCATTGGCGGCTCCCACAATCATTCCAGCCACGGTTTTGGGTCGCGACGGAGCGACCCCTCCCAGCGAGCGCATTACAGTCGGATTCATCGGCTGCGGAAAAATAGCGAATGAGTATCACCTTCCGAAGCTGCTCGAATTCAAAGACATACAAGCCCTGGCCGTGTGCGAGGTTGACGGCACGCGCCGCGAGCACGCCAGGGCACGGGTCGAACAGGCCTACAGCCAGGCGGGAACGTCTTACCAGTGCGACAGCTACCGCGATTACCGCGAATTGCTGGGGCGGGACGACATTGACGCGGTCTGTATCGCCACTCCCGACCACTGGCACGCGATAGCGATCATCGAGGCCTGCCGGGCGGGCAAGGATGTCTACTGCGAGAAACCTCTCACACTCACCATCACCGAGGCCAAGCGTTGCATCGAAGCCGTGCGGAAACACGAGCGGGTATTGCAGACCGGCAGTCAGCAGCGTTCCAGCGCGATGGGCCGCTTCCGAGAGGCGTGTGAGATTGTCCGCAGCGGACGCCTGGGGCAAATCCGATTCGTCACGGTGAGTGTGGGTGGCCCGAGCAGTTGGTGCGACCTTCCGGAAGAACCCATGGAACCGGGGCTCGACTGGGATCTATGGCTCGGACCGGCCCCCCAGCGGCCTTATAACTCGATCCTCAGCCCGCGCGGCGTACACAATCACTACCCCGCCTGGCGCAACTACCGCGAATACTCGGGTGGAGGCCATACCGACATTGGGGCACACCACTACGATATCGCACAGTGGGCGCTCGGGATGGACGAATCGGGACCCGTGAGGATCATACCGCCCGAGTCCCCCGACGCCAACCACGGAGTGAAGTATGTGTATGAAAACGGCGTCGAGATGCTGCATGTCAACGGACCGGGAGGATGTGTTTTTGTGGGGACCGAGGGAATCCTGCAAATCGATCGCGGGCATCTAAGCAGCCGACCGGAGAGCATCGTCAAGGAACCGCTCGGCGAAAATGACGTTCACCTGGAAAAAACTCCCGGGCATCATCGTAACTGGATCGACTGCATTCGCACGCGCCGCCGTCCGGTTGCCGATGTCGAGGTCGGAGCACGTTCCGTGACGGTGGTTCACCTGGGAAACCTCGCTTACTGGCATCACCGGGAGCTGCGCTGGGATCCGAAGAATTGGAGCTTTGTCGATGACGACGAGGCGAACGGGTGGCTCGATCGGCAGCGGCGCGACCCCTGGCAACTGCCGAAGGTGTAGCTCGACGCGCGAGTGAAAGGCGTGATCGAAAGCCTTTTGGTGATGGAAGTCGACTCCCTAGGCCGCCCCAAACACATTTGGGGAGTCGAGGAAAGATAACGGTGAGTTCCACGCCTCGAATTTCACGACATTTCTTGGGCAATACCGGCCTTGACGTGCCGGTATTGGGCTTAGGCGCGGGCCAATTCCGGTTGTCGGTGCCGAGCAGAATATTGCCGCGGTGCACCGTGCGATCGAGTTGGGCATGAATTACCTCGACACGTCACCTTATTACGGCGCCGGCGAATCACAAGTTGTCGTGGGTCGCGCTTTGTCGGCGGTCCGCGAGCCGTGCCTGGTGGCCACCAAGGTTGGACACTTCCCCGAAATATCCATGTTCCGCGACGAAGAAGCTATCCTATCACAGATTCACGCGAATCTGCGTAACCTGCAACGTGACCACATCGACGTTCTGCAGATTCACGAGGCGGAGTGGCGGCGCTGGTGGGCCGACGCGCCGCCATACGACCGCGTCATTGAGCCCGATGAAATGTTCGAGTTCAACGCCGCACCAGTCATGCGCGCGCTGCGCCGCGCGCGCGAGCAGGGTTTGTGCCGGTTCATCGGCATTACGGGCAACACCGTGTTACCGTTGCTGCAAGTGCTTCGTCATGTCGAAGTCGACACGATCCTGTTGGCATACAGCTACAATCTGCTGTATCGGACCGCACGCCGGTTTGCTTTACCGTTGGCCCTGGAAAGAGAAGTTGCTCCGATCATCGCCGGTCCGGTTTATGGCGGTCGGCTGGTTACCGTCGACCGCACGTGTCTTGATCAACCAACAGACTGGCTGCGCCCGCGCGCCCGTGGCGCGTTGTCCAGGCTGTACGACATCCAGGCAGACTGCGGCATCTCGCTGCCTGAGTTGGCGATTCGATATCTCTTGAGCGATCGCGACATCGGCAACCTCCTGATCGGGGCCGTGTCACCGGCCGAAGTGGAGCAGAACATTGCCTTCGCCGAGGCCGGACCGCTGCCTGCCGACCTGCACCAGGCACTTGCGGAAATCGGCCTCGACGACACAGAGATTCCGTTGTTCTTGATCGATTTCTATGCGCGAAATGATCCAGGATAACGTTCATGGGGGCCAGAGTTGAAGCGATCCCCTCGCGAACGCGTCGGGTTACGACCAGGCCGCCGTGGGTGCGTCCTACTTCCCCAGGCAATACAAGTTGCGATCGGTGCGGAGGAAGAGTTGACCGTTGCTGACCGCCGGGGAGGCGTTCGCGCGGCTGTCGTCGTCCGGGAACACGTTGTGAGCCAACAGCTCGTACTCCGGCTTAGCCGCCACGACGAACGTGCCTTTGTGTTGCGACACGAAGTACAGCTTGCCATCGGCCAGCACGGGCGATGCCCAGATGTTGCCCGACGCGGGCCGGAAACGCTTTTCGTACACGAAGTCGCCTGTCTTTGCGTCCTGGCAACAGACGGTGCTGCCATCCCGCGTCCAGTACAAACGGCCTTCGTGGTAGATGGGCGAGGAGACGTTCGAGCCTTTGTTCACACGCCACACGCCATGCGAATCGGTCACGTCGCCACTGCCGCCGCTGCGCACGGCCAGCGAGGTGTTACCGGCGCCCAGGATGTACACGTTGGCATCATGCGCGACGACGCTGGGACAGACATAGTCTTCCACGCCATGAGCGTCCCACAACTTCTGGCCGTTCTTGGGATGAAAGCCAAACACACGGCTTTGGATGCTGACGACGATCTCGGTGTCGCCCTTGTCCGTCTTCACCAGCAGAGGCGTGTTCCACGACGAGTTGATCCCGTCGGTCCGCCAGACTTCGCGGCCGGTCTTCTTGTCCAGTGCCACCAGCGCGCGGTTCTCGACGCTGGCGTTGATCAGCACCAGATCGCCGTGTAGCACGGGCGAGCAACCCGATCCCCAACCGTTGATGTCCTCGCCGACATCAGCGTTCCACAGTTGGTTGCCCGCCAGGTCAAAGCAGTAGACGCCCGACTTGCCAAAAAAGACGTACAACCGCTGGCCGTCGGTGGTCGGTGTGCTGGCGGCGTATCCGTGGTAGGAACCTTCGCCTTCGTATTTGTGTTCCGGCAGCTTCGGCTGAAATTGCTTGTGCCAGACGACCTGTCCGTTAGTCCGATCCAAGCAGAGCAAGTGGCGGACGAGATCCTTCTGGTCGCCTTGGGCCGGTTCGAGTCCGTACCCGGAATAACAGGTCAGGAACACGTGCTTGCCGAGCGTGATCGGAGACGACGCTCCCGGACCGGGCAGCGGCGTCTTCCAAACCACGTTCTCGGTCGACGACCACGTCGTCGGCAGTCCCTCTTCCTGGCTGACTCCCAATCCTCCCGGCCCGCGAAACTGGGTCCAATCCGCTGCCCACGCGTGGGCAGCCGCGAACAGAAGCAGAACTGAAAGCAACAGCGTCGAACGTGGCATGATGGACTCCTTGCGGGTGAGAGGGCGCGACGTACTGATTAACTGAACTGATTTGCCCTGAAAGGCAACGCTGTGAAGCAAATTATTATAGCGTTGCCCGAGGGGGGCGTGTTTTTCATTGCAGCGTTCTAGCGGAAGAACGTTCCCCCGCCAAACGGGTTTCGCGCCCGCCAGATCCGGCGACGCGGAAGGGGCGGGAAGCGTGGTGCGCCTCTGCCCCCTCTCCCCCAATTTGTTCGCGCATTGACTTTTCCGTTTCGATTGCCGTAGTCCGCGGCGAGGATCAGGAAATCTCGCCCCTGGTCACGTTGTCTTGGTTGTATTGTTCCGTAGGCGAAAATTTTGGACAATGAGCAAATTCGGGCGAGAGGGTTTAACCACGATGAACATAAAAGGCGAACTGTTGATGCAGAACCGAGCCAAAGAGCCTGGGTTGGTAACACCTGACCGGCCATACCGCCATGGAGCTGCACCAGTGCGCCAAGGAGCAGCACAGATCGTATCCCGACTTTTGATTTGCGGGGCACTAACTCTACCGGGCTGCACGGAAACCATTAATCAAATCCAGGACAACATTATTTCCAAGATTATTTCCGAGCACGCCGGCCGGAAAAACAGGAACAGCAGTTCCCGTGGGCAATCCAAAAAAAGCGTAGTAAAGCAAGTTAAGGAAAGATACGATCAGGTCAACCGCCGATTGGACAGAGTTGCTTCGATTCTGGCCTCCGTGAATGACGAATCGAGTGAAAAGGCGGCGATTGAGGAGGTCTTCCAACGAAGAAATTCTGCGGAACCGGCAGCGACCCTAAAGACACTCGGATTGCAGTACGAATTGCAACAGATCAAGGAGCCTCGTATCAATCGGATCCATGTATTACGGGTCAATTTCGAGGCTGGAAAAATCAAACCGGCGGTCGTGGTTGGCGCCGATCCAGATGGAGACGGGCCAGCCGAGACGGCGTTGACGAGTCCCTTGAAGCTGGCGGCGGGGCCCGCGGTGGTGGCGTTCATCAAT
>Ga0310121_10001831_pt1 | contig 21050 bp, 22 predicted proteins | sample CB27_Tmax_986_MG_FD_203504 | JGI IMG/M metagenome (GOLD analysis project Ga0310121, IMG submission 203504) | Marine microbial communities from Western Arctic Ocean, Canada - CB27_Tmax_986 | ecosystem: Environmental > Aquatic > Marine > Oceanic | place: Canada: Western Arctic Ocean | collected...
GAAGACCGTCTCATCGATGATGTGGTCGGCGGCCGCAAACCCAGCTTCAACATCGCCGACCTCCCACTCATCGGTCACCTCACCATCGGTCGGCAGGGTGCCGCGGTCAACCTCGGACCAATCCACGTTGGTCCACGTCACGTCTTTCAGTTCCCGACCGTCCAGTGTGTTCCCTTCGAGACGCGCGTTCGCCCCACCAGGTCGCAGACTGTCGAGTGGGTCGAGCGAAAACGGCAGCGGTTCAAGGTCGATTCGCACCTGCTCAATCGCATCGGCCGCCACTTCCTCGGTCACCGCCGCAACCGCCAGAATTGGCTCCCCCTCATACAGCGGCTCGTTGGTCAGCATCTGCTCACCAGGCGCCTCTACCACCGGTAGATCGTCCGCCGTGAGGATAGCCTCCACACCCGGCATCGCCAGTGCTGCCCGCGTATCCAGATTCAGGACCCGCCCATGCGGCATCGGACTCAGCAGCAGCTTCGTAAACAGCATGCCTTCCGCCCGAAAGTCTTCGGCATACTTCGCCCGCCCCGTCACCTTCGCTATTAGGTCCGGCGTCGAATAGTCTTTCCCGATTAACTTGTAGTCGGCCACGTCAGCTCCTCCGTGACAATTCCGCGGCACGCTCCGCGACATTCAAGATCTTGTTGTAGTCCGCACACCGGCACAGATTCCCCGATAGATACTGCGCCGCCTCCGCCCGGGTTGCCGTCGGCTGCGCCTCCACCAGCGCCACCATATTCATCACAAACCCCGGCATGCAGAACGCACACTGGAACCCTTGCTCCTCCACCACCGCCTGCTGCACCGGATGTAACGTCCCATCCGCCGCCTCCAGCCCCTCAATAGTCTGTACCGCCCGCCCCCGTACCTGATGCGTCAGCATCGAGCACGAGTAGTGCGGTACCCCGTCCACCAGCACCGTGCACGCCCCACACTCCGACCGGTCACACCCAATCTTCGTTCCCGTTAACCCCAGCTTGTACCGCAGTGTCGTCGCCAGCGTCTCCTGCGGCAACACATCTACCCGCCGCTGCTGCCCGTTGACTGTCAACGTCACCAGCCGCTCCACCGACCCCGCCGCCTGCGCCCGCGCCACCGTGCCATCCCGAAACACGTAGCTCGACGCCGACACGCTCGCGCCCGTCGCAATCACCCCTTTGATAAACGTGCGCCGCGAAAACCCGTCAGGGAATGTTTCCTGCTGCTCCTGCTGAATCTGTTCCACGTCTCCCATGAGACGACCTCCTCAGAAATTCGGGGCCCTGACAGAAGGACCGACGACTTGGGACTCTCTGCAAAGCTACCAGCGACTGACCCTTATTGCAACATTTTCAGGCATCTATTGCCAACGGTAAGGCCGGGGGCCTTGGACCGGCAGCGGCGCAATCGCAGGCTACCAATTGCCGCTACTGAATCGGAGGCTGCCGCTCCCAGTAGAGGTGGCCGCCCTCCATTTCGCCCGCCTCGTTGAGACTCGGCGGGCCGCCTAGTCTCAAGACATTACCGGTGAACTGATAGAACCGTTTCGTGGCATCTACGTTCCGGGCCGGGCGCAGATGACCTTGCTGATTGTGCATGAGAAACCGCGGCTCGTAGGTCTCGTAAGTCGTGAAACGCCCAAAATAGCCTCCATAGGTCTGAAACGCCTTTAGCGCCTCGTCTGGAGTCGATCGAACGCCGGCGTACTCCGTCCGGCCCTCCTTGTGCATGAGGTGAACCATCATGTGACCGGTTGGTGTGTAGATGATGTAGGAAGTGCCGGCACGCTCTTCGTTGCGCTCTCCGTGAAATATTTGCTGTCCGTCTTTCTCCCTGTACCGGTCTGTGTACAACAACCTATGGAACCCGACGAATTGCTTCTCTTCAACCGAGAGCGGCGCGTTCGGCAGGCGCTCCCAGATCAGGCGGCGGGTCGCTGTGAGCTTGCCGCCGCCATCTGCTGGAGCCGGCGTGAGGATGAGGCGGTCGCCCTCGAAATCGTAGAAACGCTTCACGTCCACGATGGCGCCTTGGTTGATATGGCCAAAGCGTTGATGCACGACAAACTGTTGCTGGTCGTCGACCGTGAACGACCCGAAGTACGCTGTGTACCCTCGCAGTGCAACCTGCACCTCTCCCGCGGTCGGCGGATTGGAAGAAAACGGCAACCGGCTCCGGGGCATGATGTGCACGCCCATATGACCGGTGTCGGCATAGGTGATGTATCCGATTCGATTAAAGTCTGGGGTCTCGGCCCATGTCCCGCTGTCAGTATCCTTGACCTCGATCGTAATGAGCCTGTACGTCCCAACGAATTTCGCCCGATCGCTCGTCAACGTGGGCCCCTGCGCCGCCTCTACTGGGGCGGCCAGATCAACCGCCACTCGGACGCCGAACAGGATCAGAATGGACATAGCTCCGACGACGGTCAGGACTGTCCCAAGAGTGATGGTCGCCATCCTCGTCATCTATGAATCTCCCTTGTGTGCCTTTGTACGCACCTCTCTGAAGGTAATAGTAGGTGGCCGCAGCATACCACTGGGCCAGCGGAAGGCAAGTGCCATTGTCTGGATAGACGCAGGCGGTGCCAGGTGCCTACACGACCAGATGGCGCCTATCGGTTAACCGGCCACTCGCTTGGAGAAGTAGCTCGAACCGATACGCTGACTCTCTCAGGCGCTGAATCTGGGCCGCCTCCGCAGCAGCACGATTACCTGAGTAGTGCTAGGCGGGAGTTTCTCTGGAGTCCCCGCCCGAGTTCTGGCCACGCGCACCGCCCGGCCTGAACTTTGCCGCTTCGTACTCCAACGACACGCCGCAGGCGAGGCACGCGACCGATCGGTTCAGTCTCAGAAGACCGACCTTCTCATGCGTCTCTTCACCGCAATGATCGCATACGAGTGCGACTAGGTCGTCGTCCAAAATGTTCGCCATAAATCCTCCTGTACCATTTACCGTTGCGCTTTACCGAATGGCGCCCGTGAGCGGATCAATTATGGACCGGTGGGTCACTGTTGCCAAGCCGGTTCTAGCTCTTGAATCTCACGTCGCTAACCGAGCCTTCCCCTCGCTCCCGGACATTTCTTGGGTAATCGTGACGGGTGAAAACCGTAAGCGCGTTGGTGCCCAATACCGAGTACCCACCGGTCCGCACCAAGACTTTCGCCCTGAAACGCTTCGCCAGCAGGGTAACGTCTTCGTCCTGGTTAGCAGCGGGGAAACGGCCAGCCTGACAACCGCGAGCCGGACCAGGGAATCTTGACAAACCCGCCCGCCGAGACCTCTTCAGTTAACGTGCGCAGTCTCTGCGCCGGCTGTTCGTCGGGGACTGCTATTTTTAGTACATGAGAGCGACAAGGTGGTGTGCTCGTTCGGTGTTTACCAGAAACGAATTAAGATTCGGCTTATGATCCGGCCGATCACGAAATACGGTGACAGGGTGCTTCGAACCCGTGCCGAGAAAGTGATGGATATCACCGCTGATGTCCAGGCGCTCATCGACGACATGATTGAAACGATGTATGCCGCGCCAGGCGTCGGTCTGGCCGCGCCTCAGATCGATGTGTCTCTTCGAATTTTTGTCGCCGACCCTTCGTCCGGGCGCCGAGCCGGTGACCTGCTGGTCATGATTAACCCGGACGTCGTCGAGCGTGAAGGGGTTCAGGCAGAATCCGAAGGATGTCTGAGCGTTCCCGGTTTCGAAGCACCGGTACCTCGCCCGACCAGGGCGGTCGTACGCGGCCTCGACCGCGACGGCACGCCGCACTCGGTTGAAGGAACCGGACTCCTGGCGCGAGTATTCCAGCACGAGATCGACCATCTTGACGGGTCGTTGTTTGTGGACCATCTACGTGGACTCAAGCGTGACATGATCGTACGAAAGATCAAAAAACTCCAACGGGCGGGGAAATGGTGAAGACGGTCTTCTTCGGAACGCCCGCGTTCGCCGTACCGATCCTCGAACGGCTTCTCACTTCCCCACACGACGTCGCCGGCGTCGTCACACAACCCGACCGACCGCGCGGTCGAGGCCAGCGAGTGTCAGCGTCGCCGGTGAAAGCAGTCGCTGAGACCAACCACTTACCGGTGCTCCAACCAGAGCGGATGACAGATCCTGACTTCGTCGAAGCTCTCAGGAGACTTCAACCTGATCTCGGTGTGGTCGCGGCCTACGGTAAGTTTTTTCCCGACCATCTGCTGGATCTTCCGCGACTCGGTATGATCAACGTGCATGCATCGCTCCTGCCAAAGTACCGGGGCGCCGCACCGATTCATCGGGCGGTAATGGCCGGCGAGAAAGAGAGCGGTGTCACCATTATCAAGCTCGTACGCGAGATGGATGCTGGACCGATGCTTCGCCGGGAGCCAATTCCGATCGGACCAGACGAGACTAGTGTCAGCCTGGAGCCGCGGCTCGCCGAGCTCGGTGCCGAGCTGCTGGTCCAGACGATCGACGCACTTGATACGGGCCGGGTCGTCGCCCGTGACCAGGATCCGAGCCAGGTCACATTCGCGCCCAGACTCAGCCGTGACGACGGCCGGATCGATTGGACAAAAACGGCGCCTCAGATCCACAACCAGGTCCGCGGCCTACACCCATGGCCTCACGCCTTCGGCTACCTCAATAACGTCCGCTATCTTTTGCTTCGCACCAGAGTCGTCGCGAGCCTGGCTCCGAGTCCAAACGACCCGCCACCCGTGGTCGGTCAGGTGCTGGAAGCGGCGAAGGATCGCCTGATCGTTTCGACAGGGCAGCAAACGGCCCTCGCACTCCTGGAGCTCCAGTCGGAGGGCCGACACCCATTGACGACCCGCGCCTTCCTGGCTGGGCATCGTCTCGCTCCCGGCGCGGTCTTTCTCCCTGTTTCCTCATGACAGCGCCCGCTCGCCGCGCCGCCCTCAGAGTACTTCGTGACGTCCACACCAAACACACCAACCTCTCGGATGCTCAGGCGCGCGTACGTACGACCCTGTCTGACCAACGTGACCGCGCCCTCGCGACTGAAATCGCCGTGGGTACCCTCCGATGGCGAGCTAGCCTCGATTTCATCATCGGGGAAGCCTCATCGCGGCCCTTGACTCGTGTCGATCCCGATGTCCTCGATCTTCTCCGACTATCCACCTATCAGATTGTCTATCTGAAGCGGATTCCTAACCATGCGGTCGTTTACGACGCCGTTGAATTGGCCCGTGATCTAGGTAAGACCAGTGCGGCGACGTACGTCAATGCCGTGTTACGTGCAATTACCAAGGGAGATTTTTCCTCCCGCCTTCCGTCGCTCCCGCCCGCCATCGGTCTCAAGGACCGTGGCTGCCGTCAGCAGGCACTCGACTACCTAAGCGTCACGCGGTCGCACCCGAGATGGCTGGTCGAGCGCTGGTACGACCGATACGGCGCTGAGGCCGCAATTGAGTGGACCCGCTTTAACAACACACCAGCTCCGATTACCTTGCGAGTTAACACCTTGGTTATCTCAGCCCAGCAGCTGGCCAACGACCTTGCGCGCGACGGTGTTGAGACCAGGACCGGCAGGTGGACGCCAAACGCGTTGATCGTGACCCGGGGAAATCCACTGGGCTCGGCGCTCGCAACCCGTGGTCTGTTCTGGTTCCAGGACGAGGCGGCTCAGCTCGTCGCTGAACTCGTGACAGCGGAGCCAGGCGACCATGTGCTGGATGCCTGCGCTTCCCCCGGTGGGAAATCGCTTATCGTCGCCGGGGCCATGGCGGACCAGGGACTGCTCGTCTCGGCTGATATCCGTCCCAATCGAACGGCGCTGCTCTCGCGAATTCTAGCGCAGGCCGGAACTCTGTGCACCCAGGTTGTACGTCTCGACGCTCGGTATCCGCCTTTCGGGCCGGTTCACCAGTGGGTCGTGTTGGATGTGCCGTGCTCGGGCTTTGGCACGCTTAGACGCGACCCAGACATCAAATGGAAACGAACCGCTGACCACCTATCCCAACTGGTCGCCACGCAATCGGCACTGCTTGACGGCGCGGCAACTGCCGTACAACCGGGGGGAAGACTGCTATACGCCACCTGCTCCAGTGAACCTGAGGAAAACCAGGCCGTCGTCAAGCGCTTTCTGGAGAGCCACCCGACGTTCACAATCGAACGACCATCAGTCCCTCGCCTCGCTCCACTTATCGATCAGGACGGCTTTTTCCAGACGGTTACCCACCGCGATCGTCTCGAGGCGTTTTTTGCCGCCACGCTCAGACGCCACGTGCCATGAACTTTTTACAAGATAAGCACCTGCGCTACACTGGTAAACTGGATGGCGGCAAAAGTACCACTCACGAAGTGGGCTTTTAGAGTCGGGAAGCTGGTCGCCCTCCTGGGTGCGCTCGGGGCCACCTATGGACTGTCTGCCTTGACGTCGCTCCAGCTGGCTCTAAAGAGCAGAGAAGTTTCCGTCCCCAGCCTGAGAGGGCTGACCCCGGAGGAGGCTGAGGGCGTCCTCGCCGATGCGGGACTCACCTTGCGAATCGACCCGGTCCGCCGAGTAAACGACACAGTCAACCTTGGTCGTGTCGCCGATCAGGACCCGAACTCAGGCCTGACCACTCGTAGCCAACGCAGCGTCAAGACGTGGCTCAGCTCCGGGCCGACACCGGCTTCAATTCCCGGACTGATCGGAGCCTCTGAGCCGGCAGCCCGGCGCAGCCTGGAGGAGAACGGGTTTTCCCTACACAAGCTTTCTGAGATTCGATCGAATCAGTACCAGATCGACGCCGTGGTTGCCCAGGAGCAGCCCCCCGACAGCAATGGCCAGCGGATCTCGCTCCTGGTCAATCGCGGTGAGCGTGGCCGGACGTTTGTGATGCCGGATTTGATCGGTGTCGATAGCGCGGCCGCCGCCGACGTACTCAGGAGCCGCGGATTCCGTATCGCGGTCGTCGCCGACCATCCGTACCCAGGCATCCCACCTGGCATCGTCCTGCGCCAGTCTCCCGAAGCCGGTTTCCAGATCGCCCCTGGCGAATCGATCTCTATTGAGGTCAGCCAGTGACCTTGCGCATTGCGCCGTCTATTTTGTCGGCCGACTTCGCTCGCCTAGCCGAAGATATCGCGCAGGTTGAGCGTGGAGGGGCCGACCTGGTTCACGTCGATGTCATGGACGGACGGTTCGTTCCCAATATCACGATCGGAGTTCCAGTCGTGCGTGCGCTCCGTCGGGTTGTCACGGTTCCGCTCGATGTTCACCTCATGATCGTCGAGCCAGAACGACACGTCGAGGCATTCGCCGACGCAGGTGCGGCAATGCTATCCGTCCACGTGGAAGTGTCACCCAACCTACGTCGTACCCTGGAAGCGATTAAGGTGCTCGGAGTTCAAGCTGGAGCCGTACTGAATCCATCGACACCTGCTAAGGCGGTAGCGTCGGTAGCCGATCTGGTCGATTTCGTGTTGGTCATGTCGGTCAACCCAGGGTTCTCCGGTCAGGACTATATTCCTTCAAGCCCAGCGAAGGTCCGCGCGGTACGAGCACTTCTTGACGAGGCACACAACGACGCACCGGTTGAGATTGACGGCGGCATTCAACCGGGAAACGCTGCTGACGTCGTGGAAGCGGGAGCCGAGATCCTCGTCGCCGGATCGGCGATTTACGGAACCGACAATCCCGCAGCAGCAACGCAAGCCTTACGCAGCGCTGCACTCGCGGGTACACCGATAGCCTTGCGTGGGTCACGGTAATCAGTGTCGTGCCTGTACATTCCTCGCATGTCAGAGTCCGGTACGCGGAAACGGACCAAATGGGTGTGGCGTACTACGCAAATTACTTCGTGTGGTTCGAAGTGGGACGATGTGATTTGCTACGGTCTCTGGGACACACCTACCGCGACCTCGAGAGCGACGGAATCCTTTTACCGGTGATCGAAGCCCACTGCACGTTCCGCGATTCGGCCAGGTACGACGATGATGTTGAAATCGTCACGGCAGGATCACTGGTGTCTCCGGTCAGGGTGCAGTTCGATTACGACGTCTCGCGGCGAGCGGATGGCACGCCACTGGCGACAGGTCGAACGGTGCATGGAGCCGTCAATACGTCCGGGCAACCCCGCCGACTGCCCGAAGAGATTCAGGCGGTCCTGAAGTGAAGGCGGTCGTTACCGGCGCTGCCGGCTTTGTCGGATCAAACCTCACCACACGACTACTTGACGTCGGGGCCCGCGTCACCGGTGTCGACTGCTTCACCGACTACTACGCGCGGGCATTGAAAGAGAAGAACGTAAAGCGGTTTCGCGATCACCCTAGGTGCCGCTTCGTCGAGACCGAGATCGCGACAGCAAACTGGACCGAGCTGCTGACCGACGTGACTCACGTCTTTCATCTGGCGGCGCAGGCGGGCGTCCGGAAAAGTTGGGGCGCAGATTTCGCGATCTACACGACCTGTAATGTTGACGCGACACAGATACTCCTTGAGGCGTGTGTTGGGCGGAACCTCGAACGCTTTGTCTATGCCTCAAGTTCGTCAGTCTATGGGGACGGCGTTGCTATCCCGATGCGCGAGGATGCTCGCCCTCAGCCCGTGTCACCGTACGGCGTGACGAAGCTGGCCGCGGAGCACCTGTGCCAGCTGTACTTTGTAAACCACAAGGTCCCAACTGTTTCACTGCGCTACTTCACCGTCTATGGCCCGTGTCAGCGCCCCGACATGGCCTTTAATCGTTTTCTCCGTGCAATTCAGAACGGCCAGCCGATAACGCTGTATGGTGATGGCGAGCAGACTCGAGACTTTACGTTTATTGACGATGCAGTAAGCGCTACCATCGCCGCTGGCAACCGCGGAAGCTCTGGGCGCGTCTATAACATCGGAGGCGGGGCACGCGTCTCAATGAATCACGTCTTGGATCTGATGGCAACCGTCACCGGGCAGGTTCCGATCGTCGCCCGCCAACCATTGCAGAAGGGTGACATGCACGATACGCACGCCGACGCGACACTGGCGAAACAGGATCTCGGCTTTACTCCGGCCGTGGAACTGGAGGACGGGATTCGCTCCGAGCTCGAATGGATATCTACGATACCGGTACCGACAAAGTGACTACATCACACAATCGACACTTCGCGATCGGCGCACGCCGGCGTTTAGCGTGGTTGGCAGGCATCGCCATGGCGACTATCGGTGCTGCCTGCGGGTCCTCCGAACCGACGATCACACCGGCGACCGTCGGCGGCGACCAGATTCTGTTCGAGCTCGGAACCGCTACCCTTGCGGAAGGCAGGTGGGCAGAGGCACGCGAGTATTTTCTTCAGGTCCGAGACAACTACCCGCAAAGTGGGCTTCGGGCCGACGCCAGGATCGGTATCGCCGATAGCTACGAGAGTCAGGGAGGCCCGGCCAACTACGTCTCTGCTCTCGCAGAATATCAGGACTTTCTCCGCCTCTACCCGACACATCCCCGCGCCGAGTACGCACAGTTCAAGCTCGGCATGGTCCATCATCACCAGATGCGACCACCTCAGCGGGATCAGACGTGGACCCAGTCAACGATTCGTGAGTTCGAGCTGTTCCTCGAAGGATACCCAAACAGTGAGACAGCCGGCGAAGTCCAAGGCTACCTCCAAGAGGCCAAAGATCGTTTGTCGGAATCAGAGTTTGTCGTCGGGCAGTACTACTACCGACATGAGTGGTGGCCAGGAGCGATCGAGCGCCTGCAGACGGTGATCGACACCAATCCGGCATTTACCGGTCGCGAGTCTACATATTTCTATCTAGCCGACGCGTTCTACCAAGGCGGTGAGCTTGCGAAGGCGTTGCCGGCGTTTCAAATCCTGCTTGAGGAGTTCCCGGGTACGGAGTTCAACGAAGAAGCCACCGCCGCTCTCGCGGATATCGAAACGCGGCTAGCAGCTGGTTTCACCGCACCCCTCGAGTCGAACGAGGAGGACAACGGCGACGGTTTTTTCGTCGTGGAATCTCCTATCTCCAAGTAGCCCCCGCCTCGGCGCTGAGGCGGTCCTGCCTTTCAGGACTCTTTGCCGGTCAGAGGCAGATTCCGAGGCGGGAGAACCAACAGAGACCGCGTGTGCGCCCCGCGTCGCCGAAGCAGTCGGAGACCGCACGCTAACCGTCGTCTGGGCCAGGATGGCACGGCTACTTAGTCCGCAGTCTCGACGATGCCCACGGAAGGATCCCCTGGTCAATGCCTAGCTATGATTTCGTCACACGCTTCGTGGTTTACGTGCCGTGACGGAACTTGTCGAGGCGGGTACCGTCATTCTTGGCACCTACACAACGACAACTCCATTGGTCACCTTCAAGATATTGTAAAAATCGGTGACCTGGTGGCACAGTAACAGTGAGGACCTGCTCCACCTCGTGCGTCAGCCGGCGCGTCTCGATGAGCGGGTCACCCGGCGCCTCGCCTGTTCAAAATCCGCAACCTTCGGGTCCGACAGTACTTGACTGTAGCGCCGGTAGTAGTCGGCGGCCGAGACAAGCGCCACGATCAAAACACCCCACAGGGCTACCGTCCCGAGGATGTAGAACAGTTCCACCTGGCTACCAAGCATCAACAGTAGGATGGCGACGATCTCCATTACCATCTTGACCTTACCCAGGCGTGAGGCGGGAATGTTTACGCCCCGGCCATGCGCAATGCTCCGGAGTACGGTGATCGCAAGCTCGCGGCCGAGGATCACCCACACCATCCACGCAGCTGCCAGCTCCATCCAGACGAGCGACACCAGCGCCGCCGTGACTAGAAGCTTGTCGGCCAGCGGATCCATCATCTGTCCCAACGCCGTCACCTGGCGACGCCGACGCGCCAGGTATCCGTCAAGCCAGTCGGTAAACGCCGCCACTCCAAATATTGCCGCGCCGACGACTTCTTTGGGAAGACCGAAAATTAGCTCGGCCTCGAATCTCGTTAGCAGAACGACGACGAGAAACGGGACAAGAAAGATGCGAACCAGGGTCAGTACATTCGGGAGATTCATCACACGCACTGTCACGTCTGCAACACGCTGCCCACTTACATTGTAACCCGCCAACTCCGGACTGAATCCAACGCCGGCTGCGGGACGGTAGGCTATGATCTCTGATCATGAAGGCCGTTCTCCTGGCTGGAGGGCTTGGTACGCGTCTCCGGCCGCTTACCCTCAATACGCCGAAACCGGTCGTTCCAATCTTTGATCGCCCGTTTCTCCACTACCAGATCGAACTCCTCAAGCAGCTGCCTGAAATCGACGAGGTGATTCTCAGCTTGAACTATCAACCGGAAGCGATCGAGCGTGTGGTCGGCGACGGATCCGACATCGGTCTGCACATTCGATACGTAGTCGAACCGACACCACTCGGCACGGGGGGCGCCGTTAAATATGCGTCAAGCGGTATCGAAGGCACCGTCGTCGTATTGAACGGGGATGTCCTCACCGACACCGACCTTCAGGCTGTCCTCGATCTCCATCGGCGTCGCGACGCCCAAGCCACCATCGTATTGACACCGACCGAGAACCCTTCGGCTTACGGCCTGGTAGAGACGGAAGAAGCCGGTGATGTGCGGCGCTTCCTCGAAAAGCCAGGCGCTAATGAGATCACCTGCGACACGATCAACGCTGGTATTTATATCCTGGAAACCCAGACGTTCGACCGGATCCCGGCGGCCACGAACTGGTCGATTGAGCGGAAGTACTTCCCATCACTCGTCGCGCGCGGCGACACGTTTGTCGCCTACGTCCACCGCGGCTACTGGATCGATATCGGGACACCAGAAAAGTACATGCAGGCCCATCGCGACATCATGACCGGAATCTGTCGCGCCTATCCTTTTGCCGATGACACGACTGGCCAGCCGCGCGTCGCCGTCGACGCCGTCGTCGATCCAGAAGCCCGGCTTGAAGGGCCCTGCTACATCGCGCCGCACGCCCGGGTCGACGCCGGCGCACGAATCGCGCCCTATAGTGTGATCGGGACATCGGCGTCGGTCGGCACTGGAGCGGTTATCGACGGGGCTGTCCTGTGGCCGGGTTCAGCAGTCGGATCGGAGGCCACGATTCGGCATGCCATTCTCGGCCACGACGTCAACGTCGAAGAACAGGCAGTCGTCGGGCCGGGGGCCGTCATCGGTGACAAGTCGGTTATCACCCGCTATACCCACGTCTGGTAAATCCTCACGAGAGACCAAGAGAGACTATGTCGCCACCGATTGTCGACCCGAGCATCTTTAAGGCCTACGACGTTCGCGGGCTCTATCCCGATCAGATTCGAGAGGACATCGCGAAGCAAATTGGGCAAGCGTTCGTGGTATATCTGAACGCCAAGCGCATTGCTGTCTCTCGCGACATGCGTCTGTCATCACCCATTCTCGCGGCGGCATTCATCGAGGGCGCTCGTGAGCAAGGAGCAGACGTAGTCGACTTCGGGATGCTCGCCACCGACATGTTGTACTTCGCCGTCGCGCGCGATCAGTTCGATGGCGGCGCCCAGATCACGGCATCCCACAATCCGAAACAATACAACGGCATAAAACTAGTGCGACAGCAGGCAATCCCGTTGAGCGGCGACGAGGGCATCTCGGACATCCGAGACATGATTCTCGCCGACCAGCTTCCGACAGCGGGACCACTAGGAACGTTGTCCGAAAGCCACCTCCTTGATGACTACATCGACCATGTCATGTCATTCATCGATCCCTCTGTGATTCAACCCTTCCGGCTCGTCCTCGACGCCGGGAACGGGATGGGTGGCCTGGTTGGACCTCCACTCTTTGACCGGCTTCCGTGTGATACCACGCGTTTGTGCTTCGAGATCGACGGCACGTTTCCTAACCACCAGGCCAACCCGCTCCTCAAGGAAAACCGACGGGGCCTCATCGACCGGGTACTCGCTGAGCAATCAGATGCGGGGGTGGCGTGGGATGGCGACGCGGACAGATGCTTCTTTGTCGATGGTGACGGTGAGTTCGTCCCAGGTGACTTCATCACGGCGCTCCTGGCCGAGGCGTTCCTACGTAAAGAGGCGGCGGCCACAATCGTCTACGACGTGAGGGCCAGCCATGCGGTAAAAGAGACGGTCGAACGGTTTGGGGGATCGGCCTTAATGAACCGGGTCGGCCACGCCTTCTTCAAGAAGCGCATGCGCAAAGAGAACGCGGCCTTCGGTGGCGAAGTGACTGGACACTACTACTTCCGGAACAACTTCTTTGCCGACAACGGATTTATTCCAGCACTTCTAATCCTAGAACTCATGTCGGTTAAGAAGATGACCCTCAGCCAGTTACTGGCGCCACTGCGCGAGAGGTATTTCATCTCGGGTGAAATCAATACTGAAATGCCGGATTCAGACGCGGTCCAGTCAACGATCGCTCGGATCGAGCAGCACTACCGGGACGGGCACACCTACCGGATAGACGGCCTGTCGGTGGAGTACCCCACTTGGCACTTTAGCGTCAGGCCTTCCAATACCGAACCCTTCATCCGACTGAACCTCGAAGGGAATACACAGGAACAGATGGAGACACGGCGGGACGAAGTCCTGTCGTTAATTCGCGGCTAGTGGCCTATTATCGACAACCTCATTGTCGATCGCCGATCGGACAGCCCTAGTTCCCTCAGTCAAGATCGACGAAGGTGACAGCATTCCAGCTACACTGCAGAGGACATGACGATGAAGATGACCAATCTCTTATTCGCGCTGCTTCTGGCAACCGGTGTGGCCCTGGGGCAGGAATCCGAAGCCAGGCTTCACACAGCCACCTTTGCGGGCGGCTGTTTCTGGTGCATGGAACCTCCGTTCGATGAGCTGACAGGTGTGATCTCCACCATGTCTGGTTACATCGGTGGGCACGCAACAGATCCGACCTACGCAGAAGTGTCGGCGGGTGTTACCGGTCACACCGAAGCCGTGCAGGTGCTCTACAACCCCGCCGTCATTACATACCCGCAACTGCTCGATGTGTTTTGGCGAAATATCGATCCGGTGGCGCGAAACAGGCAGTTCTGCGATTCCGGATCACAGTACCGCAGCGGGGTGTTCTACCACGATGAGGAACAGGAGCGACTGGCGCGCCAGTCGAAAAACTCGCTGGAACGGTCAGCGCGTTTCAGCGAACCAATTGCGACCGAAATAACCGAGGCGACAGTGTTCTATGCGGCAGAGGAATATCACCAAAACTACTACATGAAAAATCCCCTTCGCTACAAGTTCTACAGCTATCAGTGCGGTCGAGAGAAGAGGTTGAAGCAGCTCTGGGGCAACATAAATTGATACCCCGTGACAGCAACGACTCAAACCGGTGGAGGTGTTCGCCGTGGCGCTGTCACAGGTGGTTCATACACCCTCTACTGCATGCCCATCTATATACCCATGATTGAAACGAATGGAGCGGGAGACGGGGGTCGAACCCGCGACCTTCAGCTTGGGAAGCTGACACTCTACCACTGAGTTACTCCCGCTCGACATGGCAGCAACAGCTAGTATAGCAAGCAGTTGACCGCCTTCAGCGCCCCTACTTCGCAGTAAGACTCACACCCTCCCACCGCATTCTTCGCCTTGCAAGATACCCTGACAGCTGGCGATGCGGCCCTTGCTGTCGCGCTCGACCTCGGGTTAGCATGTCCCCCGACGTGTCCCTATAAATTGTATAAGCCAAGGAGCCTAGTTAATGTTTCTACGATTCTTTCAACGTCTCTATTCGACTGAGCGAGTCGCTCCAGCTCTGTGCCTGGTAAGTCTGGCTCTCGTCACACTATTCTCGACGGCTTGCGGCCAGGATGGAGTGACGCCAGAAATGGCAGCTGAGATGGTAGCTGACGCGAGGGCGGAAGCGACCGCTGAAGCGGCCGCCGGCGAAAAAGCATCCTTTCTCGCCAACGTCGAAGTGATGCGGGAGAAATTTCTCGGACTCGCCGAAGCCTTTCCAGAGGATAATTACACTTGGCGCCCGATGGAGGGTGTTCGCTCGGTTTCAGAAGTGCTGATGCTCATCGCCACCGAAGGCTACAATTTAGCCCCGTCGGCACTCGGTGGAACGGCAGCCATAAGCCGAGACGAACAGGGCGAACTGAGAATGCTTACCGACAAGGCCGAAGTGATTGACCACCTCAACAAGGGCTTTGACTACCTGAGGATGGAAATTGAGGCGATCGACCCAGCGACCCTGGTCGGCTCACGCGAGCTCTTCGGGCAGGAGCGTACAACTCCGGACATCATTCTGTTCGTGGGTGGCGATATGCACGAGCATCTCGGCCAGCTCATTGCCTACGCGCGGACGAATGAAATCGTGCCGCCATGGAGCCAGTAGACAGACGACAGACTGGGACTCGCATACCGTCAACCTAGTCGCACACCGGTGGTCTGTATCGACCCTGGCAGTCGGTACAGGCCACTAACGCCTGAATAGGCGATTAATTTGCACGTTCAACACCAGGTTCTTGGCCTCCAGAAACCGCGTACCCAGAGCATCCTGGCGCACGTTGTAGACCACAAACAACTCGCTGCCAGTCTGACACGCCCAGCGGAACTTGATGCTGGCTTCGATGGATCGTACGGCTCTTGAAAAGGAGCGTAACCCTGAACATACCGGCTGACGACCTCATCCCGGTGCCTGACCTCGACGTCCCTGAGGGCATTACGTCTATCGGTCGGACAATTTCGGTAAGAGGCGAGGTTCGTTCGGGTGAACACTTAATCATCGAGGGGCGGGTCGAAGGACGCGTCATGGTTCCGGACCACGGACTAGCCATCGGGAAATATGGCAACGTCAGCTCGGAGGTGATGGCCCGAACCGTCACCGTTTTAGGCACCGTAAAGGGTAAGCTCAGCGCGACGGAACGGGTCGAGCTCCTGCCGAGCGGTAAAGTGGAGGGTCGCATCGTGACCGCTAGCCTGATCATGGACGAAGGCTGCTACTTCAAGGGAGTGGTTGACCCGACGCTCCGCGACACAGTCCTTGCAGTCAGCCGGCACAGACTTAAACAAGGCGCCGACGACACCTAGTGTGCCGCCCACGCGTTTTGATACCTCTGGGATTGATAAGGAATACGTGCCAGTCCACAACGCCTTCTTCGACGTCGATGAAAGCGTCCTGACGATCGGGACCCAGTTCTTCGACCGAGTCGCCCGTGAAGCCTCTGGTTGCAAGCCCTAATCACCAGCAAACTCGTAAGCGATGCATTACGGCAATTTCCACCGTTCGCTCGTTTGCGTCGGCTGGGCCTTGGTCTCCTCACTATCGATCAACTGCGGCGGCGGGGATAGGCAGCTTGATTGGAGCGAGGTCGATCGGCTAATTCAGAACGACCACCCTGATGTGCCCAGCGTGACAACTGCCGAGCTCGCCGACGCTCTGGCCAATGGGCGTCATGTTTTACTCCTCGATGTCCGCGAGGCGGCGGAATTTGCCGTGAGTCATCTGCCAGGGGCACAACGGGTAACATCGACTGCTAGCGCCTCTGTCATGCTCGAGAACGCTACCCCGGACACGCTTGTCGTTGCTTACTGCTCCGTCGGTTATCGTTCTGCTGCATTTGTAAAGGACCTTCACGAACAAGGTGTCGCCAATGCGGTCAACCTTGACGGCTCAATTTTTGCCTGGGCCAATGCCGGCCTACCCGTATACCGTGGCGAACTCGAAGTCGACGAGGTTCATCCATTCGACGACACGTGGGGCGTGCTCCTTAGCCGAGAACTCTGGACCTTCGAGCCAACAATCGCGCAGCCATAGCAACTCCTTTTCCCTCGGCCAGGCACGCTATTGCTATCTCACTTTTCTAGGGTAACGTCGCTTTATCGCCCAGGGCGAGACGATTGCGCGCGTTCTCGACTTCTCTGTGGAAGACGAGAAGTGCATCTGCGTTTTCTTGGTCGTCTGTAAAATTGTATGTGCGGCCATCTCTAACTTTGATGCGTAAGTTGTGTTCAAGGTAGTCGACCGTAAACTCTTCCAGAGCGTCGAGTGCAACCTCGAATGCATCGTCGTCACTAGTCTGATAACGGATACCACTCGTGGTGGCCACAAGTACTCCGGCACAGTCGCCGAATCGGTGTTTGTGTACGACGGCAGTCCGTTCATCTAGACGTACTTCTTTAAACGTCACCATCATCGAGGCTGGGGTTCCAGTGACTTCGACGTCCTCTACGTGGGTCTCGTAGCCAGGTGCGGAGACATTGACACGGTATCGACCGGGAGCGAGTGCAGCTGACTTGAACGGTGTTGTTCCCACATACTGGCGGTCTATAAAGACATCCGCCCCATCGATATCGGCCGCGATCTGCAACACAATCTGTGGCGGCGCAGATACCGGGTCCAGTATCGCCGCGGGAGCTGGTTCGAGAATCGGCAGCGGTGTCTCAGTAACCTCTGGCTCGATCGGAGTTGGTTCGGGCTCGGTGGGGACTGCCGTTGGTGCTGCTGGTGGTGCTGATAAAGGTGGCGGCACGGGCGACGTTTCAGGCTCGGGCTGCACCGACGGCCCCAGCAAAAGAAAGTACGTTGCACCGCCCGTCAGAACCATTGCGACCAGTACATAAAGCCAATGGCGCTTCGTCGGCGAAGGATTTTCTGATTCACTTAGTAGCGTCATCAATTCTCCGGAGATGTTAAATTGAAATCCAGGTCTCATCTGCACCAAATCGCTCGATTCGGTGCCGGGAAGTGGAAGTGTGCGACGGGCGCGGGATGCGAGACAGTGCTCGAATTATGGCCGGCGACGCTCTAACGGGTGCTCGGTGCTACCCTCGCCACCGTTATCGGAAATCTCCTACATGGTCACACGCACGCACAAACTATTGAATTATTGGAATAAATTAGAGCATGCCCATAGCGTCTGTCTTTCGCTTTTCATGATACTGAATTACTGAATTGCTACGAAGAGGAGTGCCGCTCGACAGCATCCTTAATTGTGTCGGCGGTAACACCGAAGTGAGAAGCCTCCCACACCACACGTCCTTCTTGAATTAATAGTACCTGCGGTGTCTCATGTCGCACATTTAAGCGCGTTGCCACTGCATCAGAAACATCCTGATGGGTCTGCACGGTGACGATGGCATATTGAGTGACATCTCGATCTTTACTGAGATGTGCCACAAGTTCATCGTGGGCTTGTGCACTGGTACCGCACGTTACACTGTGTTTGAACAACAAGACTAAGCGTTCATCTGATGCCACAATGACACGTTCGAGCGCGTCAACACTGTCGAGAACAATTAAATGCGAGAGCATGACATAAGTGTAGCAATGGTACCCCCAGAACAGAGGTCACCCATGGCCACATAGCGTGTAAGCACCCTCCATGACAACTATCGTAAAGACCTGTGGTTTCGTATCATTACCACTCAGAGGGACATTATTCTCCTCACAACCAGCTTTCTTCGAGACGAGCTGACCGACCACGTAACTGCTTTTTACAAGGGCCCCACAATCACCAACACTTGGAACAGCAGGCTTACGTGGAGCGGGCTCAGTACGGGGACCTCAGTCATCACCGCCAACGCGACCAGTGGCGCGGTTGCGGCAGATGAGCCAGAAACGGTCACGCTGACGTTTCTCCCTGTGGCGTCCAGCACCTATAGTGGCACGCTGACGGTCGACAACAATAAGGCCAGGGGGAGTAATCCTTGTCGTTCTCAGAGACGGCGCAGCCCTGAAAATGGTGTTTGGTAGTGATTTATTTCGCGGGACTCAAGACTACGTGCAGGTGCACATGTGGCTGGCACGGATAGTCTAGCGTGGTATCCCGAACGGATCTGTTTTTGAATAGACCAGACTGCCTAATTTTTTCATTATTGTATATAGGGCAGGTTGCGAAAAATGCAGAACACGATTGGAGAGAACTATGGAGAGCGAAAGCAAGTGCCCGGCGTTGGGTGGGCTTCACAGACAGACGGCGGTTGGAACCATCTCGAACCAACACTGGTGGCCGAGTCAGTTAAACCTGAAGATTCTCCACCAGAACTCTCCCATGTCAGATCCTATGGGCAAGGACTTCAACTACGCTGAGGAGTTCGAGACACTTGACCTGGATGCGCTGAAGAAAGACATCGATAAGTTGATGACGACGTCGCAAGACTGGTGGCCGGCTGACTACGGTCACTATGGGCCGCTCTTTATTCGGATGGCGTGGCACAGCGCAGGCACGTACCGCATCGGCGACGGCCGCGGCGGCGCATCCTCCGGTACACTACGCTTTGCTCCCCTCAACAGCTGGCCCGACAACGGAAACCTCGACAAGGCGCGCTTGTTGCTCTGGCCGATTAAGCAGAAGTACGGCCGGAAAATTTCGTGGGCCGACTTGATGATATTTAGCGGTAACTGTGCCTTGGAGTCGATGGGATTCAAGACGCTCGGTTTCGCTGGCGGACGCGAGGACATCTGGGAGCCTGAAGAGGACATTTACTGGGGTCCTGAGAACACGTGGCTTGCAGACGAGCGTTACAGCGGCGACAGGAACCTCGCGGAGCCTCTCGGTGCCGTTCAAATGGGTCTAATCTACGTAAACCCGGAAGGGCCAAACGGTAAGCCAGATCCGCTCGCTGCAGCAAGGGACATCCGAGAAACATTCAGGCGCATGGCCATGAATGACGAGGAAACGGTTGCGCTTATTGCCGGCGGACACACGTTTGGTAAAGCACATGGTGCTGCCGCTGGGGACCGGTATGTCGGTCCCGAGCCAGAGGGTGCCAGCCTAGAGGAGCAAGGTTTAGGCTGGAAAAACAGCTTCGGCAGCGGCAAAGCCAGTGACACAATCACCAGCGGCTTGGAGGGCGCATGGACCACAAACCCGGTGAAGTGGGACAACAATTACTTCGATAACCTGTTCGGCTACGAATGGGAGCAGGTGAAGAGCCCTGCCGGTGCGACACAGTGGGCTCCCACGAATGCATCTGCAGCGGGTACCGTGCCGGATGCTCACGATCCGTCGAAGAAGCACGCCCCCATGATGTTCACAACGGACATCGCACTGAAAATGGACCAGCTCTACGCGCCGATTTCGAAGCGCTTCCACGAGAACCCGGAGGAGTTTGCAGACGCCTTCACTAAGGCGTGGTACAAGCTGACGCACCGTGACATGGGACCCCGCAAGCGATGTCTGGGTCCATTGGTTCCTGCAGAACCACAGTTGTGGCAAGACCCCGTCCCCGACGTCACTCATGATTTGATTGGAAAGCGAGATATCGTTGACCTCAAGGGCAAGATACTCGCATCAGGACTGTCCATTTCGCAGCTGGTCTCGAGCGCCTGGGCGTCGGCGGCAACGTTCCGTGGCACCGACAAACGCGGCGGGGCGAATGGAGCGCGCATCCGCCTCGCGCCGCAGAAAGATTGGGAAGTGAACAGCCCGGGCGAACTGGAGAAGGTGCTGCAGACACTGGAGGAGATCCAAACGGCATTCAACAGCTCGCAGCCCAACGGGAAGATGGTCTCGCTCGCTGACGTAATTGTTCTAGGCGGGTGCGCAGCCATCGAGGACGCGGCGAAGAACGCCGGTCACGACGTCCAGGTTCCCTTCTCGCCTGGACGCGCAGACGCGTCGCTGGAACAAACCGACGTGGACTCATTTGCCGTGCTTGAGCCCACCGCAGACGGGTTTCGTAATTATCTCGGAGTTGGACACCGAAGATCGGCGGAAGAGCTCCTGGTGAATCGGGCCCACATGCTGACACTGACCGCTCCTGAGACGACAGTGCTCGTCGGCGGCATGCGCGTCCTCAATACAAACGTCGGGCAGTCCACACTCGGCGTCTTCACGAAGCGGCCTCAGATGTTAACCAATGATTTCTTTGTGAACCTGCTCGACATGAACACTAAGTGGCAGGTGTCCTCCACAGCCGATCACGTGTTCGAGGGACACGACTACGAGACGGGCGAGCTCAAGTGGAGCGGCACCGCAGTCGACCTGATCTTCGGTTCGAACTCCCAGCTCCGAGCCATCGCGGAAATATATGCATGTGACGACTCGCAGGAGGCGTTCGTGCGTGACTTTGTGGCAGCGTGGGACAAGGTGATGAATCTTGATCGCTTCGACCTTGCCTGATCTCAGCGAAGTGCTCGTAACGTTCGTCTGCTTTTACATCTGACACGCCGAAGTAACTGCGGACTGCAAAGGCCTCAGTCCACAG
>Ga0310121_10001832_pt1 | contig 21049 bp, 15 predicted proteins | sample CB27_Tmax_986_MG_FD_203504 | JGI IMG/M metagenome (GOLD analysis project Ga0310121, IMG submission 203504) | Marine microbial communities from Western Arctic Ocean, Canada - CB27_Tmax_986 | ecosystem: Environmental > Aquatic > Marine > Oceanic | place: Canada: Western Arctic Ocean | collected...
GCACTTGGCGGATACGTTGATGCGCCTACAGCGTTTTGATGAGAGCATCGTTCTCTATCAAATTTTGGCCGACAGTTATCCGGACAAGCCCGGCTATTGGAAATTGCTCGGCGATGCGGCGCGCGCCAAGGGCGATAAACCCGTGGCGATTCGCGCGTACACCACCGCGCTGGAACGAGGCCACGAGAAGACAAAATTGACATCCGTGGTCGAGCAACTCGTGCGAGAGAGCAACACGGAATCCGACACCACCCCATAAAGACGATTCGGAACGCTCTCTGGATCGGTGCTCTTAGGCGAAGGGATCTTGCTTCAACACCGTTTGCCCACGTCCCGGGCCAATCCCGATGATGTGAATGGGTACACCAACTTCGCGGGCCACAAGCGCAAGATAGTCTCGGGCCGCCCGTGGCAGCTCTTCTTCTAAACGAACCTGCGTTAGGTCCTCACTCCATCCTTCGACGTCCATGTACACCGGCTCCGAATGAGACAGCACGTCTGCTCCTACGGGCATTTCATCTGTTTGGCTGCCGTCGGGCAGGCGGTAATGGGTGGCCACACGCAATGTCTCTTGGCCCGACAACACGTCGAGTTTTGTGAAAGCGAGCTCCGTGAGACCGTTCACGCGCACCGCATATCGCAGCGCGGGGAGGTCGAGCCATCCACATCGTCGGGGTCGTCCAGTGGTGGCGCCGTATTCGCCACCGCTGGCGCGGATGGCTTCTTCCCGGTCGCCACCGATGCCCGTCGGGAAGGGCCCGCCGCCCACGCGGGTGACATACGCTTTTGCGATACCGATGATGGCGCCGAGCTGGTTGGGCCCAATCCCGCTTCCAGTGCATGCTGCTGCGGCCACCGTGTGGCTGCTGGTGACGAAGGGGACGGTGCCGTGAATGACGTCCAGTAAGGTGCCCTGGGCCCCTTCGAAGAGCACATTCTTTCCTTGTTTTAGCGCGTTGTTGAGAAGCAAACCGGTGTCCGAGATGTGCCGAACCATGGGCGCTCCCTGCTCCAAGGCGGCGTCTATCACCTCATCGACGCTCAGAGGAGCTTGTCCGTAGTAACTCAGCAGCGCGTTTTTTTCGGGCAAGATGGCTTGGACTCGGTCCCTGAGGTCGTCGGGATTGCGCAACGCGCGGGTCGGAATGGCGCGGCGAGCGGCGATGTCCTCGTAGGCGGGGCCGATGCCGCGACCTGTTGTGCCAATGCGGCGGTTCCCGGCGGCTTCTTCCCGCGCGTGGTCCAACATCTTGTGGTAGGGCATGATCAGCGCGGCCGAGGCGCTGATTTGCAGACGATTTGGATCGTCGAGCAGTCCTTTGCCCTTGATGAGATTGAGCTCGTCCACCAGCACCGCCGCATCGATGACCACGCCCGGACCGATGACACATGTGGTGTTTGGGTGGAGCACGCCCGACGGGATCAGATGCAACACGGTGGTCTCTTGGTCGACCACCAAAGTGTGTCCCGCGTTGTTGCCTCCTTGGAAGCGCGCCACGATGTCTGCCCGTGCGCTGAGCAGATCGACGATCTTTCCCTTTCCTTCATCGCCCCATTGGGCTCCGACGATCACGGCTGCCGGCATTGGAGACTCCTCATTCGAATTTCAGTGAGACCTTCTTCGTCCATTGCAAAGCCTGCGGCGGGGGTATCTCGGCCGTATTGGCTCAGAAGGTTGTCGTACCGTCCTCCGGAACATACGGCTTGTCCCAGACCGGGCACATAGGCATGGAGTACAAACCCGGTGTAATACCCAAACCCGTGACTTTCCCCGAGATCCAGCATGATTCTCGCCGATATGCTGCGCTTGGAAAGAGCGTCTGTGAGCGTCTCCAGCCGGCTGGCCGCCTCCTGGAGGCCTTCGTTGTGAGCCGCCGTGGCTCGTACGCGACGAACGACGTCACCGGGCTCCCCGTACAGTTCGGTGAGTGCTTGGAATAACGCGATCCGATCGGCCGGCAGTCCCATGGCGGCTCCGGCTTGCTGCACACCACTCGTGTCTTTGCGTGCCAGCAGGGTGCGCATTGTCTGGGCGTCGTCGTCGGACCAATCGTGCCCGTCAAAGGCGGCGGCGATACAACCCGCATGGCCGATGGAGATCGTGTGGTTTTGGATTCCAAGGGTCGTCAGCGCGGAGTCGCACAATGTGATGATCTCCGCATCGGCGTCCACCCCTTCAGGCCCGATCAGCTCCACACCCGCCTGCGCCACTTCGCGTCGATGAAAATCGGGATGGTGCCGAAGGCGGAACACGCGACCGAAATAGCACACGCGAATGGGCAAGGGGACGTTGGCCATGGAGCCCGCCATCATGCGCGCGATTTGGGGTGTAATGTCCGTTCGTAGCGCCAAGATCTCCCCATTCTGAGGGTCCACAAAGCGCATGACACGGGCTGCTTCGTTGGCGCCTAGGCCGCGTTCGAACACGGCGGCCAATTCAAAGGTGGGTGTCAGTACACGCTCGTACCCTTGCTTTTTGAAGGCCCCGAGCAGTTCGTCTTGCAGCGCATAAAACGCCGCGGCCAACTCGGGAGGGAAGTCCCGAACCCCGACGGGTGTGGTGGAAGGGACGCTGGTTAGAACGGGCATCGCGTGGCCTACAATGTCATGCTGCGAACGGATCGAACGTGAGACTGGCTTTCAATCTCATGGATGATGTCGTCGGAGAGTTCTTGATCCACACACCAGATGGCGATGGCTTGGTGCTCTTTTTTGTTGAGGCCCACGTGAAGGCGACTGACGTTGACCTGATTCGAGCCCAACACAGTTCCCACGTTGCCGATGACTCCGGGCATGTCGTCGTTGTGCACCAGCAGCAATTCCCCATGGAGCGGAGCCTCGATGGCCATTCCGTTCAACCGAACGAGGCGCGCTTCCCCCTCATGGAAGAGTGTTCCCGACGCCTTGCTGTTCTCGTCGTTTCGGACCAAACGAACCGACATGAGATTGGTGAATGTGCCGCTGGCATTGGATCGGCTCTCTTTGATGACCAATCCTTGCTCTGCCGCCAAGATCGGCGCGTTGACTAGATTTACGGGAACATCCATGACGGTACTCATGAGGCCTTTGAGCACCGAATTGGTGATCAATTGTAACCCGGGCATGTCGCTGAACACCGTGCCCGCGTAGTCCACGTGTACTTCTTTGAAGCCCCCCATCGCGTGGGCTTGAAAGCGTCCTAGACGATAGCCTAGATCCAAGTACGGTTGGACGGCCTCTGGAATTTGTCCGCGGACCGACGGCAGGTTGAGGGCGTTCCGAATGGTGCCTTTGGTCAAAAAGTCAATGAGCTGCTGTACGATCTCAAGCGCCACTTTCTCTTGGGCTTCCGACGTCGACGCACCGAGGTGTGGCGTGCAAATGACGTTGTCTTGGTTGAGCAATGGATGATCGCTCGGTGGCGGCTCGGTCTCGAAGACGTCCAGAGCGGCTCCGGCCACAATCTTTTTCTCCAAGGCATCCAGCAGTGCGCTCTCATTGATGATGCCCCCACGGGCGCAATGAACCAGCAAGACTCCCGGTGTCATCTTGGAGAAGGCTTTCTCGTCAAAGAGGCCACGTGTTTCACGATTGAGTGGCGCGTGGATGGTGATGAACTGAGCGCGTTTCAACAAATCATCAAACTCGACGAGCTCCACCTCAATCTTCTGGGCGCTCTCAACCGATGTGTATGGATCCGACGCGATGACGTTCATACCCAACCCTCGAGCTCGCTCTGCCACAAGGCGGCCGATGTTGCCCAAGCCAACCACGCCCAGTGTGTGCTCATACAGTTCCACGCCCATGAATCGACTTTTCTCCCAGCGACCGGACTTCATGGACATGGTGGCTTGTGGGATCTTTCGTGCCAGCGCCATCATCATGGCGATGGCGTGCTCCGCGGTTGTGATGCTGTTGCCGCCAGGGGCGTTCATCACCAAGACGCCGCGCCGGCTCGCTGCGGCCACATCAATGTTGTCTACACCAATGCCTGCACGTCCAACCACCTTCAGCGCGCTGCCTGCTTCCAGGACCTCTTCCGTGATTTGACTGGTGCTTCGAACAAGGACCGCATCCGCGGTTCTTACCAACTCGCAGAGCTCTTCGTGTGTGGGTTTGTTGGCGACGTCCACATCAATGCCGGGGGTGTTTTGAAGCAATTCAACGCCGGCGGTGTGCAATTTGTCGGCGATCAATACCTTTGTCATGCTATTTGCCCTCGAACACAGCGGCTGCGGCCGCAACGCCTGCTCCCGGTGAAAATTCGTGGCCCAAGTCCGCAAGAGTGCGTTCCAATGCGCTCAATGTGGCGATGATGTCGGCTTGGGAGAACCATCCCAAGTGTCCGATACGAAAAATGCGACCTTTTAGGTGGTCCTGACCGCCAGCGATTTTAATGTTGCGCTCTCCGATGCCTTTGACAATGTCTCCCGCATCGATGTCGTCTGGCGCCCAGGCGGCCGTGACGGACGTGGCGGGAGGATTGGCCAGCAACTTCAAGCCAAGCGCCTGGACTCCGGCCCGCGTGCCGCGTGCCAACATGTCGTGGTGGGCGTGCAGCTTGTCTACGCCCATGGCCAGCATGCGATCCAACACGGTACGCAAACCGACCACAAGGGATACAGGGCTGGTGTAGGCGGTTTGACCCGTCGCTTGGTTCTTTCGTTCTTTGAGGAGATCGAAATAGTAGCGTGGAAGATCCGACTGTTCGGCCATGGCCCATGCCTTCTCCGAGCAGGCGATGAATGCCAGCCCCGGTGGCAACATGAAGGCTTTTTGTGACCCGCTGACCACGATATCGACGCCCCATTTGTCCATTTCCAAGGGCTCCACACCCACCGCAGTAATGCCGTCTACGACACAGAGGGTGTCCGAGCGGGTTCGGCAGAGGGCAGCGATACTCTGGACGGGGTGCCGTACACCCGTGGAGGTCTCACTGGCTTGAACGTAGACGCCCCGCGCACTCGGGTGTTCGTTCAAGGCCGCTTCGATGGCGCCGAGTTCGATCGCTTGGCCCCATTCGACCTCAATTTCCACGACCTGTAGGCCGTACGCACGTCCAATTTGTCCCCAGCGTTGGCCGAATTTTCCACCGGCGATGGTGATGATCGTATCGCCATGGCGGCAAAAATTGGTGACGGCTGCCTCCATGGCTCCCGTACCACTGCTGGACAACATCAATACCTGCTCATTGGTTGCAAAAATAAGCCGTAAATCGTCGCTACACGACTTGAACAGCCCTTTGAATTCGGGTGTGCGGTGATGAAGGATGGGTTGCGCCATCGCCAAGAGCACATCATCGGGAATCGGCGTAGGCCCGGGCGTCATTAAGAGTCGCTTCTGCATGGGATTGCTCTCCGTGAGAGGTGAATCGACTGCGGTGTAGCAATTTCGACCCTCGCTTGTCAATCGCTACGGGAGAGAACATTCCCTGTGGGCTGGTCGCTTTGTTACTCCCTTTGCTTCGGTGCTTGATGTTCGTGGGGCATCAAGTCTCGGGGGGTGCGGAAGTACCGCCAGGGTGAATAATGTTCGAGGTTGGAGACGCGGCTGGTGTACATGCAAGCGTAGTCTTCCACCTGGCCTCCGAAAATGGAGTGTTCGTCCCATGCCTTGAAGAGCATCCCCCAATTTTCGTTGAACGCGGATTCCAGGCGTTCGGTGAGGCTGGTGACCTCGCTGATGCAGCGTTTGTGCGCCCGTTGCAAGCGTTTGATGGTCGACCGTGTGACGTCCATGGCGTGTTGGAACGCTTTGAGTTCCGTGGGGTTAAAATCCTGCGCTTGATTCTCTGTGATGTCGACCAGGGATCGGAGGAGCACCTGCTGGTGTTGGAGTTCGCTGTCCAGCTGTTCTCGGTGGGCTTCCAGCTCATCGCGTCGATTAAACTGGTCCGCCAACTCTGTACGCAATGCCAACTCCCGTTCCATTTCGGGGACCACCATGACCGTCCTCCAGTTGCTGGACTTCTTGGAGCGTAAGATGTCGCCATACAGGTTGTCTCCGACGTAGAGGATCTGGTCGCCGGATGCGCCTGCCAGTCGTTCGAATTCTCGGATATTCCCGCCTTGGTACATCACACCCCGCTCAAAGGCATTGACGGGATGGGTCGTGGGCTCTCCGTGCTCGTCCAATTGGAGAAAGGCGGTCCGGTGGGTGAAAAACGAGGGTTTCTTGGCTCCCACGATGATGATGTCGAAGTAGTGTTGCCAGGAGGGGTATCCGGGGTTGATGTCTTCCAGCAGGTGGTCCATGACGTCAATCGTGTAGGGACCATAGCTATTGGTCATCAAGAAGAGCCGCTTTCCAGCACTGCGAAGCCGGTGCAGGGCGTTGGCGAGTTTCGGATCCTGTTCGATATAGTTACCCAGATCGCTCCGGATTCGTTGTTTGAGTGAACCGTCTGCGTGAATACGGTCCACAGTCTCACGAATGTCTTGGTAAATACGTTGATATTGATCCGATCCAAGCGATCGCTCGGATTGTGTCTCGAACACCTCGATGAGGTTGGCGTAGAGCCACGCTTCGGGCACTGCAAAGAGCGTATCGACCAATGTATATCGCTGCGCAGACATGCGGATGCGTTCGTTCCGATAGGCCTGTAGCCGTTCTTTCTTTTCCATGATTCGCGTGCCGTGAAATGCCCGCACGATGTGGCGATGATGGTTCATCTTGAGCAGATTTCCCAGTCGCTTGTCGATGACCACGCCACGAATGGCAAAGGTCGGATCGTAGCGAAGCGAACGGATTTTTTCGGGGTAGCCACGGTCTTCGATCAGCGCGGACAGGGTCAACTCCACCGCTAGGTGTTCAATGGTGTCGTGGTACAGCGCCAGCGTGTAGTCCATGTCGAAGCCAATGAGTTGGGTCTTGCGCATGCGCAAGTTTCGATTGGTGAAGATGCGTTTTTCGAATGGAATGTGCTCTGGATTGAGTTGCTCGAAGAGCTCGATGACGGTGTTGTTTTCAATGGGGATTGAGTTGTTGTCCTTGGTTTCTTTTTTTGTCATACCGTCAAGCCTACCATAGCCCCCTTGGGTTGCGTACATTTGGACGGACCGATACGCTGACATCCGTGCGATATTTCCCTTGGCTTGCTCTCTTCCTAGTCACCGTGTCACTGGCGGGCGCACAGCCGCAACCTGAGACCATGCCGGTGGTCTTGCACGAGCTCTTGCCCCGCGCAGATGGGCTCGTTTCGGGCTTCAGCGACAAACCCGCAGTGCTGTTTGAGGATGAACGTGATGTTCATGCGTCCGGTGAGGACTCGTCACGCGAAGGGGGGCCTACGGACATTGATGACGACTTGGTGTATCGAACCATGGGCGCCGCGTCGAGCGATACAGATGCGGTTCACACCGTGGACTGGGAGGTCAAACCCGACCGGGAGACGGCTCGCCAGCCCTGGTTGCGCTATCACGCTGTGTTTGATCCAGCGATCATCCCATTCAAGCGCAATAGCGTGTGGGACCGGGTCCGGGATGATGGTGTTTTGGTTGTGGGCTCCCCCGAACTGACGGAGATCAGTGTGGTTGGGGACCGATTGGAGCGTGGGCGTCAAGCATTTTGGGGCTCTGTTCTGGTCGATTTCACGGCGGACACACCCGTGCCGATACCCTCCGTCGCCCCTTCGGCACAAATTCTTGGGTTCGACACGGCTCCCGAGGTTGCGCTTCGCTTTTTTAGGGACGGTGCGGACAATTATTTTGTATCCGCCGGGGCGTTTACGGGGCGTGTGCGGGTGAATGTTCGCATGGATGCGCCGAACGCGTGGTTCCAACGGTCGCTGGACTCTGATCTTTCGGTGGAAGCGATCCCACCGGCGGTCCGCCCTCGACTTCCCACGCGCTTGGCCGCTGACGTGGATGTTGTGGCCAAAGCGATTGGAGTCCGTTCATCTCAAGGTTTTGCCACCGTGCTTCGTAGGCTCGTTCGGTGGTTCCGAAGCTTCAAGCCGGGCGAGCTCAGCGGGTCTCATCGGAACCTATATCGGGCGCTCGCGCTGGGGCAAAAAGGGATCTGTCGACACCGAGCCTATGCATTTGTGGTCACGGCACACGGGCTGGGCATACCGGCTCGGTACGTGGCCAATGAAGCCCACGTGTTTGTGGAGGTCTACATTCCAGACGGTCAGGGCTGGCTGCGTATCGACCTGGGTGGAGGAGCGCTGGGTATGACGGTCCGAAATGGCGCGGACAAGTCACGCCACACCGTGCTGGCTCCAGATCCCTTCGATCAGCCCCCAGCCTTTCGCGCTGGGTACAGTCATCGAGCATTTCAACCAGAACACGCGGATGGAGAGGTCGGTGATGAAGTTCGTGGTCTGCCCGGCAAAAGGGGAGCCCTGAACAGTGGTGAACGACGGTCTTTGGCTACGTCTCGAATGTCGGGTGCGTCGCACGGTATTCCTCTCGGCGAGGCGGTCCCATTCGAGATGTCGGAGGGACAAGTCGCCAGCAACACACGCTTGGATGAGGTGTCCGGTCACGTGTATCGCGGGAAAAAACTCCACGTGTCTGGCGCCGTCAATGCAGGCGTGATGCCCCTCTCGGGTGCCATGGTTCGTATCAATTTGATGGACCGCGATGGCGCGGCCATCCGCCGAGTGTTGGGTACGGTTCAGACCGATCAAGAGGGTGTCTTTCGAGCGTCGTTGACAGTACCCTTGTCGGTGGATCCCGGGATATGGGAAGTCATGGCCGAATTTGTGGGCAACGACGTGTTTGCTCCGTCGCGCTCCCAATGATTGTCCGTCGTACGGTTGCTTAGAACGCGATGTCCAGCGCGCTCCGATCGCCCGAGCGAATGGAGACCGCGATGGCATCGACTTGTGGCAGGACGCGATGAACGAAGAATTCGGCAGCGTGCCTTTTGCCTTTGTAGTACTTCGCCTCGCTGTCCGTGGCCGTCTCGAGGCGCTGCTCGGCCAAAATGGCTTGTTCCGTCAGCACCCGCGCCAACACAACGTGTCCAAATAAGTCCAAATACGGACTGGCGCAAAGTGCAGGGTAGTGTACATCGCCTGTGCTGTTGTACTGGCCAAACTCCATGGTGAGGGCGGTCAACGTGTTCTTTGCGTCGTCGATCTTTTGCACGAGATGCGCACAGGGGGATTCCTTGTGCTCGCTGATGAAACGATTCATCCATTGAATGAATGACATGAACATGATGCCACCCTTCCGTGCTATTTTTCGGCCGATCAGATCCAAGGCTTGGATGCCATTGGTCCCTTCGTAAATGGCCGCGATCTTGATGTCGCGCAAAAGGCCTTCCACTTTGTACTCTTTGATGTACCCATAGCCACCGTGCGTCATGATGGCCATGTCGACGACCTCAAAGCCGCGGTAGGTGCCATAGGCTTTGCAAATGGGGGTGAGGATCTCCACCAAGTGTCTGGTCTCCCGCTTCTTTGTCTCATCGGTCTCGATGTTGGCTCGATCGACCAAATTGGCCGTCATGAGCAACAAAGCTCGAATTCCCTCCGAGTAGCACTTCATGGTCAGCAACATGCGACGTACATCCGGGTGCTTAATGATGGCGACCCGCTCGGCCGAAGCGTCCCGAATCGACGCGATATCGGTGCCCTGAACGCGTTCCTTTGCGTAATTGAGTGCGAGCTGGTAGGCCCAGTTCGCAATGGACGAGCCTTGCAGACCGACTGCAATTCGCGCTTCGTTCATCATCAAGAACATGTGGTTGATGCCCGAACCCTCTTCGCCCAGGATCCAGCCATGACACTCGTTGTTGTCCCCAAAACTGATGGAACAGGTCGGCGAACCATGGATCCCCATCTTCTCTTCCAGCGAGGTGATTGTCACATCGTTGCTTCCGCCCTCGAGGCGGTCCCTCGGGACCACAAACAGTGAGACCCCCTTGATACCGGGTACGGAATCGGGTGTCCGGGCCAACACCAAATGGATTACGTTGTCAGTCATGTCTTGATCGGCCGCACTGATGAAGCACTTTTGCCCCCGGATCTTGTAGTAGCCCTGGCCGGGGACTTGGGTTGCAGATGTGCTCAGATCACCGACCGCACTGCCTGCTTGGGGTTCTGTCAGGCACATGGTGCCGCCCCATTTGCCGGTGAGCATTTTTTCGCAATAGGTCTGAACCAATTCCGGGGTGCCGACCTCGTAAATGACGCGGGAGGCCGCTGAGGCCAGCCCTTGAATGAATGAAAACGAGGGACAGGCGCCAATGAACATGTCGGACACCGCGGCCGTCAAGGTGGCGGGAAGCTCTTGTCCTCCCACATCCGGCTTGGCGTTCATCGCCCCCCAACCAGATTGTGCAAAGGCGTGAAAGGCTTTGTGAAATGACGGCGGAAGGCGGACTTTCCCATCCTCGATGGAGGCGCCGATGTTCTCTGCGTCAACGTTGAGCGGGTAAATGACCTCCCGGGCAAAGCGTTCGCCCTCCGACAGGATCATTTCGAAGTCTTCCCAGGTAAAATCGGCCCATTTCTCTGCTTGAGCAAGCTCCTCGATACGCAACTGCTCACGAAGTACAAAGCGAATGTCTTGCATATCAACCCGATAATCCACGCAACCCTCCTACAGCTTATGACGCGTTATTGGTAGCGGCTATGACGCAGCGTGTCAAGACGGCTGTTCGGAGCACCCAGACGGGTTTAGGGCGCACCCGCGTTGACAGGTCGTCGTCGAGCGATGGTGATGGTGTGCGTCCAGCCTTGTTCGGCCCGTACGCATCCGACTCCGGCTTGGATCATCCGGCAGGCTGTCACGGTAGCCCGTCGACATGCGGACTCCTTGCTTGCGCCGTCGCCCTGCCACACGTGCGTAGGCAGGGTTTCAGGCTGTCGAATCGTTACGGTACACTGGATGGGGGACGACGTGACCTCGTTGTTCGCGGAATCGCAGTGATCGGTGAGTCGTTGATAGCCGTCGCTGCCGACCAAGCATGCGTCGTGATCGGCCGAGGGTCGGCAGGCACGGGCCAGCGCCAACGAGAGCGCCACCCCTTTTTTCTTGTGTTGACCTTGACCATTCAGGGTGATCGCCGCTTGCTTGGGTCCCTTAACTCGAGTGGTGCACATCCAGAGCCATTGTCCGTTGGGATCTTCCGAAATACGTGCACCACTCCGTACATTCCGCTCGCATCCAATGCCGGCTAAAGAGAGCAGGAAGGGTAGGAAAAACAAGTAGATAGGCCTCATCGCGAGGGTTCTACCACGGAGGCTTCAGGACCGCAAAGTCACGACATATTCCGAACATTCGGTTTGTTTTGATATTCGCAAGTCCTCGTGAATGTTGGGGATTCGCTTGACAGCAGGGTTGTTTCTGGAATATTCCGGATGGCGGATGTCGCGATACGAAAAATCATTCTGGTCATGAAATAACTTGGTGGACATACGCATGACGTGTGGCCAATGTTAGGAGCAATACTCCCCGTGAAGTTGCATGGTCGAATTCTTCATCTAACGGAAGATGTCACGTTGCTGGAAGAGCAATTGAAGGGTGGTGTGCTCCCCGACAGCGCCATGACGTATCACTACGGCGTGAACACGGACGCCATGATTTCCGGGCAAGCCTGTACGCTCGGATATACCCCAAAGATCTTGGGTCCATACTTTTTGGAGAATTTTCAGGAAGTTGTGGAGTGCGATCAGGTGCGAACCGGCGGCTTCCAAGTGGTGGTCGGCGGTCATGCGTATGGTACGGGGTCGTCCCGTGAGGTGGCGGTCGTTGCCCATCGGGGAGCCGGTATTGAGTTGGTGGTTGCAGACAGCTTCCAACGTATTTTCCAGGAAAACATGGTCTACGCGGGGATGCCCTTCACCACCAATCGGGGCGTGTTGAAACGCCTCGAATCCGGCGAGACCATTGACGTCACCGAATTCCACGACGAACTGCCGCTCTTTTTCCGTGAGGTGGCCAAGAGCGGCGGACTCTTGCGCTACGGAAGCCAATTGCTGGCTGGGACAATTCGGCCGCCCTACGCGCTGGATGTGCCCAGCCGCCCCATGAACATTGTGGAGAAGATCATCGCTGCGCGTACGTGGACAGGCACCGGATGCCAAGACGGTATTGCGTCGGTGAAGCCCGGTCAGCAGGTTATGTGTCGCGCTGCGTTTCGTGGCATGCACGAATATACCTGTGGCATGGTGATGGACCTGTACCACAAAGAGTGGGGCGAAGCGCCCATGTCTCGTCCGGACTTGGTGGCTTCATTCGAGGATCACTTCGTCTTGATCGACCATGACGCGGTCCCCGACGACGTGAAGGACATTCGGCTGAAACCGGCCATGCGTCTGACGGAAGAAATGGTCGCGGCCTGCGAACAATTTGGGATCCGTCTCCACGGTCCAGGACGTCCATATCCTGCAGGCGTGTGCCATCGGATTGTGGTCGAATCCTATGCGTCTCCAGGTGACATTGTCGTGCTCACCGACTCCCACACCCCAACAGCGGGTGTGCTTAACGCCTTTGCCTTTGGTGTGGGTTCTACGGCCATGACCTTTGCGTTGCGCACCGGTGTCATTCCCGTCACGGTGCCCAAAGTGGTCCGGGTGGAGATCACAGGCGATGCACGGGAAGTGGTGTCGCCCAAGGATCTGATCCTTCACATCATCGGTGATCCCTACTTCCGGGAAGAACAATGGCGCACAGGACCTACCGATACGTGTGTGATCGAGTTTGCCGGTCCCGCCCTGGAGCAATGGTCCGTCGATGAACTTTCCGTGCTGACCAACATGACGGTCGAAGGCGGTCTGATGACGGGCGTGGTCGCGCCTTGTCAGCCCATCTTGGATTTCCTAGACAAGCGCCGAAGTGTCGACGTGACGGAGTCCTTGGTGTACGCGGACAAGGACGCCGAATATACCCGGGTGATGTCCATCGACTTGGCCAACGTTCCCTTGACCGTGGCCACCCCGGGTGACTCACGCAACCGGGCTTCGTTGGCCGATCATGAGGATGTGTCTATTCATAACGTGGTGTTCGCTTCGTGCACCGGCGCATCGGTGGCGGACCTGCGGGCTGCGGCCGACGTGTTGCGCGGGCAGACCCTCAAAGAGGGTGTCCGTGTGACGGTCACGCCCTCGAGCACCGAAGTGGCCCGCGTGTGCGAAGAAGAAGGCATCCTGTCGTTGTTCCGTGATCTGGGCGCCACGGTTACCTTGCCGGGTTGCGGTTCATGCATTGGAAACGGTCCAGGCATTCCCCGTCCCGGGGAGACCACCGCATCAACCACCAATCGAAATTTTGCGCGCCGAATGGGCGCTCCAGGTCCTGTCTACCTCGTGTCTCCTGCGGTCGCAGCGGCAACGGCGGTGACCGGCTCCCTGACCGATCCCCGAAAAATCACTTAGGCGGGCCTCGCCGCAAAGAAAGCGGGCGTTGGGCCTTTGGCTTGGATCCAGCCGTGTTTTCCAATGACAATGGGCACCTGTACGCGCGTGATCAGGCGTTCTTCAATGTCGGCGTCGCGCCGTACGATGCATACGAGATCTTGGGCTCGAAAGCGCGGGCCCAAGAATGCGACGGCGCGGCCTTCGTTGGGATCGAGCAGCGCACGAAGCTCGCTGTGAAAGCGAGGAATTGCGGCGCCAACAAAGAGTCGATCAAAAGGGCCGTCGTCCGTCGGACCCACGGTGGGATCCCCTCGCCGGACAAGCACTTGGCGATAGTCGCTTAATTGTTTGCGAAGACGTCGCGTGTCTCCCCAGCCGTGGGGTGAGATGGCTACGATCTGTCCATCGGGTCCCACCAGCTCCGCGAGCAATGCGCTGATATAGCCATTGCTGGCCGTGAGCTCGGCGATTCGGTCCCCATCGGCGGGCTCCAAGGCTTCCAGCGCCATGGAGAGCGCTTGAAACAAGAGGGGGGTTGTCGTGATGTCGGCTGGGCCGGAGAGATCCGACGATCCGTTCAACATGTTCCGCGCCTTTTCGTCGCTCATGAACGTCTCCGGTGCGACTCGTAGAAGTGCGGTAATCAGCGTGTCTGTTCGCAAGACTCCGCGTTCCAGCAAGCGACGGATCGCCGCTTCACGCAATCGAGTCATGGGATTTTTGACGTGCAGGCCAATGGGGAAGTGGAGTATGGGCGTCGTCTCGGCGCTGGCTGTCGGCAACGACGCCAACGATTGGCGCGCACGTTGTCCTCGTTTCAGAACATCCAGGCGCGCTTGTTTGCTCATCTGTCGATGTTGTTCATTGAGGCTACGCTTGAAGACTCGGTCAATGCTTCGCCCTTGGCCCTGAAATCGGTCGGCGATTTCCCGAAGCAGTGGGGCATAGGCGTCGTACATGAAGTTCACGCGGGTCTCGAAGTTCACCTCGTGGCTCGGATCGATGTGTTCGGCTTGGAAGGGACCGTCATACCAACTCTTCCACCACTCCGGATGATAAAAACGGGTGCCGCATCGGTCTGAATAACTGCTCATGGTCTCATGAACATAGGATCCCGGATAAAGACGGAAGGGATCGATGGACAGCCACCCACAGGTCTCTTTGGCCGAGGTGAAGAGCTCGTAGAGGTAGGACTTGGTCTCCTGCATGGACTGCATGGTTTCGCCCGGATGGCCCACGATGATGTTGGAGGCCCAGTTCAGGCCATGATCGCGGCTCAGCCGGGCCAGGCGCATCATGGCGGCCAAGTACTTGTCGGGCGTGTTGCCTTTGTTCATGGCCGTCAGCATCTGTGGACTGCCGCTCTCCAACCCGATTCCAATGGAAAAACGGGCTCGAGCCAGGAGCGAGACGTCTTCCTCGTCCAAATCATCGGAGCGCGTGAGCGTCCAATACTGTCTGGGAAAGAGTTTGTGGTCGATGATGCCCTGCAAGACCTGGCGGCGCCATCGGCGTCGAAAACCAAAGAGCGGATCCGCCAGGTTAACGACCCAGTCGTTCAAGGGGGTGACGTGTGCGAGTCGGCGTAGTTCATCGACGGCCCGTTCGGCGCTGTAGGCGCGCCACTTGTACTCTGTCTTGGCTCGCTCCATACAGAAGGTGCACTTGTAGGGGCATCCGCGGGACAAATAGATCTGAAACTTTCGACCAATGTCTCGTGACCGAGGCCAATAGCGGTGGAGCAACTCCCACCGATAGGGCGGCAGATCATCGAGATCTTGGATGTTGTCGGGTCCGTATATCCGCTTGTCCAGGCTCCCTCCGCCGAGCAAGGTCTCGGTGATCTCGCGCATGGGGAGCTCGCCTTCGCCCACGACGACCGCGTCAAAGGGAGAGCCGTCGAACACGACGTCCATGGGCAGTGCGCTGGCGTGGTAGCCCCCCGTGACGAGGGGGACATCGGGATAGAGCGTTCGGAGAAAACGCGCCAACGTCATGACTCGCATGTAGTCGAAGCTCGAGAAACACGACAGGCCGATCATCAAGAAGGGGCCCAGCGATTCCAGCGTCCGTTGGAGGTGATTGTGATCGCCCCCTTCGTAGTTGAGATCCAACAACTCCACGCGAACATCCAGGTGCTCTTGCAGGTACCCGCCGATGCTCACCAGGTGAGGCAATCCGAAGTCCATGTCGGTCCATTTGATGATCCCCGGCGAGATTAGCAGCACGCAAGGCTTCTGGCCCCCCGCGTTCTTCTTGAGTGTCAGCAGGTTTTTCAAACGCGTCTCCCGATGGAGAGTTTGTTGAGCGGGATGGCGGTGGTCTGCTGGGAGATGGACTGACCGGCGCTGGTTCGCCACTCTGGATTTTGTGCCAAGTGGAGCAGCGGTTCGGGGTGGCTGAGCGAACCGAAGGTGGCGAATCCGCTCTCTTTGCAGCCGCCCTGGCACGATTGTTCGTATTTGCAGCCTTTGCACATGGCCGGCACCTGGCTCTTGAAGGTGTGCAGGTAGGTGCTGGCGTGGATCTCGGGCCAATCCTGCTCCACGACGTTGCCCATGATGTTGGACGACAGGTTGCAGCTCCGGACATTGCCCTTGGCGTCGATGGCGATGTTGGGCGAATCGGTGCCTGTACTGCAAAAACCAAACTGAACCCAAGGGTATCGCTCCAAGCGGATCAAGCAGGGGGGAATGGGCATGGCGGTGGCCACCTGTATTTTCCACTGGCGTCCCAACCGCTCTGCGGTGTCGAGATTGTGCTCCACCTGTTCGACCGCCGGCATCAACTGAGCCACGTGATGAACGGCCACGCCGGTGGGGGACATGCGGTTGTAGGTGATGGCGCGAACCCCCAGGGCATAACACAGTTCCATGACTCCCTCGAAGTCTTCCCAGTTCTCGTTCATGGCCACAAAGCACACCTGAACAGGCACACGTGCTTGGACCAAGTTGTAGGCCGCCCGGACGGTGTCGTCGAAACAATCGGCCCCTTTGAGCGCGTTGTGACGGTCTCGATCGGCCGAGAGCAAGGTCAGCTGCACGGCGCGAACGCCGGCCTTCTTGAAGCGATCGATCGTGTCCTGCGTGACATGGCTTCCGTTGGTGATGACCTGCACGGTGGAGACGAGCTCACAGGCGTGTTCGATGATCGTCAACGCGTCCTTTCGGAGCAAGGGCTCACCGCCGGTGATGGTGATGTGGTCCGCTCCGCTTTGGCCGACCACCTTGTCCATCATGGCCAGGTAGTCTTCCGTGCGCAGCTGGCCGGTCGGATAGCCTCCTTGTGGATCGTCCTCTTCCGCCCCCCACACGTTGTAGCAGTGGCCACATGCGTGGTCACAACCGGGCGTCAGTTCCAGATCCAAGCGAGGCACCTGGTGTTTGTTGCTGGCTTGAAAAACACCCATTAGCTCACCGTGTCCGTGTCGTCGCCCGCGAGTTTTTGGGCGATGTCGGCGGGCAATGCGCCCGAGTCGATGAGTTTTTTCTGGATGGCCGCCTTGGCCAGCACCGGTCCGTCTGGACTGGGCGCACTGGCGGGGTTCGCATCTTTCTTGTCCGGCGGCGGCGGCGGTGGCGGCGACAGGCAAGGTTGCAGGTCCGGCTCGTCGCCGGCGTCACTGGCATCGTCCGAGGCGTCCGAGGCATCCGAGGCGTCCGGCTCCGGAATGACGGACAAACACGGCCCTATGTCCAGGGGTTTTGCGTCCTTGGGCTTGACGTCCTTGGCCTCGGTATCCGTGGGCTCTATGGTGTCGGGCATCGGTGGGACCAGGCAGGGCCCAATCTCCGGTTCGTCTCCGTCGGTGGGTTCGGCATCGGTTGGTTCCACGATGTCGGGAGCGGGTGGGCTTAGACAAGGTCCGATGTCCGGTTCGTCTCCGTCGGTGGGTTCAACCACGTCCTTGGGGGCTGGGGGTGTCAAACAAGGCCCAATGATAATGTCGGATTCCACATCTTCGCCGACATCGGTTGGTTCCACGATGTCGGGGACGGGTGGGCTTAGACAAGGTCCGATTTCACAGGAAGTGCTGGTGACCGTGGTGCCGAGCAACAGAATACCCGTGATTACGGCGGTGACCAACCCACCGATGAGACCGCCTGTGATGGAATACGCACACCCCACGACAGAGAGCACGCTTCCTGCAATCAAGACAATCTGAACGCTTCGGCGATGCATGATTCTCTCCCGTTCGACGATGTAATGTGAACTGCCAAACTCATGCTATCAGCCTTCTACTTTCGCTGCAAAAGGCGGGAAGGGATGTCGCCACCAGTGCACGAGCCAGACCCCTAGGCGATTCGAATCTAGCTCGTCGCGTCGGTGTCGTCGTCCGTGAGTTTTTTCGCGATGTCGCTGGGCAACGCCCCCGAGTCGATGAGCTTTTTCTGGATGGCCGCCTTGGCCAACACGGGCGATCTCGGCGATGCGCTGGCGGAGTCCTCCGGAGCCTCCGCGTCGGGAGGGAGCTGGCTCAGACACGGCTCGATGTCGGGTTCCATGGCATCCGGCTCACCCGCATCGGGCAGGGGCGCTCCCAGGCAAGGGCCGATATCCGATTCGATGACATCCGGCGGGAAGGGTTCCAGGCAGGGACCTATATCGGTATCCGGGGCGATGCTCAAACAGGTGCTGACGGAACTGCACGATGTGGTCGTGGTCCCGAGCAAGAGCAGTCCGGTCACGACGGCGGTGACGAGACCGCCGATGAGGCCACCGGTGATGGAATAGGCACATCCAACGACGGACAAAACACTCCCAGCAATCAGGACAATCTGGACGGTACGCCGATGCATGATCTTCTCCCCTCTTGCGATGTCATTTGAAGAGACAAAACCAGCTTACCAGCGTTGTATGGACGCTGAAAAACAAGAGCGCCTTGTAGGCGTTTATTGGCCCATAAGGCGCATCCAATCGTCCAAGGTGGGCACCTTGAGGTAGTGGTTCGTCACGCGAATTTCGCCCATGGTTCCGGTGGGGGTGGGCCCATAGTCGTGGCCTGGGCACAAGAGGGTGTCGTCGGGCAAGGTGGCGAGTTTTTGGGTCAACGTGTGGTACATCACCTCGGGATCCCCACCCGGCAGATCCACGCGCCCGCATCCTTGAATGAAGAGGGTGTCGCCACTGACCAGTCGATTGCCTACCTGAAAACACTGGGAGCCCGGCGTGTGTCCGGGGGTGTGTAAGAAGGTGATGGGGATGCCTCCGACATCCAATTTGTCTCCCGAACCTTGGATGCGAAGATCCGATTTGCTGAGCCCGGTCACTTGGATCAACCCGTCCGCTTCGTGTTCATTGACATACACCGGCACGGGCCGAAGTTCCATGAGTTTGGGGAGCCCTTCCACGGTGAAGCCGTACATGGAACCTCCGCAATGATCCGGGTGGTAGTGGGTGATGAGTGCACCGGTGAGCGTCATGTCGTCGTCGTCCAATTGTTGAAGCAGTTCGCTCACCGCCCATGCGGGGTCGACCAACACGCATTCTCGGGTGGTCTTGTTGCCGATGGCGTACACGAAATTTTTCATCGGTCCCGCTTGAATTTGTCGGAAGTAGAGTTCGTCCATGGGAACACTTTACTTCAGAACGGCGTCTATGCTAAAGCGCACGTGGTAAAAACAGCGTACAGACCACGAGGTTCACCGCCCAAAAGGTTGCGCCGGAAGTCATTGCGGGAAACCGGACGGTGCGTACTAAACGGTCACGGTGATTCCGGAGTGCTTTCATGAACTTGCAAGAGATCATCCTCAAGCTGCAGGAATATTGGTCCGGCAAGGGCTGTGCCATCGTTTTGCCCTGGGATGTGGAAAAGGGTGCAGGGACGTTCAATAGCGCCACGTATCTCCGATCCTTGGGACCGGAGCCGTGGAATGTGGCGTACGTGGAGCCCTCTCGTCGCCCCACCGATGGGCGCTATGGTGAAAACCCCAATCGATTGGAGCGTCATCACCAGTTTCAGGTGTTGTTGAAGCCCTCACCCAAAGATGTCCAGGATCTCTATCTGGGTTCGTTGCGAGCCATTGGGATCGATCCATTAATCCACGACATTCGATTTGTGGAAGACAACTGGGAATCCCCGACACTGGGTGCTTGGGGGCTGGGCTGGGAAGTGTGGTGCGATGGGCAGGAGATCACCCAGTTCACCTATTTCCAGCAGTGCGGCGGGTTCGATTTGGATCCCATCCCTGTCGAGCTGACCTACGGCCTGGATCGAATCGCCATGGCGTTGAACAACGCCGAGAGTGTCTACGATCTGCGGTGGGGCGGTTCGCTCTCGTACCACGATCTTCGCCACGCCGAAGAGGTCCAGTGGTCCAGTCACAACTTTGAGCACGCCAACATCGAGTTGCACTTGCGCTGGTTCAAAGAGTTGGAGAGCGAGTGTTTACGTCTCTGCCAAGAGGGCTTGGTTCTGCCGGCGTACGACTATTGCTTGCGCTGTTCGCATGTCTTTAACATCTTGGATGCTCGCGGTGCCATCGGCGTCACCGAACGCCAAGCCTACATTCTTCGAGTCCGTCAAGTCGCCAAGGCCTGTGCGGAAGCTTGGTTGGCCCACCGGGAGGCGCTCAATTTTCCCCTCTCGGTCGACGAAGGTCCTCAAACGGTCCGAATGTTTGCGCCCTCCATGGCGTCCGAGGACGGTGGTCACCGTCGGTTGGGAGACGAAGGTGCTTTCTTGTTGGAGATCGGGACCGAAGAACTCCCCGCTCGTCTGGCTCCTGGTGCAGCCAAGGAGCTCGAGCAGATCTTGACGGCTCAGTTTAAGAATTGGGGCATCGAGGCGACGGGAGCCCACAGCGATTGTACGCCGCGCCGCCTGGTCGTGGGGTACGACTGCTTGCCCATTCACCAGCCGACCGTGGATGAGGTCGTCAAAGGGCCCCCCACGCGGATTGCGTACGATGATGAGGGAAACCTGACTCGAGCCGGGCAAGCGTTCCACGACAAGTTGGAAGAAGGCGATGAGTTAATTCGCGAAGAGACGGACAAAGGCGAATACCTGATGGTACGTCGTCGACGCGAAGGACGACTTGTGGCCGAGTTGTTGGCTGAAGCGCTGCCCACTTTGTTGGGCAAGCTGCGATGGGCGAAACCCATGCGGTGGGGCAATGAGGCGACGCAATTTGTGCGACCCATCCACTGGATCTTGTGTGCGTTTGGCGAACAGGTCGTGCCCTTCCGCTTTGCGGGTGTGAGCAGCGGGGTGGAGAGCAATGGTCATCGATTTCATTCGGACATTTCCTTTGAAGCGACGAACTGGACCGAGTTGGCTGAGGGCTTGAAGGAACGCAACGTGATGTTGTCGTCGACGGAGCGAAAAGCGTTCATCGAGGCCGAGGTGGCGGACATCGCCACTTCGGTGGGCGGTCGGCCCGTGGAAGACGACGCCCTCCTGGAGGAGGTCACCCACCTGTGCGAGTGGCCCGTGCCCATGCTTGGCAGCTTTGAAGAGGAGCTGTTGGCGCTGCCGCGAGAGGCGATCGTTACGCCAATGCGGGTGCATCAACGCTATTTCCCGGTGGAGGGACACGATGGGGACCTGCTGCCCTATTTCGTGGTGGTCGGGAACACGGACGTGCGTGATCATGACATCGTGAGCGCTGGAAACGAGCGGGTGTTGCGAGCCCGTCTGGCGGATGCTCGGTATTTCTACGAGAACGATCTCAAACAACCGTTGGAAGCGCTCTTGCCCAAGCTTGAGCAACGGATTTGGCTGGCACAGGTGGGTTCGGTTCGTCAGAAGGTGGATCG
>Ga0310121_10001833_pt1 | contig 21045 bp, 17 predicted proteins | sample CB27_Tmax_986_MG_FD_203504 | JGI IMG/M metagenome (GOLD analysis project Ga0310121, IMG submission 203504) | Marine microbial communities from Western Arctic Ocean, Canada - CB27_Tmax_986 | ecosystem: Environmental > Aquatic > Marine > Oceanic | place: Canada: Western Arctic Ocean | collected...
CGACCAGGGAGGGTCGGGAGGCTCGGACGCGATCGAGCGTGACGCCTGGCCCGCGCGTCGGGTCGCCGCCGAGGCGCGGCGGGTCCTCCTGGAGATAGCGTCGGAGCGACTGGATGCGCCGGTGGCCGAGCTGGCCGCGAGCGAGGGCGTGATCACGGTGCGACGGAATCCGTCCAGGCGCGTCACGTACGGGGATCTCGTGGGTGGAGGGCGCTTCGACATTGCGCTGACGGGTAGGAACGTAAACGAGACGACTGGAACGGCGGACGTCAAGCGTGTGCAGGATCTGAGGCTCGTGGGCCGACCCATCCCACGCTACGACATTCCCAGCAAGGTGGACGGATCGCTCAAATGGGCCGTGGACGCCAAGGTTCCCGGCATGATCCACGCGCGGAACGTCCGGCCACCCGTGGTGGGAGCCACGCTGATCGGCATCGACGAGTCGTCGGTCCGGGACCTGCCGGGATTCGTGCGGGTCGTGAGTCGAGGCAACTACGTCGCTGTGATCTGCGAGCGGGAGGAACAGGCCATCGAGGCGGCGCGCCGGCTCGAGGTCGAGTGGCAGCCCCCGGCCACCCGACCGTTCCCCTCGTCGGAGGACCTCTTCACATACCTGCGGAGCGAGACCCCGGTCACCGCTCCGTCCGCCGACATGGAGGGGGATCCCGATGGAGCGCTGGCCACGGCGGCCACGATCGTGGAGGCTGAGTACGACTTCCCGTTCCAGGGGCACACCGCGATCGGTCCCGCCCACGCCCTGGCCGATCCGTCCGACGACCAGATGACGATCTACTCCAACGACATGAAGGCGTACAGTCTGAGAACCGGGGTGGCCGAATTCCTCGGCATGGACCGGGAGCAGGTCCGGGTGATCTGGACCGAAGGTCCTCAGCTCTACGGTCGCACGGCTGCCGACGATGCCGGGTTCGAGGCGGCGTTTCTGGCCAAGGAGCTCGGCCGTCCCGTACGGGTCCAGTGGATGAGGCACGAGGAGACGGCGTGGGACACCAAAGGGCCGGCCTTCGCGTTTACGCTGCGCGGCGGGCTCGACGCCGCGGGCAACCTCGTCGCGCTGGATTACCGCGCGCGGATCGCCAACTACGCCCACGTTGGGTACAACGAGCCCGACACGGTGCTCATCGCGCAGCTCATGGGGATCCGGCCGGACCGCCCTTCCGCGGGTGGCGCGCGCGGGCCCGACAACTCGTACGCCATTCCCAACCAGCGCACCGAGACGCACGTGGTGCGCCTCCCGCAAGCGTTCGAGACGCCGCTCCGCACCGGAAACCTACGCGACCCTAACGGTCCGCAGATTCACTTCGCTAGCGAGTCCTTCATCGACGATCTGGCCCACGCGGCGAATAGCGATCCCGTCGAGTTTCGGCTAAGGCTCCTTCGAGGAAGCCGCCAGGACGACGAGGCCTTCATGCGGGCTCGCTCCATTGCGGTGGTCGAGGCGGCGGCGACGGCCTACGGCTGGGACCGGCGGCCGTCGCCGAAGGCCGTGCGGACGGGGAGCACCCTGACCGGACGAGGCATCGCTTACTCGAACCGCAGCCGCACGACGGTGGCCGTGATCGCCGAAGTGGAAGTGGACCGTGCAAGTGGACGAGTCTGGACGAAGCGCATGCTCTGCGCCCACGACTGCGGGCTCGTGATCAACCCGAACGGGCTCGAGAGCGCTATCCAGGGAAATCTGCTCCATGGCCTGAGCCGCACTTTGTACGAGGAGGTCCAGTTCGATACCGAGAAGTTGACGAGTGTGGATTGGGTCAGCCATCCCACGCTCCGGCATCGGGACGCGCCGGAAAGGATCGACGTCGTGGTCGTGAACGGGGATCCGAACCCCGACCGACCTGACCTCCCCCCCTACGGAGCGGGTGAGGCGTCCATTCGGCCAGTGGTCGCGGCAGTCGCGAATGCGATCTACGACGCGACCGGCGTGCGGCTCCGGCGAGTGCCCTTCCGGGCCGAGCGCGTGCTCGCGGCGCTCGACGCCGCGGGGGTCTAGCCGCCGCGGGAGCCATTCGGCCCACCAGCGCCGTCCGGAAGCCCGGTCGTGGAGCCTGATTCCAGCGCGCGCTGCATGACCGGATTGACGTAGGTGGTGAGGAGCATCCCGTGCGGCTCGGTGCCGGCATAGAGCGCGCTCGTTCCCGGCCACATCGGCCAGGATGTGTAGTTCTGCTCCTGCAGGTACGCCCACACCGCATCCGGAGTGGTATCCGGGAGCGCGGCCTCGGTCGCCGGGGCACCGCCGGCCGGCACCTCGTCGGCGTCCTCCGGGGTCTCGCGCCCGCGCCCGCAGGCACCGAGGACGAGAACCACTGCCAGGGCGACGGCGCCGGGGATGGAGCGGGAGAGGCTGGTCATGATCTACCTCCTTGGGAATCGGAGAAGCACGTCCGCACGGACCGAAGGTGGTCGTCGCTCCGGTGGGTTCCCCGAAGCGCACGAAACCACGCCCGCGCCGAAGGCACTACGCTGTGCCGCGACCTCCGTCGAGACCACGTTCGGAAAATCCGTCCTACCCCGTGCGCCACGAGCGGTCTGTGTGTGCGGGAGACCCTGAGGTCTCGTCGGGTGCGCGCCCGAAGCTGCGGCGCAGGGCAGAACGGGCGGCGTGGTACCCGCACATCCCGTGCACCCCGCCACCGGGCGGTGTCGAGGCGGAGCAGAGATAGAAGCGCGGATTGGGCATGGCATACGGGTCCCACTTCAGTACCGGCCGCGCCAGAAACTGGCGCAGCGTATTCGCTCCGCCTGCGAGGTCCCCTCCGATCATGGCCGCGTTGTGGCGCTCGAGCGCGCGCGCCGTGCGCGCGTGGCGTGCGAGGATGCGGTCGCGAAAGCCGGGGGCGAACCGCTCGATCTGCCGCTCGACCGCGTCGGTCATGTCCACGTCCGATCCGTGCGGGACGTGCACGTACGCCCATCCCGTGTGCTGGCCTGCCGGGGCGCGGGTGGAATCGAAGAGGCTGGGCTGGGCGACGACCACGAACGGACGCTCCGGATGCTCTCCCCTGCAGCTCTGCATCTCACTGAGGGCGATCGCCTCGTACGGGCCGCCCACATGCACGGTCCCGGCCTTGCGGCATGCCTCCGCGTGCCATGGAATTGGGCCGTCGAGCGCCCAGTCCAGCTTGAAGACGCCCGCGCCGTGGCGGTAGCGCTCGAGCGCGCGCCGGTAGCGCGGTGGCAGCTCGCCTCCGGCGATTGCGACCACCTGGCGCGGGCTGAGGTCGAACAGCACCGCCCGCGACGCGGGCACGTCCGCCAGCGTGCGGACCGGGTGGCCGACCTCGATCTCTCCCCCCAGCCTCCGCAGGCAGGCCGCCAGTACTTCAACGATGCGCGCCGACCCGCCGCGCGCGCAGGGCCAGCTTACCAGGTGGGCGGAGAGCAGGAGTGCGAGCGCGAAGGAGGCGGTCCCGGGGGAGTCGAGCGGAAGGAGCGAATGGCCCGCGCATCCTCCGAACAGCGCGCGAGCGCGCGAGGCGCGGAAGCGCCGCGCGACCGCGTCGCTCGAGCGGAGCGCGGCCGTGCCGAACCGGGCGAGCAGGAACGGGTGGCGCGGAAGGCGGATCGGGCGCAGGATGTCACGGAAGAGCGCTTCGCCGCGCTCCAGGAAGGGCCGGAGCAGCCGATCGTACGCCGGCCCGTCCTCCCCCAGCTCGCGCGCGGTGTCCTCGAGGCTGCGACGGAGCAGCGCGGGCTCGTCCTCCTCGAGGGGATGTGCAAGCGCGATCTCGGGTTCGAGCCACTGCACCCCCCAGCGCTCGAGGGCGAGCTCGCGCCAGAAGGGGGAGAGCGCCCCCATCGGATGGATGCCCGAGCAGAGGTCGTGAACGAAACCCGGCAGCGTGAGCTCCGCCGATCGCGCTCCGCCCCCGATCTCCTCGGCGGCCTCGAGCACCCGGACCGAGATGCCGGCGCGCGCCAGCTCGATCGCGGCGCTGAGCCCGTTCGGGCCGGCACCGACCACGACGGCGTCAGGCACGGCGGGGCGGGCCGCCCTTCAGCCTTCGTGCGGCTGTGCTACCTCGTGCCGGATGCGCACGTGGCGAGTTTCCCGCAGCAGGAGCGAGCCCACCGCCAACGTCACCACCGAGGTCACGATCGGATGGTAGAGGCCGGCGTAGATGTTGCCGCTGGCCGGCGGCGAGATCGTGGTCGCAAGACTTCCGAAGATATGGAAGTCGTACCACTCACCGCTCCGGCTCCGCTCGTGCCTTGCTCGCGACCCAGCGTTCGACCCCCTTCCAGTCGTTGTACGCGCGGAAGACGTCGTAGTAGCGATCCACCCAGGCGCGCGGCCGAACCTCGGCGAGCGCCGCGCGCGACTCCTCGTCGTAAGCCATCGCGTCCTGCTCGGCTTGGCCCTGCGAGAGTGCCTGCCGGACCCGCGCCTCCAACCGATCCAGCTCCTCCTGCAGCCGCTGCGTGCGCACCTCCACGTCGGGATGGAGCCCAAAATGCGCGACCCCCGCGCGCTCCGCGCCGATCGCCCTCAGCGCGACCAGCGTCTGCCGCCACGCGTCCAAGTCTACGGCCGGGGGAGGTGTCGGGGCATGGGTGGCCGCCGCGGGCGCGAGCACGATGCCGAGCGCGTCGCCCGTGAACACTGTACCGTCGCCTTCGTGCAGGTACGCCAGGTGGTGCGCGATGTGCCCCGGGGTGGGGAACGCGCGCACGCGGCGGAGCGGACCGCGCATCCCGGGCTCCCACGTCTTGAGCGCGTCTCGCGGCACCGGGCGGGTCACGCCGAACAGCTCGTCGTGCACCGCGCCGAAGGTACGACGCGTGCTCGAGACCAGCCGCTCCGGATCCGCCATGTGGGGTGCCCCGTCCCGGTGGACGTGCACGCGGAGCTTGGGGTTCGCGGCGGCGAGGTCGCCGGCCGCGCCCGCGTGGTCGAGGTGCACGTGGGTGAGCAGCACGTGGCGTACGTCCCCGAGCCCGAGCCCCAGCTTCGCGAGCTCCGCGCGCAGCCGCGGCAGAGTGGAGCTCGGGCCCGGGTCCACCAGCGCGGGCTCCTCGTTCAGGACCAGGTAGCTCGCCACCGCGCCGGCCAGCCCGTGGTGGTTCAGGTCGATCGCCTGGACGGTCATCGGCGCACTCCGCGCCCAGTGGATACGCGGAGGGCGCACTCCGACCGGAACGCCCCCCGAGCCGAGCCGCCGTGTGGCCGCGTCAGCCGCGCTTCTCGAGCGGTACGAACTCGCGCTTGTCCGATCCGACGTACACCTGGCGCGGCCGCGCGATCTTCTGCTCGGGATCGAGCACCATCTCCTCCCACTGCGCGAGCCACCCTGCAGTCCGCGGAATCGCGAACAGGACCGGGAACATCTCCTCGGGAAAGCCCATGGCCTGATAGATGATGCCCGAATAGAAGTCCACGTTCGGGTACAGGTTGCGCTCGATGAAATAATCCTCGCTGAGTGCGATGCGCTCCAGCTCGAGCGCGATGTCGAGGAGCCGATTGCGTCCCGTGACCTCGAACACTTCGTCGGCGGTACGCTTGATGATGCTGGCCCGCGGATCATACACCTTGTACACGCGGTGGCCGAAGCCCATCAGTCTCTCCTCCTTCCTCTTTACCTTTTCGAGGAAGTTCGGAATCCGGTCCACGCTGCCGATCCGCGTAAGCATCCGCAGCACCGCCTCGTTCGCTCCCCCGTGCAGCGGACCGTAGAGCGCTGCCATCGAGCCGGCGAGCGCAACGAAAGGATCCGCCTCGGAGGATCCGATCACGCGCATGGTCGTTGTCGAGCAATTCTGCTCGTGATCGGCGTGCAGAATGAAGAGCACGTCGAGCGCGCGCTCGAGTACGGGATTCGGCTGGTACTCCTTGACGCCGATCCGGTACAGCATGTTCAGGAAGTTCGCCGTGTAGGAGACCTCCTTCTCCGGATACACGTACGGCAGCCCCTTATGGTGGCGGAATGTGAACGCCGCCAACGTCGGGATCTTCGCGATGGCACGCACGACCTGGATCCAGCGGGTCTCGGCGTCCCGCACCCGCTTGCTGTCGGGATAGAACGTCGACAGCGCCGCCACGGAGCTGCACAGGATCCCCATCGCGTGCGCGTCGTAACGGAAGCCATCCAATACCTTCAGGATATTCTCGTGCACGTAGGTGTGGAACGTCACCTGCTGCACGAAATCGTCGAGCTGATTCTGGGTCGGCAGTTCGCCCTTGAGGATCAGATACGCGACTTCGAGATAGCTGGCACGTTCGGCGAGCTGCTCGATCGGATAGCCCCGGTACCAGAGGACCCCCCTGTCCCCATCGATGAAGGTAATGGCGCTCCGCGTCGAGACCGTGTTGGTGTAGGCCGGATCGTAGGCCATGATCCCGAAGTCGTCGTCAGTGACCCTGATCTCGCGCAGGTCCATCGCGCGAATCACGTCGCCTTCGAGGATATCGACCTCGTAGTCCCTCCCCGTCCGGTTGTCCCGGATCGACAGGGTGTTGCGCGCACGCTTCCCTTTATCTGCCATTGCTCCTCCGTCGAGGCGATCTCGGCGCCCGGTGCCGGGCGCTGCAGTTCTCCGGCACCGTGAAAACGCGATAGTATAGGGCGCTGCTCCCGACGCCCCAAGCCGTTCGGCTACGTAAATTCGGATCCCCTCCTCCGTCACCGGGCGTACGGGCCGACACGCGCCGCCGGGCAACGGTTCCTCCGCTACCGGATCAGCTCGTCCGTACTCGCGTATCCCCTCACCCGAGGAAGAGCCGGTACGCGTCGTTCTCGGGCTCGCACACGCAGGGGTAGCCGAGGCTCTGAAGGAAGCGCTGGAACTCGCCGCGCTGCTCGGGTGGGACCTCGAAGCCCGCGAGCGCGCGGCCGAAGTCGGCGCCGTGGTTGCGGTAGTGGAAGAGCGAGATGTTCCATCGCCCACCGAGCGTGTCCAGGAAGCGGAGCAGCGCGCCCGGGCGCTCGGGGAACTCGAAGCGACAGGCGATCTCGTGCTCCACCTCCGCCGGCGTCGGCCCCCCGACCATGTGCCGGACGTGGAGCTTGGCCATCTCGTTGGCGGAGAGGTCGACGGTCTCGTAGCCCGCGTGCCGCAGCTGGCGTGCGAGTGCGTCCGCATCCTCGCGCGACTCCACGCGGACCCCCACGAAGATGTGCGCCTCCTCGCGGCCGCTCAGCCGGTAGTTGAACTCGGTCACCACGCGTCGGCCGATGGTTCCGCAGAACGCGCGGAACGAGCCCGGGCGCTCGGGGATCGTGACCGCTAAGATAGCCTCCCTGGCCTCGCCCAGCTCGGCCCGCTCCGCGACGAAGCGGAGCCGTTCGAAGTTCATGTTCGCGCCGCTCAAGATGGCGACCAGGCGCCGTCCACGCGCTCCGGTATCCTCTACCCAGCGCTTGAGCCCTGCGATGCCGAGCGCCCCGGCGGGCTCCATGATCGTGCGCGTATCCTCGAAGATGTCCTTGATCGCGGCGCAGATCTCGTCGTTCGTGACCCGGAGGATCGTGTCCACGGTCCTGCGCGTGATCTCGAACGTCAGCTCGCCGACCTCCTGGACCGCGACGCCGTCGGCGAAGATCCCCACCGTGTCCAGCGTGACGCGGCGATTCGCCGCCAGCGAGCGGTACATCGCGTCCGCCTCGAACGGTTCGACTCCGATTACCTCGACCGACGGTGCGGCGTGCTCCAGGTAGCCGGCGATCCCCGCGATCAGCCCGCCCCCGCCGACCGGCACGAAGACGGCGTCGAGCGGGCCGCCGGCATCGCGCAGCAGCTCGTCGGCGATGGTGCCCTGGCCGGCAATCACGAGGGGGTCGTCGAAGGGATGGATGGGCGCGAGCCCGGAGCGGACAGCGAGCTGGTCGCTGTGCGCCTTGGCTTCGGGATAGGTGTCCCCGACCAGCACCACTTCCGCGCCCATGCTGCGCACCGCAGCGACCTTGATCTGGGGGGTGGTGTTGGGCATGACGATCACTGCCCGGATCCCTAGCGTGCGCGCCGAGTACGCGACGCCCTGCCCATGATTACCGGCGCTCGCCGCGATCACCCCGCGGGCGCGCTCTGCCTCGGAGAGGTGGGCCATGCGGTTGTAGGCTCCGCGGAGCTTGAAGCTGAAGACGGGCTGGAGGTCCTCGCGCTTGAGCAGGACCGTGTTCCCGAGCCGCCGCGAGAGGAGGGAGGCCTCCTCGAGCGGGGTGTGCCGGGCGATGTCGTAGACCCGGCTGGAGAGGATGTGGCGGTGAAGTTCGTCGGTCAGCACGGCGCGCAATGTTAAAAGAGAAGGGGTCCTATGGACGAGCCCCCCACGTTCTTCACGGTCCGCCACTCCGCCCGGTCGCTCCGCGAGTTCCTGGAGCTGCTCTGAGACGTACCAAGGCTGTCGGGTGCCCCCCCCGCGGTCGCGGCCGAAGGGCTGCTCACCGCACCAGGTCCCACGATGCCAGCGCCGACTTACCAGGTCGGGTGAGCACGGGCGCGCTCGCGCGCTCGCCCGTGCGCAGGTGCAGCCGGACCGGTCGGTCGGTGGAGACGCGCACCCAGGCCTTCCCGCGCGGTGGAAAAGGCGCGCGCAGCTCGAGCTCGACGGGGGCGAGAGCGGCGCAGCCGTGATAGCGGGCCGGCACGTCGAGCGTCATCCCGGCCGCCGAATCCCTGCGCGCAATCTGAGTGGATCCGACGGTGCCCTGCTGGATCACCGTGTTCACCGCGTGCTCGATGCGGATCACGTTGCGCGTGGGAGGGAAGCGCGGCGTCGGCTCGGCCGGCGCGGAGAGCGCCGCCTCGACCTCCTTGATCCCGGCGTGCGTGATCGCAATGCTCCCCGCCATGTCAGGCGCTCGGCCAGTCCCTCGGTCGCCTCGTAGAGGGCGTGCAGGAAGCGGAGGCGGGCCGCCTTGCGCGCGACCAGTCGCACCAGGACGTCTCCGGAGGCCGGCGTCCAGTCGGAGCGGGCTGGGGCAGGCGGCGATCCGGGCGCCGGCTCGGGCGGTGGATCGGTGGGCGTTGCGTCCATGGAGCTGTCCATGGGGTAATGATTCCCCCCAGATCTCCGCCCACACAAGTCCGGCTGGAGGTCACTCCTGAGGGACGCGCGCCGCGTGCTCGGCAGCGGCTACCGCGGCGCGCACGGCCTCCCCTCCGAACCCGCGTCCGCGGAGGAATACCGTGAGCCGGCGGATGGCCGCGGCACGTGGAGAGGGGGCCCCGAAGCGGCGCGCGTAGCGCGAGCCCTCGGGCGCTTCACCCGCGAGCGCCCGCCGCACGTCCTCTCCGCTCCGCTCCAGCCAGCGCAGCGCCGCCGCGACCGCGAGGGCCTCGTCCGCCGTGCCCGCGGCGCCGAGCCCCCGCTCGACCGCTGCGGTTGCCGCTGCGGGGTCGAGGCCGCGGCGGCAGAGCTCGTCGCGCAGCCGTGCCGCCCCGCGTGGATTCCTGCGCAGCCGCTCGCGCACGAGTACCTCGGCGAACGCCGCGTCGTCCAGCAGCCCTTTCGCGGTCAACTCGTCGAGGCAGCCTTCGACGACCGCCGCGGGGAACGATCGCGCGCGCAGCCGCCGGCGCGTCTCCGCGCGGCTCCGCGGCCGGTGGGCGAGATAGGCGAGCGCCGCGTCACTCGCGCGCCAGCGCAGGTCCGCGTCCGCCAGCCACGCGCGCAGCGCCTCGTCCACCGGATCGCCCGCGCCCAGCCCTACGCGCTCGACCACCTCGAGGGCGAGCTCGAGCACGTCGTTCTCGCCCCTGGCGTCGAGCAGCACGCGCACGCGCCGTCCGCGACGGTCGAGCGGCTCCAGCGCGCGGACCCGCGGGGCCGGCGCGGGGTCTGGCGGCTGATCGGCTGTCGAGGTCATGGAGGAGACGATCGGGGAGTTGCTGGGCTCCGCCATGGCCGGGCGGGTCGCGAGGCCGCCGACCGGACGCGCACCGCGCGCGCCGGTCTCAGTGACCGTAGAGCTGGTCGATCTTGGCGGCGAGAATGAAGTCGTTCTCGGAGAGGCCGTCGATCGCGTGCGTCCAGATGCGGAGCGCGGCCTTCCCCCAGTTCACGCAGATCTCGGGATGGTGCCCTTCCTGATCGGCGATCTCGCCGACTCGATTGGTGAACTCGACCGCGCCTGCGAAGTCGTTGAACTTGAAACGTGCGGAGAGATGGTGGTCGTCGATCAGCTCCCAGCGCGCATCGATCTCTCCGAGCAGCCGCCGCGCCTGCTCTCCCTCGATGGGCGGCGTTTCGGCGTCGCAGGGCTCGCAGTGCCGGCTCGCTAGCTCCTTGGACATCGTTCCCTCCCTCCGCTCGGAATTCGGCCGGGTCCGTGACCCTCATGATAGAGCGCCAGCGTGCGGGACTGTAGGGGGGCAAGAGAGGTGCCGCCATGGCTCACCCTTCCTCGCCCTGGACCCACCAGCCGCCTTTGACCAGGTCCAGAGGGTGAGGGGACGGCCATCGTCGAGCACCACGACCGCATAGTCGCGGGCCAGCGGGGTGCGCCACCACTCGTCGTCGATGCGCCAGCGCTCGCGGACTGTGCTTACCCGGCGGGTACAGCGGCCCACCACTACCGCGGTGGGGGTCCCTTCCGCGTTCATGCTCACCCGCACCTCGCGGGTGGTGCCGAGCGGACGGATGCGCTTTCCGCTCACGGGTCGAAGCTCAGCAGGGCGTGCCGGCGCTCGGGGATGCGCGACATCGGATCCACCTCCACCACCCGGTATAGGGGTGAGTGCCCGAGGCGCAGCTTGAGCTCGCGGACTGCGCTTCGGAGCGAGTACGGGATCTCGCCCTCGGAGAGCTCGCGTCCCGCGTCGTCCTTCCGGTCGAACAGGGCGCCCTGATCGGCCGGCGGCCCGAAGCGGTAGAACTCGACCGTCAACGTCTCGACCGCGCGCGGCGGTGGCGCGAGCCCCATGCGCGTGCGCAACATGAACGCGAGCGCTTCCCGGTGGCCGCTCGGATCGCGCAGCACCGCCTCCACCATCCAGGAACCGCCTCCATCCAGCCGTCCGACCACGCGCGCGGCGGCCACGCTCCGCCCCCGCCGCTCGGACTTGGCGAGGGCGCGCTCGAGCAGCCGGTCAAGCGCGCCGTGGAGCGTCTCGACCTGTCCCACCGGAACGGGGAAGTCGAGGGTCGCGCGCACCGGGCGCGGCCGGTGCCACGGGCGCACCGGATCGATCCGCTCGCCGGCCGCCCACGCGCGGGCGCGCGCGCCCTGCTCGCCGAACTGCGCAACCAGCGCCGGTGCGGGGATGCACAGCAGCTCTCCCAGCGTAGGCGGTCCAGACGCTCGAGCACGGTCTCGTCTACGGGCAGCGCGCTCACCGGTCGGCCGGCCAGGAAAGGGCGAAGCGCATCCTCGGGAACGATCACGGGCTCGCCGGGGCGCGTGCCCGCGGCGGCCACCCAGGCGGCGAACCTGCCAGGCGCAAGCCCGGCACGGGTGGCGGCTACGAGCGGCGCGGGGAGGACGCGGAAGAGCGCGGAGAGCACGCGGCGCACCTGGTGCCGGGGGGAGCCGTAGAGCCGGCCGAGACCGTCCATGCCCAGGAAGATCCGACCGCGGCCGGCCGGCTCCACCACCGGCGTGAGCGCGGAGAGCACCTCGAGCAGCGCGTCCTGCGCGGCGTCGTAGTGCGCGGGATCGGGCTCGAGCAGGGTGAGCGCCGGGCAGAGCGAGACGGCCTGCGAGACGAGCTGCCCGGGGTGCACCCCCGCCTCGGCGGCGCGCTCGGAGACCTGCCACAGGGTGCGCCGCGTCCCCCCCTCGGAGGAGAGGAGGGCGACCGAAGTGCTGTCCAGGGCGGGAGAGCGGACCAGCTCGAGCCGGAGCTCGAAGGTGGGAAGCCAGAGGCAGAGGGCGCTCCGGCTCCCTCGGCCCGTTCCTTGGTCGGTTCTTTCCCACGCTCTCGCCGGTCCACTCCCCGGCTCCAGGGGAGAGGAGGGCAGGGCGGCGGCGCGGGTGCGGATCGAACGCATGCGAGAGCGCGGTGCGGGACGAGAATTAGGACTGGAGATCTGACAGGGACCCGAATATACACCGAAAGTACCATGCCAGGCAAGCACGGCTTTCTTTTGATCTCGCCGGGGTACCTATTCTAAGTTGAAAAAACCCCCATCCGAGCCGGCGCCCCCAGGCTGCCGGATCATCCCGCATTGAACCTGGAGATGGGCAATGGCTGCGTGGATTCCGGTAATTCTCGTCGTACTGGTCATCGCGTGGCTGGTCGGGATCTACAACCGGCTGGTCTCCCTCCGGAACCGGTTCAAGAACGCGTTCTCCCAGATCGACGTTCAGCTCAAGCGCCGCTACGACCTGATCCCCAACCTGGTCGATACCGTCAAGGGCTATATGAAGCACGAGCGCGAGACTCTTGAGGCGGTGATCTCGGCGCGCAACCAGGCGCGTTCGGTCGAGCAGCGCGTGGCCGAGAACCCCGGCGACGCCGCCGGCATGCGCGAGCTGCTGGCGGCCGAGCAGACGCTCACCGGTTCACTCGGCCGGCTGTTCGCGCTCTCCGAGGGCTACCCCGACCTCAAGGCCAGCCAGAACATGCAACAGCTCCAGGAGGAGCTGGCCTCCACCGAGAACCGAGTCGCATTCGCGCGCCAGGCGTACAACGACTCGGTGATGTCCTACAATACCTACCACGAAAGCTTCCCCCACAACCAGATCGCGGGCGCATTCGGGTTCAAGCAGGCGGAGCTTTTCCAGATCGAGGTCGAGGCGCAGCGCGAGGCGCCGCGCGTGTCATTCTGAGTTGAGCGGTCCGCGGGGCGATGGATTTCTTCGAGCACCAGGAGCTGGCGCGGAAGAGCACCGAGAATCTGCTTTTCCTCTTCGCGCTCGCGGTGGCCGCGATCGTGGGCACGGTCTACCTGGCGATCGTCCTCGCGTGGCAGATGTGGGGGCCGCAGAGCTACGGTCCACTCATCCTCTGGGAGCCCCGCCTGTTCAGCTGGACCGCCGCTGGTGTGCTGGCGGTGATCGCGCTGGGCTCGCTCTGGAAGTCCCATCAGCTGCGCGGCGGTGGGGCGGTGGTGGCGCAACGGCTGGGCGGCCGGCGCATCGACCTCGGCACCACGGATCCGCACGAGCGTCGTGTGCTCAACGTCGTGCAGGAGATGGCGATCGCCTCCGGAACCCCGGTTCCGGAGGTGTATCTGCTCGAGGACGAGAGCGGGATCAACGCGTTCGCCGCCGGTCACGGGGATGGCGACGCGGTGATCGGGGTCACCAGGGGCGCGATCCAGAAGCTCAGCCGCGACGAGCTCCAGGGCGTGATGGGTCACGAGTTCAGCCATCTGCTGAATGGCGACATGCGGCTCAACCTGCGCCTGATGGGCGTGGTGCACGGGATCCTTCTGATCGCACTCGTCGGGCGCGGGCTGATGCACCCCGGCCGCACGAGCCGCCGCAGGAAGGACGGCGGTGCCCAGGTCGCGCTGGTGGGGCTCGCACTCCTTCTGATCGGCTACGTCGGCGTGTTCTTCGCCAACCTGATCAAGGCCGCGGTCTCGCGGCAGCGCGAGTTCCTCGCGGACGCCTCCGCCGTGCAGTTCACGCGCAACCCCGCGGGCATCGCGGGCGCGCTCGAGAAGATCGGCGGCTTCGCGACCGGCTCGCGCATGGTCACCGCGCGCGCCGACGAGGCCAGCCACATGTTCTTCGGGGACGGCAAGGTCCACCGCATCACCGCGGCAATGGCGACCCATCCGCCGCTCACCGAGCGGATCCGGCGCATCGATCCCTCCTTCAAAGGACGCTTCTCCGTGCTGGCCGAGAGCTATGTGGCGCCGACGGAGGAAGAGCTGACGGCCCCGGCCGCAGCGCTCGCCTCCCCGGGCTACGCCCGTGGGCCCGCGTCGGCGCTCGCGGAAGCCCCCGGGGCCCGTGCCGCGGCGGACGTGGTCACGGCCCCGCCGCGCCGTCCCGCGCCGCCCCCCGCGCGCACGGGCACCGCGCTCGACCGGATCGGACAGCCGGGACCCGAGCACCTGGAGCGGGCGCGCGCTCTCTGGGACTCGGCGCCCGCACCCGTCCGCGAGGCGGCGCGCACGCCGGAGGGCGCGACCGCGCTCGCGTACGCCCTCCTGACGGCGCCCCCCGGTCCCGAGCGCGAGCGCCAGCGGGCGGTGGTGCGCGAGGACGACCTGGACGCCGCACCGGCGGTTGATACGCTGCTCGACGCCTGTGGACAGCTTGAGCCCGACGCTCGGCTTCCGGTGCTCGAGGTGGCCGCCGCGGCGCTCGGAACGCTCCCGCCCGAGCGCTTCGCGGCGTTCTCGCGCACGGTGCGGGATCTGGTCGAGGGGGACCGCCGGGTCGAATTGAGCGAGTGGCTGCTGGGGCGGCTGCTGTTGCGGCAGGTGAGCGCGCGGCTGGAGCCCGCCAAGCCCGCGAAGCCGCGCTACCGGTCGGTGCGGGCGTTCGCGGGCGAGGCAGCGGTGCTGCTGTCGGCTCTGGCACACGCCGGCCACGACGATCCTTCGAGCACGGAGCGCGCGTTCGAGGCGGCCGCACGTGAGTTGAGGTTCCCGGGCGCGCGGCTCTGCGGCCCCGAGGCCTGTGCCCCGCGCGCGCTCGAGGCCGCCCTGGAGACGTTCGCGCTGCTCTTCCCGGAGGAGAAGCGGAGGCTGCTCTCGGCCTGCGCCGCTTCCGTCGCGGCCGACCGGCGCGTGCTCCCGCGCGAGGCGGAGCTCTTCCGGGTGGTCTCCGATTGGCTGGGGGTTCCCGTCCCGCCCCTCCTGCCGGGTCAGCTCCTGGCCTGACGAGCGGTGATAGCATGGCGCTCGCCGGTGAGCGGGCGAAACCCGTTCTCGATCCACGTACAGGAGCCGGCCCATGAGGACCTGTGAGATCTGCGGGAACAGCTACGACAAGGCGTTCACGCTCACCACGCACGAGGGGGAGACGTACACCTTCGATTCCTTCGAGTGCGCGATCCAGGGCGTGGCGCCCACCTGCGAGCACTGCGGGTGCCGGATCGTGGGACACGGCATGGAGTCCGATGGCGCCATGTACTGCTGCGCGCACTGCGCCGAGGCGGTCGGGGTGACGGGAGTCGCGGACCGCGCGGACTGATTCCGCGACCGAACTGATTCAGCGGCCGAACTCGAGGATCGATCCGGTAAGGTGCCGCGCCTCCGCCCCGAGGAGCCAGCGGATGGTCTCGGCGAGCTCGCTCGGGGTTACCCATCCGGAGCGGTCCGCCGCCGGCATCGCCCGTCGGTTCCCCTCCGTGTCGATCGTGGTCGGCGCGAGTGCGTTCACGGTGATTCCCGCGTCCGCCAGCTCGTCCGCGAGCGCGCGCGTGAGCGCCACGACCGCGGCCTTGGCCGCGACGTAGGTCGCCATCCGCGGCCTCGCGATAAGCGCGCCGGCGGAGGCCACGTTCACGATCGCGCCGCCCCCCGTGGCCTTCAGGCGCGGCACCGCCTCCCGGCAGCACAGGAACGTGCTGGTGGCGTTGCTTGCGATCATCCGCTCCCACTCGCCCGGTGTGGTCTCCTCGACGGTACCCCCAGCGAAGCCGCCGGCCAAGTTGCAGAGGGCGTCCAGCCGGCCCGAGCGCCGATCGACGGCGGCGAAGAGCCGTGCCACCTCCTCGGCACGCGCGAGATCTGCGCGCGTCAGGACGAGCCCGCTCGTGCGTCCCGCGAGCGCGGCCTCGAGCGCGCCCGCGTGCGCCTCGCTCCGCCACGGGACGTGCACGGTCCAGCAGCCCTCGTCGAGCAGTGTCGCCACGACCGCGCGGCCGAGCGCTCCCGTTCCTCCCGTGACCACGGCGACGCGCGCCTGCGCATGCTTCGACATGGAGGACAAACTAGGGCGAAGCGGGCTCTCGCGCAGCCGTTCCACGACCTTGTTCCGCCCCTGGAGCCCGTCTAACTTGCGCCACGCGATTACGTGTCCGACGTGTGTGCGGCGCAGGTGGGGGCTCGGCATGGCCTCCGGCGCGAACGTCGGCGACGACGTCGCCAACTTCGAGGCGACGCATGGCACCACGCACGAGTACGCGAACCAAGACGTCGTCAACCCGGGGGCGCTCATCCTGTCCGCTGTCATGATGCTCGAGCACATCGGGGGGCAGGAGGCGGCAGACCGGGTGGTGTGCGGGCTCGAGGGAGCCATATGCGCCAAGCAGGTCACCTACGACCTCGAGCGTCAGATGGAGGGCGCCCGCAGGGTGTCCAGCTCTGGACTCGCCGGAGCGGTGGTCGCGCACATGGGGAACTAGCCGTGGACGTGCGGCTGGTCGCCCTGGACCAGCTCCAGCGGCACCGCACCCCGCTGCTCGCGGTACCGGTCCACGACGGCGCGGGGGGCCGCGTTCGGCCGGAGCTGCCGGGGCTCCCCGCCTCAGTCCTGACGGACGCCGGCGCCCTCGCCGAGGACGTCCGCGGCCGGATCGGCCACGTGGTGGTCGCCGGCACGGCCCTGCCCGATGGTCCGCGACGAATCGCGTTCATCGGCGTGGGCTCGCCGGACATGTGGGACGCCGAGGCGATCCGGCGCTTTGCGGGCCTGGCGGTCCGTACCGCGGAAGCACGCGAGCTGGACGCGGTCGCGGTCGCGCTCCACCCCGGCGCGCTCGATCCTGCGACGGCGGCGCAGGCGGCCTCCGAGGGTGCCGTGCTCGCCGCGTGGCGCTTCGGGGAGCTCCGCACGCAGGATCCCGAGGAGGAGGGCGGTCCCCGGGCCGAGGTGCGCGGGCTCGATCTCGTCGTGGATCCCGCGCACCGCGAGGCGGCCGAGCGCGGCGTCGCGGTCGGCCGAGCGAGCGCGGCCGGCCAGAACCTCGCGCGTACCCTGCAATCCCGTCCGGGCAACCTGGCCACTCCCCTCCATCTGGCCGAGCAGGCAGAAGCGATGGCGCGCGAGGTCGGCCTCGAGATCGAGGTGTTTGGGATGGAGCGGATCCGCAGCGAGCGGATGCACGCGCTGCTCGCGGTCAACCAAGGCTCGGAGCAGGAGGCGCGCTTCATCGTCCTGCGCCACGCTGGCGCGCGCGCCACGGACCCGTGGGTCGCGCTGGTGGGGAAGGGGCTGACCTTCGATGCCGGTGGCATATCTATCAAGCCCGCGCAGGGGATGGAGGACATGAAGTACGACATGTCCGGCGGAGCGGCGGTGATGGGCGCGATGCGCGCCGCCGCGGAGCTCCGACTCCCGCTCAACGTCGTCGGCCTGATCCCGTCCACGGAGAACCTGCCCTCGGGCAGGGCGCTCAAGCCGGGGGACATCATCCAGACGCGCGGTGGCAAGACTGTCGAGGTCATCAACACCGACGCCGAGGGGCGCCTCATCCTCGCCGACGCGCTCGACTACGCGAGAGGGCTCGGGGTACACGCCATCGTGGACCTGGCCACGCTCACCGGCTCGGTGGTGATCGCGCTCGGCCACCACGCGATCGCCGTGCTCGGCACCGACGAGGGGCTGGTCGAGCAGGTGCGCAGCGCGGGCGACCGGGCGGGGGAGCGGTGCTGGCCGCTGCCGCTCTGGAGCGGGTACCGCAAGCAGCTCAAGAGCGAGGTGGCCGACCTGATGAACGTGGGCGGACGGCCGGGGGGGACGATCACGGCCGCGTGGTTCCTGCGCGAGTTCGTCGGGGACGTGCCCTGGGCGCACCTCGACATCGCGGGCACTGCGTACGGCACCGAGCCGACCCCCTATCAGCGCAAGGGCGCCTACGGGGTGCCGGTCCGCCTGCTTGTGGAGTGGCTCCGGGGCCGAGTCGCGTGAAGCTCGCTTGGGCGGTCGCGGCCCTGCTGGCCGCGGCCTCCACCCTGCAGTCCCCCGTCGAGGCGCAGCAGCCGGACACGCTGCGCGTGCCCCCCGAGCCTGCGCGTGACACTGTCGTCCTCCCCGACAGCGCCAACCTGGTGGTGACCACGGACACGCTGCTGGGGCAGCCGGTGGCCGACACCATCCCGGACTCGCTCCGCGTCTACCGGGTGCCCGAGGTCGAGGGACGCCCCCCCGCCGGGGTCGCGACTGCGGTCTGGATATTCGAGCGCGCTGACCTGCTCGCCCTGCGTGGGCTCTCGCTCGCCGATCTGCTCGCGCAGGTGCCCGGGATCACGCGTCTGCGCGGCGGCGACTACGGGGCGCCGGAGACGGTCACTGCGTACGGGCTCGCCGGGGGAGGCATCCGCCTCTTCTGGGACGGCTTCGAGCAGATCCCGCTGCACGGGTCGGTCGCCGATCTCTCCCTGATCGGCCTCGGGGGCGTCGAGCGCGTGCGCGTCGAGCGGCACCCGGGCGAGCTGCGGGTGGAGCTGACCAGCTTGCACGGCGACGAGGAGCCCCGTCCGGTGTCCCTCATCGAGGCGGGCACCGGCGACCTCGATACGAACTTCTTCCGGGGATCGTTCGTGCACCCGCGCGCGCTGGGCGGCAGCCTCGGCCTCGTGTTCGACCGTGTAGACACGAACGGCCCGAATCGGGAGGAGGGAAACCGCATGGGCGGATGGCTCCGCTACACTAGGCATTGGGGCGACGACCTCGCGCTCACGGCCGAGGCGCGACGCATGAAGTCGGGCGCGGCGATCGATGGCTTTCCCGGCGAGGCCACGCGCACCGATTGGGTGATGCGCGCCCGCTGGCGCCCCCTTTCCGGGCTGGTCCTCCAGGGCTATACGGGTCGCTCGACGCTGGACGGGCTCGAGCGTCCGGAGCGCTTACCGGTGGTTCGCGGCCGCGCGCAGCACGGCATCACGGCGGACCTCGTGCGCGGACCCGTGCGGGCGAGCGGCGCGCTGCGTGCCCTCGGCGGAAACGACCTCCCTTCGTTCTCGGGCGACCTGTCGGTCACGGCGGAGCTCCCCGAGCTGGGAGGTGCCGTCGCGAGCACCTCGCAGGAGCTCTGGAACGAAGCGACCGTCGGGCGGGTCCGCCTGGCCGCCTGGAGCCGCCCCCTGTTCGGTGTCTCGATCTTCGGAGGCTGGGAGTCGGGCACGCGTGGAGTGCCGCTCTACCCGCTGCCGCCGGAGATCCCGGAGTTGTCCGCGACGGTCGTTCCCGAGCCGGAGCCGGGAGTCCGCTTCCACGCGCGCACCGCTCTTCGAGCGGGGGCCCGGTTCGCCTGGCGGAGCGTCGATCTGTCCGCCGCGCGCGTGGCGCTCGAGGGCGACAGCCTGCCGCTGTTGGGGCTCCCCATGGACCGCGCGGGGGAGCTGCTCGGAGGGATCGAGCGGACGGGAGTGGAGCTATCCGTTCGCGCCGGGATTCCCTTCGTGTCGGACGGCTTTGCGCTGTTGGGTGCGGTCACGCTCTGGGACGAGCCGGCCCGTTATCTCCCGGAGCGCAGCTACCAGGCGGCGGTGGTCTTCCACGACCTGTTCTTCCCGAGCCGTCAGCTCGAGGTCTGGGCATCGCTCGGGGTCGAAGGGAGGGATCCGATGCTGGTTCCGGTCGCCGATCCGGAGCTTCCGGACGCGGTGCCTGCCACCGTTCCCTTCTATCAGAGCTGGCACGGATTCGTGCAGGTCCGGGTGCAGATGTTCCGGATCTTCGTGTCGTGGGAGAACTTCACGATCCGCCGCAACAATCAGGACTTTCCCGGACGGGTATTGCCGATCACCCGCGCCACCTACGGCGTGCGCTGGAGCCTCTTCGACTGAGACGCTATACAGGCAGAGTGCGGGGAGCGCCGCAGAGCACGAGCCGGTGCTGCACGTGGCCTTGGACCGGGACGACGAGGGCTGGAAGCTGGGACTCACGACCGGGCTGCAGCGTCCGAGGGAGCGCACGCGGTATCTGGTGTTCGGCATTCCGCCGGCACGAGCACCTCCCCTCTGGGGGCGGCCGCGGTTAGCTTAAGGCCGGCCTGCACGGACCACCGGAGAGCGGGAGCGCGATGATCCGGAGCATGACCGGCTGGGGGGAGGCGGAGCGGGAGACGCCCGCCGGACGTCTCCGGGTCGAGATCAAGACGGTCAATCACCGGCACTTCAACGCCAACCTGCGCACGCCGTACGGGTTCGACCGGTTCGAGTCGGACATCCAGGGCTGGCTGCGCCCCTGGATCGCGCGTGGGCACGTGAGCTACTCGCTCTCCCTCGAGCGAAACGGTGGGCTGGCGGCCGAGCGGCTGCCGGAGCTGGATGTGGTGCGCGCGAACCACTACTGCGACCTGATCCGGCGGCTGAAGCAGGAGCTGGGGCTGGCTGGCGAGGTCGAGGTCGGGCACCTGGTGCGTTTCGCCGAGGTCTTCCGCGTCCCCGACCAACGCCCCACTGACGCGGACGTGGACTCCGAGGCGCTGCGCGGGGTGACGGAAGAGGCGCTCCGCGCGGTCGTGGCCATGCGGGAGAGCGAGGGACGGCGGCTCGCCCGGGATCTCGAGGCCCGGCTGACCGCGATCGCGGCCGAGCTCGACCGCATCGCGGAGCGCGCGCCGGAGCGGCTCGTCGCGGAGCATGACCGGCTGCGGGCGGCGGTACGCGAGCTGATCGGCCAAGAGAACGTGGACGAGGAGCGGCTCGCCCGTGAGATCGCGTACCTCGCGGAAAAGTGGGACATCAACGAGGAGTTGGTAAGGTTCCGCGCGCACGTGGAGCATTTCCGCGAGATGTTGGCCGCGCCGGTCGAGGAGCCGGTCGGCAAGCGGCTCGGATTCCTGGTGCAGGAGATGCACCGAGAGGCGAACACGATCGGAGCCAAAGCGAACGACGCCGCCATCGTGCGCGCCTCGGTCGCGATCAAGGAGGAGATCGAGCGCTTGCGCGAGCAGCTGGAGAACGTCGAGTGATCGACCAAGGCTATCCTCAAACGAAGCGCGCACGGCCGATCGTGCTGGCCGCCCCGAGCGGGACGGGCAAGACCACGATCGCGCACCGACTGGTGGAGGGCACCGACGAGTTCATGTTCTCGGTATCCGCCACCACGCGCACCCCCCGCAAGGGTGAGCGCAACGGGATGGACTACGAGTTCATGGCGTGCGACGAGTTCGAGGCCGTCGCCCGGCGCGGCGGCTTTGCCGAGTGGGCGGAGGTGCACGGCAATCTCTACGGCACGCCCCGCCGCACTCTAGAGGAGGCGACCGTGCGCGGAGAGTTCGTCGTGCTGG
>Ga0310121_10001834_pt1 | contig 21035 bp, 20 predicted proteins | sample CB27_Tmax_986_MG_FD_203504 | JGI IMG/M metagenome (GOLD analysis project Ga0310121, IMG submission 203504) | Marine microbial communities from Western Arctic Ocean, Canada - CB27_Tmax_986 | ecosystem: Environmental > Aquatic > Marine > Oceanic | place: Canada: Western Arctic Ocean | collected...
GCTAGTTGTTAAACGTTCGAAATACGACGTTTGCAGTCGATTGTGCTGCTTCGGCGAGCGCCAATTCTACCAATTCGTGATTGGGAGAAAGTCGGCAGACTGGATCAGTCACCGCTGGGTCGCCCGTTAACAGAAATGCCTGGCAGCGACAGCCGCCAAAATCTACTTCGCGCCTTTCGCAACTCTGACATGGTTCGGGCATCCAGTCGAAACCACGGAATCGTTGGAAAACTGGATCCTCAAACCAGATTTGCTCAAGACTTTTTTCCAGAACCGTTGGAAACGTCAACTGGGGTATCTCGCGGGCCGCTTGACAAGGCAGCACGGCACCATCTGGGGCAATAGTTAAAAACGTTCTGCCCCAGCCATTGAGACATGCTTTAGGATACTCCTGAAAATAGTCCGGTAACACATGCAGAATTTGTAGACGGTCTGAAAATCGCTCCGTGGCATGAGCTACGATCTTGGCGGCACTTTCCACTTGGTCGCGACGAGGTAGTAAAGCAGCTCGATTGCGAAAAGCCCAACCTGTGTACTGCACATGGGCCAATTCAAGTTTGTCGACCTGCCAAGCGACTGCGAGATCAATGATCTCTTCGATACGATCGAGGTTATGTCGATGCAACACTACGTTAAGGGTGATCGGAAAATCGAGCTCCCTCGCAAGGCGGACCGCTTCGACTTTCTTGTCGAACGATGGCACGTCGGCAAGCCAGTCATTGCTCGCGCCGTCCGAATCGAGCAAGCTAACTTGCAGGGCATCAAGGCCCGCTTCGCGAAGCTGAGAGAGCAACTCGGCGGTTGCCGTCATGCCGCTCGTGCTCAGATTGCTGTAGAGATCCAATTTGCGAGCAGTCTGAACTAGCTCTACAAGATCGCGGCGCATCAGCGGTTCACCGCCAGAAAAATGCACCTGGACGACTCCTAGCTGACTTGCTTCGCCGAGCACGCGTTGCCACGTCGCTGTGTCGATCTCACGGCGATAGCGGGCCAACTGCAAGGGATTACTACAATAGAGGCAGTGAAGCGGGCAGCGGTAGGTCAGCTCGGCCAACAGGGCCATTGGCCTAGGCGTTGTCGTCATGGCAAACCAACCCTCGCTGCATCAACCGTCCCAAAAATTCTTCGACGTCTTCTGTAAACTTGGGGTCTTCTGTTAGTTCGGCTTGAGGAAATGACATCGTCAAAGATTGTTTGATCTCCTCTAATGCTCGGCCATCGCAGAGCTTGACGATCGCTGCTCCGGATTCGTTGAGCACCAATAATCCTTCAGGATACAAAAGTTGGTGCTGACTACGAACTTCGTCCCAGCGATACCGGACCCCTCGCGCCAATCGGGGTCGCTGCAAGGGTTTGGCATTATTTTTCACGGTAGCTGTTGGCAATGATGATCGATTGCATCAAGTTGTGCCCAGAGAACATCGCACTTGAAATCAAGGGCCGCTACTGCCGCTTGTTGTTGCTCGTGTGTGTCACAGTAGCGGTGGACCGTCGCCAGGCCGTGTTCGCTGTCGCGCGAGGCCAGAGGCGGACGAGAACGGAAATAGGCAAGCGACTCCCGATCGATCCACTCGTAGTGCTGCTCGAATGCGGCGAGTCGGTCTTTCATGAGGCGCGGTGCAAACAGCTCAGTCAGCGAAGAGGCAACCCCCTCGAGCCAAGGGCGAGTGCCTACAAACTGCACATACGCGTCGACCGCATAGCGGACCGCCGGCAGCAATAGCCGATCATACTCCAGATCGTCGCGCGACAGACCTACGCCCTCTCCCAGTCGAAGCCATTTTTCGATGCCTCCCTGCTCGGAGTCGGTGCCGTCATGGTCGACGATTCGCTGAACCCAATGCCTGCGAACTTCCCGTACCGGACATCGAGACAGGAGCAAGGCGTCTTTGATGGGAATCGACTTTTGGTAGTAGAACCGATTGGCGACCCAACACTGCACCTCGTCACGAGTGAGTTCGCCAGAATTCATCCGCCGATGAAACGGATGACGGTCGTGGTACCGCCGTCCGCCCACTTGCCGAAGTTGTTCGGTGAATTCTTCCTGCGTCCATTTTGACATAACAATTTGTGGTAAAGATTCAAATGACAAATTCATCTCCATCGTTTCCCACTTGTGCGCCACACACCCTTACTTTTGAGTATTCGGGGCTTCTTTCATCCAACATGGGATTCGTGTTATTGATATGTACATACACCCGATGCCTTGCCTGCAAAGAGGAAAACCACGCTAAAGTTCCATCTTCGCCCGAGATGGGCAGATGTCCCATTTGCCGTGATGTCCGATCGGATATCCCGCAACTTTTCGGTTCGTCATCCGACCAAAACGCGCCATCCAATAACACCAAGTCCGCACCATTGACAGCTTGCTTGAGCTTGTCTTCGATGGCCGGGACTCCAGGAGCGTACACCATCTGACCTTCATTGGCCTGGTCCACAATCTTCAAGCCGACAACTGACCCGACTGCCGAAGTTGGTTCCTCGGGCACAAAACGGGGCACGTCGCGGCCGGTTTCAAATGCGGTGACTTCTAATCCGGCAGGTTGACCATCAGGCAGAACGAGTTGCATCGGCTCATCAAGCGTGAATTCTAACCATGGGCGATTCGAGAAAGAGGTCACCACAGACTCGATGGGTAAGAACTGCCCCAACCATCTTCGCACCAAGGGTGTCGAGAAAATGGAGAATTCTGAGCCCTCGCGAAGTTGCAATAGTCCCGAGGTATGGTCCAGCTCTGCGTCGGTCAATAGGCAACCCGCGATCGGCGTTCCGCGCATCATTGCCTGTGCTGGGCAGAGATCGTCATAGGCGGCCAATTGCGCGCGAACATCGGCTGAAACATTCAGGAGAAACCACGCCTTTCCGTCGACCGAAATGGCAACCGACGATTGCGTCCGCTGTCGAACGTGCGGCGATCCATCACGGACTGCTCGGCAATTCGCGCAGCCACAATTCCACTGCGGCAGACCTCCGCCTGCGGCAGATCCCAGAATACGAATTTGCATACGATCGATCTACTCTACCGGCCGATCGTCAACGACATTCTGTCCACTCGGATGACGCTGGTCGCCGCTCGTCGGCAAGGGGAGTTCGTCTTCGGTATTCACATAGGCGGTGACTTCCATGCACAACGACATCTCTTCAAAATCGGGCTTTGTCCAGGACATAATATTCTCCCTTACTCTTTTGACATGAGGAAAGCAAATAAGTCGTGTAGTTGCTGAACGGTGAGTAAATCAGACATATTGTTAGGCATCAAAGAGGCCGTTTGCTTCCTGACCTCTTCTAAGTCACGTTTATTAAAGGAATGATATCGCCCGTCTTGCTCACGAATTTGAATAGTGAAGTTCGTTTCATTGATGCGCAAACCAGAAATCGCCTTGCCCCCATCTGTGACTACAAGCACCTGCTCAAAACGTGGATCGATGTCTTTTGAAGGATTAACAATGGATTCCATGATATATTGCGGCGAGCGGCGACTCGCAATGCGGTCCAGCGAGGGACCAATCCCACCGCCACGCCGGTCGAGCGCATGGCATTTATTGCAAGTAAATTTTGACTTCGCATCGAAAAATAGTTTTTCTCCGACCGTAGCATCTCCTTCAGCATAGGGTTTCCAATTGCTATCGCCGTCGATTTTGGACAACGTGCGAACGTAGGCAATGATTTTGCCAATCTGGTCTGGTGATAGCGACTCGCCCAGTTTTTTCATTGTCGTACTAGGAACCCCCCTTTCGATGATTCCTGAAATCGACTTGTCGGTACCGTCACCATGAAGCCATTTATCATCCGTGAGGTTGGGGCCTTTACCGCCACGAGCCGCGCCGCCGTGACAACCGCTGCATAAACCGCGAAACATTGATTTGCCTAGGTCAAGCGCATCCTGATTGTTCATGTAAATCGCTGAGAGGCTTCGCCCTTCCGGCACTGCATCAATGGCTGGCTCAATCGCTTGCTGCTCAGCCCCAACCTCGTCCTCCGCTTGCGTCTCTTTCTCTGAACAGGCAACAATACCTGCCGATAGCACAACAAACGCTGTGTATCCTACGAACGCCACATTCCCAATCGGTCGCTGAAGTCGAGTCACAGATGAAGTGCTTCGTTACGTTACTGTTTATCCAATTGCTACGTTTCTATTTATCTAATCGAACGTGCCAACGGGCAAAAGTTTCTTGCAGTTGGCCTGAGCTACGAAGGCGGTCAAAGGCGGTATTCAAGGCAACTTTCAGATCGGTTTCGTCGCGACGTACCGCTGCGCAAATGTCAAAATGATCGGCCGAACCACCCATCGGTACAAATTTGATTTTCTGCGGCCACTTTTCCTCAGCCAACCACTGCGCACGACTGGAAATGACGCAGCCGATCGGCACTTCGCCCGCAGCGACCGCTGCCAGGATGGCCTCGAGATTGGGATAGGGTTTAATGTCGCGGCCGGAGAGCCCGTGTACAACAATTCCCGGTTCCACTGCGACGGTTCGCTCTTTTTGGATATCTACGTCACTTGCTGCCGCGGTCGCATACACGTAACTGGCAGTGTAGTAAGGATCCGTAAAGGCGACTCGATCAGCAAAGCGGTCGTCAGGCATCACGCCTAAGATCACGTCGCAAAAACGCTTGGTAGCCAGCTTTGAGGGGTAGGAATCGTGCGACGAATAGGCCCAATACACTTCGAGTGAAACACCTAATTGTTTTGCCAGTAGCTGCGCGAGTTCGTAGTCGAGGCCCGCCGGTTCGGGATGCGTTGTGGAAAAGGGAAGATTGTTTTGGTCGAGTCCGACGACAAGCGTTCCACGTGAGCGAATTCTTTTGAGTCCATCGTAAGTTTGCCGCGAGTGTTGCCGACGGCTCATTTGCGGTTCGGGGCCACGATTAGCTGGCCCACTTCGAACATCTGCATCAGCGGCGTCAGGCTTGATGTCGAAAGGAGGAAAGTAGGGGATGTGATACCGCTGCAAAGCTTTGGCAACCAAGCCTTGCTTGATCACTTTCTTCAAAGCAAGATCCACTTTGGACTTAAGCTTCGTGTCGCCTGAACGCATCGCTACGGAGATATTCCAGCGATCTTCAGGAACGTAATCTGCTACCACTTGGGCCTGTACATCGGGCGACTGAAGTAAAAGCCAACCAACGTTTGACCAAAGATAGGCGTAGTCGATCCCGCCCTTATCCAAGGCCGTAAGTGTGGCTAGTTGCGTGCCAAACAACCGACGCAGATAGCCGCGCTGTCGTAAACTATAGTCGGCAATCGTGCCGGCTTGAGTGCCCAACCGGCGCGACTTGTCTCCTTGGAGTTCGGCGAGTGACGCGACTTTTTCTGCATTGCGTCGCGTCACAATCAAATACCCCGTACCGTAGTAGGGCTGCGAGTAGATTACCTTGCCAGAGAGTTCTTCTTCATCGTCCATCGCGCGCGGATCGACTGCCGCGCCAAAGGCCAAATCGCATTCATGTTCCACTAGCTGACCGATCGCGGTGTTGCGATGGACGTCGATCCATTCGATTCGCATCTTGACGCCAAGCTCACGCGCCATGGCTTTGGCAATCTGGACGTCGAAACCTGGCTGCTCAGCGTCTGCGCTCGAATAAGGGAGATTGGCTGGGTCCATACTCACCACCAATGTGCCACCTTCTTCAATTCGCTTCCAAGTGTCATGTGCGATCACATCCGGCGACGGGTCTTCCTCGGCCAACGGAGGCCTGTAGGTCAAGCCAATTTTGGCAAATAGTCTCGGGAACTTGGCTTGGCGTAGGCATCTCTCGACGGCTTGCGAAAGAGCGTTTTTCAGCGCCGTATCATCTGCGCGGACTGCCATACCGATGCTCCATCGCTTCGTGGAAACGAACTCATCGACCAGTCGTAACCCCTGCTGCGGATGGTCGTGCAGATACCAGGCGGCGAAATCAACATCGACGAGAGCCCCATCAAGATTTGCCTGCTCAAAGCCGCGCAGAATTGCTGTGGTTGACGGAAAGCCCACGATCTTATGCTCTCTTGGCGACAGGGGGAATGATCCGGAAACGAGACCTACGCGCTTGTCACGTAGGTCGTCCAACGAGCGAACCGCCGCATCTTTGCTGTTTACTAAGAGACCGAACTTGCCAGAGGAATAAGCCATTGTCCAAGCAATCTCATTTGCTTCCACCGACTCGTGGGGCAGCCCAATCACGACATCGCACTTTCCCGCCTTGAGATTTTCGAGTCGACAGGTATCACTTGCACAGGCATAGAAGTCGCAGGAACGATTTAACATTTTCGCCAGCAGCGTAGCCACAGCGACGTCGACACCTTCCAGTTTGCCCTCGGCGGTCCGTCCAGCACGCGGCATCGCGTTGGTACAGACACAGAAGCGCAATGTTTCGTTTTCTGCTCCATCTTCCGCTTCTAAAAAGACCGGGTTCCAGAGCAGCCAACAGCTTAACAAAACTATTCCGTAGCAACTAACTTTCATTGCACGCCCGTTCATCGTCATTGAGCCACCGCCATTGAGCCACCGTCATTGAGCCACCGTCATTTAGCCACCGTCATTTAGGTAGTGCGAACACAAACATCGTGTTGCCCTTGCGCGCATCACGAAGCCAAGGTGCTCCGTCCCCCATAAAGCCGGCGGTCCAGCCGCCCCAGCCCGAGCAGACTGCAATGTATTGTCGACCGTCGAGCTCATAAGTGATGGGCGAGGCGTGATGTCCACTGCCACATTGGTAGTACCATAAAGCTTCGCCAGTTTCGGCATCGTAGGCAGTGAAGAAACCCTCAGCGTCCCCTGTGAATACCAACCCACCGCCGGTCGCCAATACGCCTGCCACCATGGGCGAGCGCGTATCGACTTCCCACTTGATGTTGCCGGTACGGACGTCGATCGCCTTAAACGAGCCGGAGGCTTCGTTGTCGATAAGCGTCAGCGAACTTCCCCAATAGGGCTGGCCTTTGATGTAAAATGCTTTTCCGGAAGTGAATTTCGCGCAGTTGTTGATTACCGGCACGTAGGCACACTGAGTCCCGGGATGGTAGGCCATCGGGTTCCATTCCTTGCCGCCTGCCGCGCCTGGGCAGACTCTTACACCTTCGTCGTTTGGTGTGGCCGCAGCACTGACAAATGGTCGGCCCGTCTCTGGATCCAATCCGTCGACGCCCTTCGACCTATCTGTCCACGTCACTTCGCAAAAAGGTTTGCCATAAAGGAATTTGCCGTTTTCACGGTTCAAGCAATAGAAATATCCGTTGCGATGTGCCTGCACCAGCGCTTTTACTTTTTGCCCTTTGACTTCTGTGTCGACTATCACGGGCGTGTTTACGCCGTCGTAGTCCCAAACGTCGTGCGGGCTATTTTGGAAATGCCACTTGTAGCTGCCATCGTCCGGATTGAGGGCGACAATGCCGCAGGTATAGAGATTGTCCCCCGGGCGAACGTCACCGTTGAAGTCGGGCGAAGGATTTCCTACTCCCCAGTACAGAGTGTTTAGGTCAGGATCGTAGGTTCCAGTCACCCATGCAGAGCCGCCGCCGGTGAGCCACGTGTCCCCTTCCCAGGTCTTGAGTGCTTCGCGGGCGTGCTTCGATTTGTCATCGGCACTGGGGACGGTGTAGAACCGCCACGCACGCTTGCCGGTCTCCACATTGTAGGCGTCGATGAATCCGCGTATGCCGTATTCTGCCCCGCTAATTCCAATGATCACTTTGTCTTTGATCACCAGCGGTGCCACAGTTGCGCTGTAGGCCAGTTTATAGATATCGCCTTCTTCCTTGCCATTGCCCGCATCGGCAGTGATCGCTTCATCCCACAGCTCTTCACCCGTGTTACGATCCAGACAGACCAAATGCGCGTCGAGCGTGGTCATGTAAAGTCGATTGCCCGAACAGGCAAATCCACGGTTCACGGCATCGCAGCAGAGTGCCAAATTGTCGGGAAGCGATTTCTGATAGTGCCACAATTGAGAGCCACTCAGGCAGTCGATCGCGTAGGCGTGATTCCATGGCGTCGTGATATACATGATGCCGTCGATCACCAGAGGAGTGCACTCAAATCCATCCAGGACGCCTGTTTGAAAAGACCAGACGGGAATGAGTTTCGAGACGTTCTTCTTGTCAATTTGACTGAGCGCAGAGTAGCGATTGCTATCGTAAGTGCGGCCATACATGAGCCAATTGGAATTATTGCCCTGTGCCTCTAGCAATTCCTGTTGCTCCACCGCCCCTACAGGCTCCATAGGCCCTGCAGACTCTGCAGACTCTGCAGGCTGGACCGCCATGGGCAGCAAAAAGCAACTCGAAACCACCAGAAAAGACGGTGAGCTGGATAGACGACGTCGATTCATCCGAAGCACCTCCAATAGGTTTGAGCAAAACGTGAACAGTCAGTTTTAGATAAGAGACATGAATATGGTCCTAATCGAGGCCGGAATCAAGAGTCCAAGCCTCGGGAAACCAATTTTCCCCACTTATCACTGCGGAACCTGCGTGAGAGTAGGAGCAGCAACAATATAGGGGCACAGAGCCAAGCTGCCAACGGACCATGTAACTGCCAGGCGTCCAGCCTGGAAGTTACGTAGGCCAACGGCAACATCACGATCCACTGAGTAATAAATGTATAGCGGAGATTAGGCAGAGTATCTCCGGCACCTAATAGTGCACCCTGGACGGTTATGTTCAGCGAACTAAAAAATTGAGCCACGGCGAACCAACGCAAGACGGTCGCGGTGCAGGCCGCCGCCGATGCGTCGGCGACAAGCAGCTGGGCCAATGGCTCCGCAAAGATAATGATCGCAACAACAATCACCAGCATCACGATGGCCAATAGTTCGAGGCTTCGACGACCCAAGCGTTGCGCTTCGTCGTACGCGTTTCTACCGATAGCTTGGCCCACCAAGGTTGCCGTGGCCACTTGAAAACCCAAGGCCGGTAACACACTCAGCAGTCGCACCTGCAATCCTACGCCGATCGCAGCGTGGAAGGTCATCCCTAATGAACTCGCCCCAACCATTGCGAGAAACACTAGACGCGCGCCATTCCGCACCAAACCTGCTAGTGCCATCGGGGTGCCGATGCGCAAAATACGTCCAATGAGCCGTTTGTCGAAACCCTTCGAGCGGGTAGTGAGTGGCGTGATAGCGTGGGTCGCCATTCGGCGTCTGAGCAGCACAAAATAGATGACCGTTCCACAGAGTTTCGCCAGCACTGTTCCTAGCGCAGCCCCTTGGACACCCATCGCCTCAAAAGGCCCTAGGCCGTGTATCAACAAATAGTTCAGTGGTAAATTCAAACATGCAACGATGGCTGCCAGCTTCAGCGGGATTAGAGCATCGCCCATGCTCCGGAAGAATGCTGCCCCGAGGACGTTCGCCCAAGAGAAGACGATGCCTAGAAAGTAGATTTGCAAGTAGGGGGCGGCGTGACCGATCGTCAGACTGTCTGCATTTAGTTCATGAAGAATTGCCGTAGTGGCAAAAGCTCCTACGATGCCCATCGGAAATGCAATCGAGATAAGCAGCAGGCTGCTTTGTCGAGCAACTTGGTTCACAGTTTCCCACCGCTTCGACCCAACCGCCTGGCTCACCACCGCAATGATGCCCGAGGCGATAGCGAGCACGACTGAATCGACGAGAAACGTAACTTGCCGACTGACTCCAACGGCGGCGGTTGCCTCTGCTCCGAGGGAACGGACCATCACGAGATCGGCGAGCCCTAGACTCGCCTCCAAGGCGCTCCAAATCACCGCAGGCCAGGAAAGACTCCAAACCCGTCGAATAAGCTCGCTATTGCTCATCACTTTCAAATACAATCGCTGACTCTTTCGTAAACACTTCTTCGCCCAAGGCGATGGCCGCGATCACCACATCAAGGCCTTCTCGATCTGGTTAGCCGGCGGCGGCATTAGGCCTGGCATTACCCACGGCGCGACTGACGAGTTGGGCTACGACGTCGTTGCAGACAAGGTCCATGTTCACGACCTGCACGCAACGATTCTGCAACAGTTTGGCATCGATCACACGAGACTGACCTACCAATTCCAGGGCAGAAACTTTCGCCTGACCGATGTGCACGGCCATGTCGTCAAGAACATTATATCTTAGTGGCAGACTGCACGGATTGTCGTCTGCTACGACCCTTGTCGAAAACGAACGTCGAGCAGCACCGCGACTACCAGAACTGTGCCGCGGATGATCAATTTGATTTCCGGCGCGACCGCCAGCAGCGTCATACCGTTGAGCAGACTCGCCATAATGAGCCCGCCCATCAAGGCACCGAGCACCGTCCCTCGACCTCCCTTTAGGCTGGCTCCTCCAATGACACACGCCGCGATCGCGTCGAGTTCCATCAAGTCACCTACGGTCGTTGTCGACGCGCCAGCGTAGGCAGTTTGCATGAATCCAGTCAGAGCGACGACCGCCCCCATGATCGAAAATGCCGTAATGACCGTGCGACTGACAGGCACTCCACATGCCAGGGCGGCTTCCTCGTTTCCGCCTATGGCGTAGAGGTATCGGCCAAACGGCGTATGGCGGACCACGAAATCAACAGTGAGTCCAACGGCACAGAGGATTAAGAAGGACAACGGTAATCCGCGGTAAAGATTGCAGATCAGTATTGCGAGCAAAAGTGTCTGAATCGTTACCAGCGTTTTCAAGACGACCAATTCGGTGGAATCAACGGGTAATCCCGATGCTTTCCGAATGCCTCGATCTTTGAGCGTCACCCAGGTGATCACGGCCGCGACAACAGCCAGCCCCGAAAAACTAGCACGCTCCGGGACATACCACGTGGTCAGCAGTGAGTAGAGATTCGCTTGCTCACCGCCCATAACAGGCACCGTCGAACTACGAATAACAAGCCAAAACAGACCTTTAAAAATCAACAGCCCGCCCAAGGTGATAATAAAGGCTTGGATTTTCAGTCGGACTATAGCCAGCCCCATCAAACCCCAGAGGGCGATCCCTACTAGTAACGCCAAACCTAGCGCCGCTGGAGACGGCAAATGGGTATGGAATACGAGTACAGCGGCGATGCCACCCAATAACCCTACCCCTGATCCGGCCGATAAATCGATATGGCCACATACGATGATCAGCAGCATGCCGATCGCCAATGTCGCGGTTACCGACAACTCGATCATCAACATGGAGAGATTGCGCGGGCTCAGAAATTGCGGATTGGCAAACGCGAAGAAAGTCCAGACGCCAGCCAATATCAACGGCATGGCCAATGATTGTAGTGAGACGCGGCGGTTTTCGTAGTCGGCGTCGATGGGTATATTCATTCGGCAGTGTCAAGTTTTACATTGCTTGTTCGTCGTGGCCGGCAGCGCTAACTACTTTCCTAGTGCCGCAGCCATCAACTGATCTTGATGGAATTCGCCGGCGGTAAACGACCCCGTTGTCCTACCCTCATTCATCATGACAATACGATCACTGACGCCGATCAACTCCGGCAGTTCGCTGGAGACAACGACGACCGCCCTTCCTTCTTTGGCGAGCCGCTTGATCTCTTCATAGATCTCGCGCCTTGCGCCAACATCGACTCCCCTCGTCGGTTCGTCGAGAAGCACGATTCGCGGATCAGCCAGCAATCCTCGACCGAGCACGAGCTTCTGTTGATTTCCGCCAGAGAGTTGGCGCGCCTCGGACTCTGAGGAAAGGGCACGGAAGTGCAGTTTTTTCAGCATCGCCCCGTTCCGAGTCCGCTCCGCTACAGCATCAATCTTACCCCGCGGGGCGACCGCCGGAAGCGACGAAAGCGACAGGTTGCGGTGAACCGATTCTCGTGGAACGAGACCGAATCGCTTACGATTCTCGGTGACCAACATCATGCCACGGCGAATCGATTCACTAGGGGTTCGCTCTGAATACGGCGCGCCGTCGACAATTACCTGCCCTTGTGTCGTACAGCCCCATATGCCGTAAAGGTGCATCAACAGTTCGGACCGCCCCGCACCCATCAGTCCGCCGATCCCAAGTACTTCACCCGCCTGTACCGACAGGCTGATGCCCTTGAGGGCAACGTGGTGGTCCAGGGAACTCTCAGCGTGTAGATCCCTTACCTCCAGAAGTCTGGTGCCTTGTTTTGACTCTTCACGGGCTGGGTAAACATCTTTTATCTCTCGACCGACCATGTGCTTGATAATCTCGGCGATGGGAAAAGAGTTGGCTGCTCTGGTCGTGACGGACGAACCGTCTCGCAGCACGGTGATGCGATCCGCAACTTTCTTCACCTCGTCGAGCTTGTGTGAAATATAAATGCAGGCGACATTTTGTGTCCGCAAGTTGCGCACTTCCTCCAATAGCGTATGTATTTCTTCACTAGTCAGTGCGGCACTCGGCTCATCCAAGATCAAAATTCTAGGGTGCTTTGCCAAGGCTCGCGCGAATTCGATCAATTGTTGCTGTCCAACACCCAGGTTGGATACCATCGTTTCGGGACTGATCTTCACTTGCGATCGGCTCAGCGTCCGTGCCGCCATGGCGTTGGTCGCGGGCCAATCGATGCGCCAACCGCGCCGCGGAAACTTGCCGAGAGCGATATTTTCAGCGACAGTGAGCGAGTCGATCAGACTCAACTCTTGGTGAACAATGGCAATGCCCTTGCTTTCCGAGTCACGAACGTCTCGAAAGCGTGCGACTTTGCCGCCTACATGCACGACCCCATCGTACGATCCATACGGATGTTGACCCGAGAGGACCTTCATCAACGTCGACTTACCCGCTCCATTTTCTCCACAAAGTGCATGGACCTCGCCTGGACGAACGTCGAAACTCACTTGATTGAGCGCAGCGACGTTGCCAAATCTCTTCGTGATTTTTTCGGTCGACAATACGGGCGCCTGAGTCACTGTAAATCTTCCTCTCGATGAAATCCGTCTTTGACGACTGTCTCGAACAGGTTTTCCGAATCAACTACGACCACTTCTTCCAGCAAACTTGGTACTTCTTTAAAGCCATTGTGCACTGTGTCGCGAACGATCAAGACCTCGCCGTTCGCCAAGGCGACCGCCGCATCCGCGGCACTGCGAGCGAGACGTTCGAGCGGTTTGTAGACACTCATCGTCTGCGAACCTCGCTTGATGCGTTGGCAAGCTGCCAAGTCTGCGTCCTGTCCTGTGACCAAGACTTGGCCTGCTAGTCCTTCTTCCAAAAGTGCCTGAATTGCTCCGCCGGCAGTTCCATCATTGGTAGCCAGGATGGCGACGAAATTAGGACCTTTAGAAGTAATAGCGGCATTGATAATCTTCTTTGCATTCTCCGGTTTCCATCCGTCCGCATAATCCTCGTGAATGACCTCAATTGCGCCTGAATCGATCAACGGTTTGAGAACATGATCTTGTCCCTGCTTAAACATAAGCCCCGTATAATCGGTTTTTGGACCATAGATCCTCACAATCTTGCCGCTTCCACCAAGCTTGTCGACGAGATATTGGGCTTGAACTTCGCCCACACGAATGTTGTTAAAACTGACGTAAAGATCGACGTCGCAATTGGTAATCATGCGGTCGTAACAAATCACAGGCACGCCCGCTTCTTTGGCTGCAGCAACCGCTTTGGCCATCGCCGCCGGATTGAACGCGACCACGACCAGCACATCGACGCCGCGACTGATCAACGCTTCGATATCCTGCATTTGGCGCATGCCGTCGCTGTTGCCCGATTGCACGAGCACCTCAGCTCCTATCTCATTGGCGCGGGCAACAAAATGATCTCTGTCGCGCTGCCAGCGTTCCTCCTTGAGCGTGCCCAACGAAAGACCGATCAGCGGGGGCTGCTGCGCTGAGTCGGCAGGCAGATCAGTTTGCCCCTGCTTAGAAATCGTCCAGCCAATGGCGACGCTCAGTAGCAGAGAAAGGATAGCTAGTCCGGTTCGCAAACTCACGGATTATTCCTTACGGTCAGTGGTGGGAGCAACCGAGCACGCGCTCGCGCTCGGCGCAGGTCTCCCGACCTCGCCGTTCGCGCCGACCGTAGGTCTCCTAAACTCGAATTTGCGTTTCTTGTAATAAGGTGTCTTTCGGGGGGTCAGGGAGACCTTCGGTCGGCAAAGTGCGGGGTCGGGAGACCCGCGCACAGCGCGTGCGGGGTCGGGAGACCCGCGCACAGCGCATATCCCACATCTCGCATCCTGCATCATCTCAATCCTGCACAACTTCCAGAACCTCGCGGGACAGGCCCAATGACTCACCCGTCTTGCGCAACTCTGCACGCGTCTGCTGGTCGATCGGAATACCGCCTACAATTCGATCGCGCCGGGTACGAGATTCAATCTCACCGGGCAGCAGGATTTCGTTGTCCGGCGATACTCGGCGGGCACTCTTCACAAATTCGATAAATTGCTCAATTTCCTCGGAAAAGGGCGTTTCCATCGGCATCTTTTCTGGATCGATAACGATCGCCAACATGCCGTTGAGCAACCGATCGGCACCGGGCTTGCTGCACCCGTTGCCGGTAATTGCGCCGGCTAGAATTTCGGTCACGATCCCGAGTCCGTAGCCCTTGTGGCCACCGAATGGGAGAATGGCGCCAGGCGGAGTTGAATAAAACTCGTTGGGATCGACTGTCGAATTGCCGTTGGCGTCGATAATGCAGCCTTCCGGAATGTCGACTCCTTGATTCCGCGCAACTTTGAGTTTCCCTTCGGCGATTGCACAGGTAGAAATATCAAGGACGATCGGCTCGCCATTTTTGCGAGGAATCCCGGCTGCAATCGGGTTGGCGGACATCCGGCGATCGATTCCACCGAACGGCGCTACTAAGATGCCAAAACCGCTGGTGTTCACAAAGTGTAAGGAGACTTTTCCCGCTTGGGCCGCCAGCATCGGCCAATCGCCAACGCGACCAAGATGACCACAGTTTCGCAGAGCGAGCACAGCCACACCAGATTTCGAGCTCAGACCGATGGCCAGCTCCATCGCCTCTTCCGCGACGACTTGTCCAAAGCCGCTGCGGCCGTCGATGATCAGCATCGTATCGCTTTCGAACAGCACCTCGGCATGCTGATTGGGGACCACCTGACCTTTGCGGATATAGTCGACGTAGTACGACACGCGAATGGCACCATGCGAATCATGGCCGGCCAGATTGGCCTCGACGAGATAGTGTGCCAGTCGCTCCGACTCGTGTCCGTCGGAACCTGCTGCCGTAAAAATTTCCTGCACGAGCTGCTTGAGCCCGTCGGCCGAAACGCTGCGGACGGATGAGGTTGTTTGTCCTGTTGCCACGAAACCTTCCTTACTGATCATTTTTGATGGCAAATGCTCGTACAGGTGACGCGTCCCGCCCGACGATGCCTAACGGAATAGAAAAGAAACTGAATTCTCCCAGACCTAAAGCTGAAATCCGCGTTAGATTTTCCACGATCAGCACGTCATTTCCCAGCAGGACGACGTGAGCGGGAAAGGGGGGTAGATCAACCGACGGAAAATCGACTCCGACCAGATCAATCCCCAGGTCAACGAACCATTCTGCTGCCGCGCGGGTGAGAACCGGGTGCGCGGAAAAATAGTCCGCTGCTCCCCAATGTTCGTCCCAACCGGTCGAGAGGAGTACGATTTTACGTGCGCCGACCGTTCTGACATGCGGCTGCAAATCGACCGCGTCAATAATCCCAGGCTGCTCCGTCTTGGATAGGTCGAGCCAAACGGCAGGCCCGCAACATCTTTCCAGTGGCACGGCATCGATCGTCGCTCGATCCGAAAAAAAGTGAAACGGTGCGTCGATGTGGGTTCCGTTGTGCAATCCCAGTGAGAGCCGGCTTACGTTAAGCCGTCGTTCGAAATCGGCCGTCGGTTCTCGGGCCGTATGGACGACCTCAATGACAACCCCGCCATCGCCAGGATAGACAGGCGTCTCTAGCGCCAAGTGATGTGAAAGATCGAATAACGTTTGCTTCAATGCGGATCCTCCTCAGAGTTGCACAGTTGTGCCGGATTTGTGCGAAGCCAAGGCTGCTTCGGCCAGCCGATTGGCAGCGACGGCATCAGCGGCGCTCACGCTCGGCGGCTCGGCGGCGACCAATTTGTCGATGAAGTCTTGGATCAGGCAGCTAAGCGATTCGTAAAACGCGTTGCCTTCCTGGAAAATATTGGGGCGAAGCTCGACCCTATGATCGGGATTGTCTTGGAAGTAATGGACTCGACGCGTCACGTCCTCAACGACGATCCCGCCGCTCGAACAAACGATTTCACATCGTTCCGTAGTACGTCGCTGATCATCTCGGTAGGCAGCTGACAGAATGGCTCGCACGCCGGAGTCCAACTCGCAGCTGACGTTGACATCGTCGACCAATTGGTCGGCCCTACTGGAGCAAAGACTCGCGGTAACGCTGCGAATTTCCCCCCCCAGAAATCGAAGCATGTCGAGATGATGGCCGAGCAAAGTCCAAAAGATCACATCAGGCCGCGTCGCGACATGAGGGGGTGGTGTGCCGTCAGTCACTTGCAGCCATATTTGCCGCAGCGTACCGGTCGTGTTGTCGCTTAGTAGTCTTTTTGCCTGCTGATATCCGAATCCGTAGCGTCGATTGTACGTGACGCCGACCTGCAGCGATTTATCATCGGCCAGAGAATACACGTCTCGAGCTTCTTGCTCAGAATGCCCTAACGGCTTCTCCGCCAAGACGTGACAACCAGCCTGAAGTGCCGACATAGTCTGTTGGATGTGCTGCTCGTCGGGACTCGCGACGAAAACACAATCAGGACTGCACTGCTGTAAGGCCTCGTCAAGAGACGAGAATGCCTTGGTACCATGTTTCGCCGCCAGTGATTCGCGGCGGGTTGGCGTCGGAGCACAAACGCCTACGAGTTCTGCTGCAGGGTGCGAATGAATCACCTCAGCGTGAATCGCACCAATCGGTCCGCACCCCACAACAACAGCGCGCCATTGGCTTGACTTAGAGGAACCATTCATTGGGTTGAAACCGACGTCTTGTGCGACAAGTCCGACTGCCGGCGCTGGCGGACCATCTTGATTGCCAGCCTTAAGGCCGACTTCATGTCTTCCGGGTCGGCTAGATCTTGTCCGGCGATGTCAAAAGCAGTCCCATGATCAACCGACGTACGTACGATGGGAAGTCCGAGTGAGACGTTGACGGTATGCTCGAAATCGAGCAGTTTCATCGGTACGTGCCCTTGATCGTGATACATGGCTACCACCATATCGTATTTTCCCCGATAGGCTTGCAAGAACAGCGTATCAGCCGGAAATGGCCCGACACAATCGATCCCTCGCTCGCGCGCTGCCGCGACAGCCGGTTCGATGACGGTCGACTCCTGGTTTCCAAACAGACCGTTTTCGCCCGCATGGGGATTCAGACCACAAATGGCTAACCGTGGATTCTCCCATCCCAGTTGCTGCATTGCTTCGTGACCGAGCAGGATCGTGCTCAGCACCCGCTGGCTATCAGTCTTGGTGGCATCACTAAGGGAACAGTGGGTTGTTACGTGGACCACACGCATTTTGTCGTTGACCAACAGCATGCGAGATTCCTTCGCATCGCAAAGATCGGCGATGAACTCGGTATGCCCAGTAAAACGGGTACCGGCCAAGCTCACCGCTGCTTTGTTAATCGGGGCAGTGACGATGGCGCCAGCGTCGCCGTGCAGACACAATTGGGTAGCCTCGGCCACATACTCCAGTGAGGCTAAGCCACAGTTCGCGCTGAGCTCCCCCAATCGAAATGCTGCTCGATCGACGACATCTGGTTCAAGCAATACTACCGAAGCATCCGACGGAATCTCAGTGATATCTTTGACGACGACATCTGGTTGCCATTTGATACTCGGAGTCGCTTGTTCTAGGATCCAGTTCTCACCAACGACGATCCATCGCGCGAGGCTGCACACCGCATCATCTTCCAGTGCTTTCACGGTAATTTCCGGTCCAATGCCCGAGGGGTCCCCTGAAGAGATCGCGATGCACGGTAGTTCGTCGAATGACATTTAGGTCCCTATTTGCAGGAGGTATTCGGCCGCTTGGAAGTTGGCCCCTAGGAAGTTGATCCGTTGGAAGTTTTTCGAGGAGCATAAACTCGGGATAGTGCGTCCGTCGAGCCAAAGCCTCCGGCCTTGGTTACCAGGTGGCACCCTTGCAAGTCGCCATCCAGGGCGGTTCCCCACGGAATACCAAAGGTGACCTCACCTTTGAGATGTACCCTGCACGTTCGCGCCGCGTGCAAGACAAATTGAGCGGTGTCGCCACCACTTAGTAACACGGTACCTGGAGTCGACTTGCGAACCCAGTTTAACACATCCTCTAGCGATTGGTAACGATCAGGATCCCACCTATTAACCACTAAGTTGGGAAGTTCCGCATGAAAGGGATGCGCACTATCAACGGGCTGCCCCAACGTGCGTCGAGTCCCCCCCCATTCATGATACAACTGTGCAACCTGATGCGTTGTTACGTCGTTAGACGAGCCGATCAACGCCAAAAAAAAACCTGGTGGGCGCTCCCAGATTTCTTGGTCAGCTTCTTCGCGATTGCTTTCGATCCAACGCGGGGCCAACATCCTGGCCAAACCGGACGAACCGACTCCGATCGCGCGCGGGCCAAGCCGACAGACAAGCTCCGCAACGCGATCCAATTGCTCATCGCTCGACGCATCAACCAACCAAATCTCCTTATTTCCCTGCAGAGGCTCGTCGCCGGTCGACTCCTCGGAAATCGTTGATTTCTCGGAAGTCACCTGCTCGAGCCGATCTGTCGCTAATTTTTTCACCGGCAAGGCGGTTTGCGCAGTAATGACGGAGCACAAATCGAGATCACAGGCGGGTTGATCTTGGACGTGTACAACACCATCGACGAGGCTTCTACCCTGCGCTGGGAAAGCGGAACAGACGACGGCGACACTGACAGGTAATGATTGCAGGATGGCGCCGATCTCCGCACCAAGATTGCCCTGGCCCGTGGAGTCAATTTTCTTGAACAGCCTGGTTGCTTCGACACATCGAATAGCTTGGCATACGGAATCTATTTTGGCGGCCGCATCCTCTGGTCGGTCGGCGCGACTATTGGTACAGACGGCGACTACGGGCGCAATAGTTGATTCGAATTCTTCTCTCCTGATTAGGGCAATCGTCTCGGCACCGGACCTAGCGAACGGTGCCGCAGCGTCAAGGCAGCCAGTCACATCGTCGGCAATGATCGTGACTTGCAGCTCTTGTAAGGTCATTTTTTCGATTCGGTGCGGAAACTGACAGCGAGACAGATGAATTAGCCTTCGTACTTGAGATAGACGGTCTTCTTCTGCAGGTAATGGTCGAGTCCATGTTTCCCATCGTCGCCGCCAATGCCGCTTTGCTTCCACCCCGTATGGAATCCATGAATCGATTCACCCGGACCACGGTTGACGTAGAGTTCGCCAAGTTCCAGGTCGCGGACCGCGCGTAAGATCTGGTTCATGTCGTTAGTATACAAGTAGGCCGCCAAACCGTAGGGGGAGTCGTTTGCCAGTGAGATCGCCTCGTCGAATCCAGAGAATGACATCACTGGTATCACGGGACCGAAAATCTCTTTTTGCATCACGTCCATATCTTGACGAACATTGGTAAGAACGGTCGGTTCATACCAATAGCCCTTTCCATATTTCCCGCCACTCAGCCGATTACCGCCAGTCAATACCTTGGCTCCATCCGTCTTGGCATCGTCAACATAGCGAGCAACTTTTTCCAATTCTTCGAAATTGACTTTTGGACCGATGTAGGTTGTTGCCTCCAGCGGATCGCCGACCTCGATAGCCCTGACTTTTTCCACAAACCGCTCCAGAAACTCGCTGGCGATCTTTTCGTGAACGTAGGTTCGTTCGTTACATATGCAGACTTGCCCGCAATTGAAAAACCGCGAAAAGACCGCATCCTCGACGGCAGCCTCGATATCGCAATCGTCCATGACGATAAACGGAGCCTTGCCACCTAGCTCCAGCGAAACCATCGTGACGTTGTCAGCCGCATTGCGGGCGATACGTTTACCGGTCGCCACACTGCCCGTGAAGGTGATCAACCGTGGAATCGGGTTCTTTACTAATGCTTCGCCGACCGATTCGCCGGGACCAGTAACGATATTTACCACTCCCGGTGGCAGCCCCGCTTCCTCAGCAAGACGCGCCAATGCCAGCGCCGACATCGGCGTCTCTTCGTGCGGCTTTAAGACAATCGTATTCCCGGCGATTAGCGCGGGTGCAATCTTTCGAACGGCCACGGCGAACGGATAATTCCAGGGAATAATGGCTGAGACGACGCCCACTGGTTGCGGAACGATCCAGAGCTGTTCATTGGGCCGATCGGCCGACAGAATCTCGCCTTCGATCCGCCGATCAAACTCGGCATAGTAGCGAAACCAACTGTTGCCGAAATCGACCTCGCCGCACGATTCGGTGAGCGGTTTTCCCTCTTCTTGCGTGATCGTACGCGCGAGTTTCTCTCGATCTCTATCGACGAGATCTGCCCAACGGCGCAGAAAATCGCCGCGCTCCACCGCTGGACGCCGACTCCAGTCTGGTTGCGCCGCTTTGGCGGCGTTTACCGCAGCGTTGACATCGTCGGCCGTAGCAATGGCCACCGAAGCAATCGACTCCTCCGTGCTCGGGTTGATGACAGCAGTTGTTGTTGAACTTTCCTTCCACTCTCCACCAATAAACATGATTCATGACTCCAATCCGCAAAGACGCAAAGAGATGATGAGAAAAGTTCGAATCGGTCACTGTTCGAGTCGCTCACTGTTCGAATCAGTCATAGCTCGAATCAGTCATAGCTCGAATCAGTCATAGCTCGAATCAGTCATAGCCCGTACGCTCGTGATCGATCGTCACTTCGTACCAGCTGTTAATCGAATACCGATATCATTACCCTACGAAAGTTCAACTTCCTTACCCGATTTAATACCATGGGTGGTCTGCTCGCGGTCGACGAAACGAGGGCGTTTGCCATCGATCTCGTCGCTGCGGTAGTTCGCCAGTTCTTGTCGCAGGCGCCCGCCCGCCTGAACCATCAGATCGACTTCGGACATCTGAGTAATGTACTGGAATCCCTGTTCTACTTTCTGCTTGGCATCAGCCAGACTGA
>Ga0310121_10001835_pt1 | contig 21034 bp, 11 predicted proteins | sample CB27_Tmax_986_MG_FD_203504 | JGI IMG/M metagenome (GOLD analysis project Ga0310121, IMG submission 203504) | Marine microbial communities from Western Arctic Ocean, Canada - CB27_Tmax_986 | ecosystem: Environmental > Aquatic > Marine > Oceanic | place: Canada: Western Arctic Ocean | collected...
AAGTTCATGCAACTCATCTTTCCACTAACAAATGCCCCAAAAATCCACGAACTGCCAGCAATTCAAGCTTATGTTTTCCTCGGAGTTTTGATAGTTTTTTGCGTCGCCGGGAATTGCTGGTTTGGGGTGAGGACACATTGCGGGAAGATCGTGTCGGTTTGAATTCGGGCGGGTTCGTGCGTGGTCGAATGGCAACTCGTCCTGCCAGCAGTCGAGATCACGTGGACGTGGAAACTGCCTGGGGCGGACATGTCCAGCTACCAATGTCCGAGGTGGCTCGCGTCACTTCGCCCGATCGGATACGGGAGTACGACCGCGTGACCCAGGATCTCGAAGAGACACCTGATGGTCATTGGCGGATGGATCAATGGTGCCGCCAAAACGAAATAGATGCTGAATACGTAATGCAACTTCACCGTATTCTGGAGTTGGATCCGCAACATTCCAAAGCGCGTTCGGCGTTGGGTTATCGTTACAAGGCGGGCCGCTGGATACTGCGAGAGGACTATCTCAAGCAGCGTGGTTACCGTCGATATGGGGGGAAATGGATTCTTGCCGCGGAACTCGACCTGTTGAAAGCAATCGAACACGAGCGGCAAGAGATGGCGGCTGTTGAAGAGGCGATCAGCCAACGATTGGGGGACTACCGTCGGTCCGGGAAACCTGAGGTTTTGGACCGGTTGAAAACGTTCGCCGATCCGCGTGCGGTCGACGTGATTGGTGCCCTTGTTTGGCGTGAATCGGATCCCGCCGTGCTCCACGCGCTGCTGGAGCTTTTGGGGAATCTCCGCACTAACGATTCCATCCGACAGCTTCTGGACGTCTATTTCAATAGCGTGTCGGACGAATATCGGCATTTGGCGCTTCAGCAGCTTCAACGGGGTGATAAGGATGCCGGTCGCAAATCATTGATTCGGGCACTGCGTCATACAGACAACCGCGTGGTCAATCTCGCCGCTGACGCATTGGCGAAGCTTGGCGGGCACGAGTCGATTGGCCCGTTAGTCGATGCCCTTTACACATCGCACGACATCATGGACCAGCCAACGTTGAGCACCGCGCCGTCTGCTTCTAGGTTGCAGTGGTACGACGATATGATCGCGGAATCCAAATCAATTGGATTAGACCGAGCCGATCAGCGACTGGTGGAAAACCACCGCGTGTTGGCGGCATTAGTTCAGCTGACCGACGGCGCCAATTTCGGTTTCGACGTCCACGCCTGGTTACGCTGGCACGTGGGTTGGAACCAGACCAGCCCTCCCACCGACAATCTACGGCGAGGACTATGACCAACGAATCGCGCCGCCGGTCAGCCGAGTCGCACAGTGGGGCCTGTAGAAGCCTCTGGACATCATTTCCGCAGCCACCTTCTATCCTCTAAACCTCGTTCGCCACCACTGTCCGCCCCAGACGACGGGGAATCCAGGCATCATCCAACACAGCCTCGGCGACGCGATCCTCGAGATTGGGGCGAAAAATAGCCAGCAGCAGCAAAGGCAGGTACCAGGCAATGTACAGCCCACCTCCAAAACCGTGCCAGAACTGGCTGGCCAACATCAACGCGGCCCCACACGACAACAGCGTTCCAAGGTCTTTGCGCGGCGGCCAAATTGCCATCGTGCCCGACAAGGCCACGAAGACGGCCAGCACGGGTAGGCGAAATACGGGATCCCAACCTCCGATGCCGAGGTTCCAAATCCCCTCCAACTCCTCCATCTGCGGTTTGAGCAGGCCAAACATCCTCTGCAAATCACTGACGAGGCTCGCATTGCCCCGAACCGCGCCCAAAAGTCCGGCCATGACGAACAAGGCCACAATCACGCTCGCCGAAAATCGCCACAAGCCACGTTTCCAGTAGAAGCTGACCCACAACGGCAATAGGAAAAACGGATAGTAGACACAGCCGCACGCGCAACCTAGAAACAACCCGGCAAACAAGGGTCGCCGATAAAACACGATGGTCCAAACCAACAACGCAGCCGGCAAGACATGGTCAATACGGCCGGTCATCAGCGATGTGTACGGAAGCATCAAATACAGAGTGGCGGCCGCAATCCCGTTATTGATATTTCCAAAGTGCCGATATCCCACCAATATCACGGCGACAATGGTCGCCAGGTGTGCCAAGATCAGTACAGTCTTGAGAGCACCGGTCGACAATGCCCTCAATGCCGTATAACCGGGTCCCATTCCCTGTTGATAATCAAGCATCACATCCATCCGAGTGCCGGGACCCGTTTCGGAGGACGCGCTGCTGACTGCCTGACCGGACGCGGCGAGCGGACGCATGGCAATCACATTAACGGTCAGGAAAATAAATAGGAAGAAGCCGATGAAAGTTAGCCCGCCGACAGTGAGGTTGGGGGCCAAAAGCGGTCGCCGCACCATCGCCGTGTCGACCAGCAATCGAATCATCCACAAAGCGCCAGTGCCCAGCAGCCAAAAATAACCCCATCCTTCCAATCGTTTACCCAGTTCGACCGCGCTTTGGCTCTTTGAACTCGGGTCCTGAGCGCCTTCAACGCTCGTGGGAACATCGATTCGTCCAGACTCCATGTCCTCGTTTCCCTGGGTTCCGTTCGCCGCGTGTTGTTGCAACGAATTGCCTGAGTGCACGAAGAGCAGACCCGGGGCCAGAGCAATTAATAAGACTAAGTCCACGTTTCGAATGCTGAAGAATCGGTTGAACTTGAAGAACAACCCAATCATCAACAACGACGACAGGTAAGCCCAGGTCGTTGGCGAGACCGCATGGTATTGAAATAGAAAATCAGTCATCGTCAGGTAGTTAAAACAACCACGTACAGGATAAACTGCCGCGCTTCGTTCGCAAAGTGGCTCGGATCGGACATGCCCTGTTCTAGATCGCCCATTTTCACCGGTCGCTGACTACGACTCCAGCTCCATGAGGCCGAGCCGATCTCGTGCTTCGCTGGCCCAAGGGCTATCCGGTGACAAAGCTAAGAACCGCCGCCAGTGAACCAGTGACTGCTTAGACTCATCTAGTTCGTCCAGACACCGGGCCAAATGATAATGCACGTCTGGATAATCGTCGTGATAGAGCAAAGTACCCTGAAATGCGGCGATCGCGAGATGAAGCTGGCCCGTCTCGGCCAAGACACAGCCAAGATTCGCCCGGGCCTCGACATAATCTTCATCTATTTCGATGGCCATGTAGTATCGCTCCCGAGCCGCCTCGACTTCGCCGAGGCGATAGAGTACTTCGGCCAGGCGAAATTGGAGTTCCGCCCGCGGTCCCAAGCTGACCAGCAATCCGCGGTAGACATCCGCCGCCTCCTGCAACCGTCCCGTGTCCTCAAATAGCTCCGCGTGGTCTATTAATTCCTCTTGATAGTCCGCATCGCACGGCGAATTGGCGGCAACAAATGGAAGGGTGGATATCGGTTCGTCGCGGACGTCTGCAAAACTGCTCGCACCCATTGAAGAAGACGCCGTCTCTTCGATGGCCTCAAAGTCGAATCGTCTTTGCCCAGCTGAATCAATGAGCCCTTCGCCCTGGCGGAGAAGCAACTGACGTCCTTCCGTAATGATCGATAGCTGGGCCAGTGGTCTTTCGACTCCCGTCATGAGCCTGGACAAACTGGCGAGCTTCTTTTCAATGCTCTCCGGTGACGCGCCAGCGGCCAGCAGATGCGCCAGATTTCGAGCCGTCGATACCTCTTGGAAATCGAAGTAGGGAAGGCGATGCACCTCGCGGACGGGGACAATCAGTCCACGACGATGCCAACGGCGGATGATGTTGACGCTGACGTCCAGTAACTCAGCCAACATCGCGGGCGTATAGAGATGGCGAACGTTCTGCTCGTGCTCGACCATTCCCAGCTTTTGCCACAACTGGGTCTCGGACAACAACTCGATCGGTTCCTCCTCGAGACGCTTGCGCAGCCCTGGATCAATCAATTGATCAAAGCCCAACGGGGACTCTTCCGCCCCCAACACGATCAGCTCCACATGCGAGTCATTCGGCATCACGCAGGTGCCGCCGTGATGCCGGACTAAATCCTGGGCCTCACGGCGATTCATGCCGCCGAGTTTCCCCAAAAAAGCAACTCGCCGACCTGCTAGGTTGAATTCCTGAAGATCGCTGGCTCTCAGTGTCAGATCGCTGTTCATGGCACCCGAGGTTTGCCGGGGAAAACGTGTTGTGTCCGTTCGCAACAATGCCAACGACTCTCATATCCGTCGTGGTGGGACAGTGGAGGATGTGCCTGTCCGTCTCGCTAGGATGCGTCTCGCTAGGGTGTATGGACAAATGGATTGGCACCGTCGTTCGCCGAACGTCGAGCCGACGCCCCGGAGTCAGCTGAAGACCACCGTGTGATGGTCTGCTTCGCAAAGAATTCCAGTGTCATCCTTGAACGGCTGAATGTCAATGAGATCACCCTGATCCCAGTTCCAACGAGCCCAGTTCCTAACGAGCTCTCGGTAGATTGAATCTAGGACCAATAACAAGCCCACGAATTGTCTAACCGAAGACAGGAGGACCCGACCTGTCTTGGTAGGATGACGCGTGAATAGACCAGCAGTCCGGCGATTCGACCGGTGAGTCGTGGAGATGCCAAAAAATGTGGCGAATCATGGTATCACGCGGAAAACCGAACAGACAGCTCCGGTTTTTCGCGCTTCAATTTGTCGGCACCGTCGCCGGATGGATCCGATGAGCCGGATGGATCCGATGAGCCGGATGGATCCGATGAGCCGGATGGATCCGATGAGCCGGATGGATCCGATGAGTCGGTTGGATCCGCACTCTGAGGCGCCTCGCTTGGCGCCTTCTGTACTTCTTCCAAAATGGGCGCTATATCGGCTGGTGACTCGACGATCGGATCGACCATGGTGGGTGCATCCCAGATAGCGCTTCCACATCCATCCAGCGGAACTCGCATGACGACCGTACGGGGAACGCGCCGCGTGTAAGTCCGTGGCACCCATTTTGAAACCGTTCGTGGCACCGAGACTGTACTTTCATGGGCCACCATGCGACAGGTCCGAACCAGTACCTGCTCGATTCGTTCCTCGGAAACATAACGAGTCGTGGTCACTGGTACTTGTCGCACAATTTCCTGACGTTCCCAGCGACAGGTCCGGACCGGGACTTGATTCTCAACTCGCTCGACGACGGGCCGTTGGACCGTGACCGGCACCTGTCGAACCTCCTCATACTGCTCCATCCGCGTTACCTGCGTCGGAATCTCGCGCGTCTGGACCTCCTGCTGCATACGCGTCACTTGAACCGGAATTTTTTGCACGACCTGCTGCGGCACATAGGATGTCTTGGCCACCATCTGCGTGACCACATTGGGTGCATAGACACGATTGACGCTGTATGTATCGGCGCGTTGGGACGGGACCCAATAAAACCCCGCGCGACGTGGCGACGCGGTGCCGGTGACAGGATCCTGCGCGCATGTGGCGGGCAACCAACGCAATCGATTCCGTGTCGCCCCAGGCGTGACCGATAGTTGGTCGACGTATTGTCCTTGGTCGACCGTCTGCGGCTGATAGGTTGTCACCGGTGAGTAGCTCGTATGCACCTGCTCTCGCATTTGAGTCTCAATCACCGGACGCTGGACGACGTACTGCTCCTGCCTCATTTTGGTTTCGGTGACCGGGCGCATCACCGTGCGGCGTTCCTCGCGCATCCGTGTTTCAGAGACGTACCGTACCCGGTCGTAGCTCATATCGCGATACTGGGTTTCCCAAACAGGACGCATGACCACACATCGGTCTTCTCGGGTGGAGGTTTCCGTCACAGGTCGCTCTACAGTGTACCGCCGCTCTTGATGACTCGTTTCCCAAACAGGTCGATAGCTAACGACCTTCCGCTGCTCATAGACCGTTTCCGTATGCAGACGGTGGACCGTAACGGGTTGCTCCTCGTAGATCGTTTTACAGACCACCCGATAGGAACACGGATCACAGCACGACTGGGCCATGACGCCCGAGGGCACCAGGGGAGTCACTACAGAAAAGACAGCAGTCAGTTTACAAATCTGGCGGTACATAACCGTTTAGCTCCTGTTCGTCCCCCCGAAGTCGGTAGAACCCGAATACTAGATCATTGGTTGTTAGTCGCGGTCAGCCACGGCTCAGGTCGGACATTGCTCGGGTTGACCATTGCTCGGGTTGAAAGGGATCCTCACAGCCTCGGAAAAAGACTTTCTTGGATTTAATCTATATTCATTCAAGTCTAGCACGCTAGCGACCGAAAGGGAATTTCTGGCGCTAAACAGAAGTCATGAGGGGGCAAAAATTTACGGCCGGTTTTTACCTAACCGTTAAAATCAGCAGGTTTAGCAACACAGCCGCTGGGCCGGCACAGGCACCGTCTCCGACCCCAAGACGGGGTGTTGACACCTTCCACGTTGACCCTGGCACTTTGCGCCTTCGAGTCTTTGCGCGCGAAATAGGTCGGATTCTCGCGCAAAGGCGCAAAGTACAGGATCGCCTTTGCTGGCTATCGCTTCGATTGTCAGCTACTTGAAGTCGTCCTAGGCAGAATTGAGACGATCCCCCGGCACAATCGTAAGGATCGGGACATTTTGCCAGAGTACGATGGGATTTGTGCCGACTCAGCCGGTGAGCCCTCCGGCGAGGGACCACTTCAAGAGCCGTGGTTCTCCGGCAGTGACAGCAGCGCCTCTGAGGCGGCCAGTCTGACGGCACTCGATACGGGGCCGTTTTCCAGCGATCGAATTTGATCCACGATTTCAGTGGAGTCCATGCTCGGGTTCGTTTTGATGAGTTTGATGGAAGCGCGAATCGCATTCAAAAGAACATGTTCCTGTTTCCATAAATCGTCTGATTTCACTGACGTGCCGGGTACACTGGCAGCCGAGTCTGCCTCAAGCATCCGCACTAGCGCGGGCACGGCTCGCACATCCCCCTGGCGCGATAATCCGATCGCCGCGTTGAAACGGACATTCGGTTGTCGATCCCCCAATAATAGGGACAGATGATCCCGAACCCGTTCATCCACCAACATTCCCAATGCGAACGTTGCGGCGGCGCGAAGTTTGGCAACGGAGGACTCTTCACCCCCTGGCTCGTCTCCGAGCGAAGAAATGTCTCGGAGGGTCGAGACCAAGGATGGAGTGTTCACCATAGCCGAGATATCCGCTCGCTCCCCCATGACTGCAATCGCCTGGACGGCTGCCCGACGTACGTCGATATCTGCCACACCTTTCTGCTGCCGCGCTGCCTTTATAAGAATCGGTAGTCCGCTGGTTACCTCAAATTCACCAAGCGCCCGACAAAGATACATGCGTAGCCAGACATGATCCTTGTCCATCCTGGCCTCGGTCAAATGATGGTCCAAAACACCCGCCAAGCGAGTCGCCAACGGTTCGTTGAGTCGAAGTTCCTTTTGCCGGGGATCGCGCAAGACGTTCGCGAAGTTCAACGCCTGTGACCAACTCCCATGGTCCATCCGTTCCAAGTCCGCGACCATCTCCTCCGGTTGGCTGCTGGTGCGGGCCAGCCAACTAAAAAGCAACCAAACGGAGACGATGATGGCCACAATGATCATCGGGATGAAAAACAATTTCATCAGAAAATCAGCGGCTGGGGCCTGGACCGGCGGCAGCATTTCATCGGCCCGAATGGGGCGGGGAGAATCCTGTTCAGGGCTAGTAGCGGGGGTCTCGGTCATGTCTTCGTTGGTTTCGGTCCAAGACGGTGAGATCGGTCTGCGAAATGCGACGACGCATGCAAGCCCGTCAGTATCAAGTTTATTCGTGGAAACGGTCAAGGGACGAGGAGAGAAAAGAACCGGATTTGTGGTGCCCAACATAACCGTTGAGCTTGCTAGAATGCTCCTGACGTTTACCCGAGCGACGCGCACTCCCTCAAAACGAAGAATGGGTCACCCGCCTGATGCGACTGTTGGACACTACATTTGGCACCGCCGCGGAACATCTGGCCCTGGAAGAAGCCGTGTTTCTGTTGGCGGATCGAGACTCCGGTCCGACCGAACTGCTGCACCTCTGGGAACCGGATGAGATAGTGGTCGTCGTTGGCCGTGGATCGCGGGTCGAGCAAGAGGTGAACGTGGAACACTGCCGACAAAGGGGCATACCGATCCTCCGCCGGTGCAGTGGCGGGGCCGCGATCGTGACCGGCCCCGGCTGTCTGATGTACGGAGTCGTATTGGATCGAGGAAACCTTCCTGTCGCGAATCAGATCGACGAAGCCCACTGTTTTGTTCTGCAAAAAATGGCCGGCGCGCTGCGGCGACTTGGTACCGACATCGAGGTGGCTGGTACCAGTGACTTGACCTTACGGACGGGACACTCCACCAGCAATGATCACCCATTGAAGAAGTTCTCTGGGAACAGTCTGCGTTGGGGCCGAAGCCAGCTGCTCTACCACGGTACCATTCTCTACAATCTTTCGCGCGACGCGATTCAGGGCTGTTTGAAGATGCCACCCCGCCAGCCCATCTACCGCCAACAGCGGAGTCATGGTGAGTTTCTCAGCCAACTCAGCGCCGATCCAAAGCAACTTCGCGAGGCTCTCTTGGAGGGCTGGCAAGTGACTGGCACGACGGACCGATGGCCGCGGGAGAAAACCAGCGAATTGCTCGAGAGCAAGTACGGCTCCGACGCGTGGAACTTTCGGCACTAAACCGGTGACGTCCAAGTCTCACGACTTCCGCCGCTCCTAGGTTTCACCGCGTGGCTCAACAGCGTCACCGACGTCAGACCATTCCCCAGCGTTTACGTAGGAACCATTCCGTCGTCATCAGGCCGACTAACAGCACGAAGAACAAGGAGGCGTCCAACAGTGTATCGGCTAGTTGCCATTTGGATCGCTGTTGCACGATCGTCGTCGCCGGTTGACTCGCCAACTCGTTGAGCAATTCTGGTAATTCCTCGTGAGGCACGACTCGACCGCCCACCTCACGTGTTAAACCGGCCAGCATTTCCATTTGCTGGGGACTGGCCACCGGATCCGTCAACTCCAAATCCTCGTCGGTCACCATGAACCGTGCATGAGCCTGTCCGAGCTCGTTGCCGTCCTGGATTGCGGTCACCTCGATCTCATAATCGCCAGGTTCGGTGATCTCCATGAGGGTACCGGTCCAACCCTGATCCTCCTGACCGAGCGGCAGATCCACTATTTTTCCACCAGGCAAAGCGAGCTTCGCCGATACCCGGGCGTCGGGAACCGGATCCCCATCCGCGTTGTGCACACCACAATTGAATCCGACAGTGGCGCCGGGCCGCAGGCGGCGTTGTTCGAGCTCTACCCAAACATCATCGCGAATGGAGTCCTCTTTATGAGCGAGCCACAAAATGGCCTGCCGCCAAAACCGTTGGTGTTGAGCTTTGTAGCCACGGCGGTACCAACGGAAAGTGGAATCCGCCGCCCATGCCAAAGTGCGGCCCCGATCATACAATCCGCTTACCAATAGCGGATCTCCATCTTGTGTTTCGGCCAGCACCTCGGCATTAAGATCTTGAATCGCGGCGAAGCGATTGGAGTCCTGCAACCTGGGCAACGCGTTCCAAACCACCGCGTTTTCGTCTCCGCTGGCCAAGTGGGTGATGAAGTGCGTTCGTGTCGGGATCGTCTCCAGCTCCCCTAACAGATGCACATCTTCACGAATCGGGTCGCCGAAGTGTTGACGTTCAAAGCGACCCATCTTAATGGGCAAGACTTTGGCCAGCGGCGTGTTGCGATAACCGCCCGGACCGAAGCTGTAATGCCCACCGGTCATCATCAGGCCACTTCCGTCGGTCACCGCATCGGCCAGAAGTTGGCAGTTCTCCTCACCAAGCAGCGATGCGTCAACGTCGCTCAGCACGAACACGTCGTAGTCAACCTCTTCCAATAGTTTTTCGAGTGCGAAAGTACGCTTCTGCCTGCGTAGGCGGGTCGGAACCCATTGAAAGTCCAAATCCATGTCGGGCGACCCGTCTATGGCCCAGCGGAGGAATTTCGATTCTTGCGAAAACACATTGCCAAGCAGCATCACCCGCAACCCTCCCTCGGAGACGGTCAAAAATGCGTCCAAATGGTTGTTGTCGGTCAACATCTCACCGAATTGCTCGGGAACTCTCACGGTGAGTTTGAACGCTCCTGGAGAAGGCGGTGCATAGGACAGGTCAACTGCCACCGACTGGCCGTCGCGAGACACATTGAGCATCTCCGTGTCCACCACTTCCGAACTGCCTCGAGCGTCCGTGATGACCATTTCGACGGGAAGATCCTGATTCACCAAACCCTGGATACGAACCATCGCCCGCACGGACAACTCATTCTTGACAAAGACCTGGTAGTGGTCCTGCAAATTCAAGACGGCCACGTCACGCGATTGCGAGGACTCGCGGCCGGCACCTAGCGGAATCGCGTACAGCGGGCATCCGCGACGACCCAGATCAGCCGCTGAACGCTGCAACTCGACCCGTGGCTGGAGAACGCGATGAGACCCGTCGCTGACCAAAATAACCGCACCAAGCCGCTGGCCCGAGGCACGGCGCACCACCGAGTGAATGGCGCCAGCGAGATCGCTTTCGTCTCCATTGGCCAAGTCCGGAAGTGACTCTCCAGTAACCAAAAGTGATTGAGATCGGAGATCGGAATCGAAGGTAAAGAACTCCACATTCCAGTTCTGCTGCATCTCGCGAAACTGTGAAAGTGAACCATCCACCAATCTTCGCGCTGTGTCCCAGCGCGTCCGCCCGTTGGGACCGTCGGGAACCTGCATGCTGCGACTGGAATCCAACAATACCACCATTTGGGATGGCTCGTTGTGACTCTTGGTGTGCACCCGTGTGGGGCGCAACAGACCAACGATCACCAACCCGATCACCACCGCGCGTATTCCCGTGAGAATTCGTTGACGACGAGATGTGTTGCCTTCAAATGCCGGCCGCATCCACAATCCGAGCGCTAGTAGTCCGCCCAATATCAATACGATCAGGTAGCTATCGAAGATGGGCTGTAAATGCCACGACGTGATTGGTTGAGCGTCGTTCACGCTGTCGATCTCGTGTCGGGAGCCTTTGCCGATCCACTCGGCCAGCCCCAAGACCGTCCGATACCATCCCGGGTGGCTGGTGAGGCGAGGCCAAAACGATTCGTTTGGTAGAATCGATTGGCCAAGAACTGTTCCATTGCCAGGACGAAGGCCAACAGTGCCATCAACCACGGGTAGAGCTTCATGCCGGTGCGAACCTGGCCAATCTGGCGTTCGATTTTCTCACGGCCCCGCGCCAGTCGATACTGGCCTTCGCCGAGCAACTCATCCAACCGCGGCGGCGTCACTCTGGTTAGGTCCGTCATATTTGGTTGTAAATTGATTGAAAATCCCTGAATCGTCGCCTGTCCAGGTGTCGCCTTAAGTCGATAGGTCCCTGGTGTGGTTGCCAAGGGAATGCGGACTTCGCCTTTCTCGGCCGCCACGTCTTGCCAAGCGCTGTCAGGAGTGAATAGCTGGTAACGCCTAGGCTCGGTACTGGGATCGGGCAACACCACCGATTGACCGACCTCATAGTTGAGTTTGCCATCACCCCATTGGGCCAAGAATTCAAACGTTTGATCGACCAACACGAACATTGGCCAAGGATTGAGGGCCGTGGTCAGCTCATTCCAACGCCGGCTCGACGAAACGGACGATGCGGAACTGGATGTCGTCATCGTGATGGCATGCCCCCGGCCGACTCGGCGAGCGACCAGCGCCGGATGGTTGTTGCTAAAGCGGAATAGCGTCTGGCAATCGGCATTAAGGTCGCCGAGGGCCCAGTGGGTATTCACAGGAAACTGACCCCAAGGGATGGTCGTCTCCAGTTCATGGAAAACGTCGAGGATCGGGTGCGCGAGCGAACTTGATGTGAGGAAGAGCGGCTCACTGCCGCTTCGCCAATGTCGTAACAGACGGCCCGGCAAGAGAGATTGTGCCTCGGGTTGATTGAATGTGGTAACCGGATCGGCATGCGGGCCCAAGAACACCGCCAACCCGCCTCCCTGATGAACGTACTGCGTAAGCTTCCGCCAACTGGAGGTGGCCAGCGGTCCTGGATCCAACAAACAGACGCAGCGAAAACGGTCCAAGTCAATCTCTCCGATGCGGTCTAACGAGACGTTCTCGCAGTCGAAACGAGCGCCGTCCTGCTCCGCGGCAGACAACGCGCTGGTCATCCACTGGACTCCCGCTTCCGGCGACGCAGCAATGAGCACTGGCCAAGTCGGGGAAACCTGGACGGTGAAATAGGTGATGTCATCCAACTCAAGCCCATCCGATCCAGTCAGACGTATCTGTCCGTGATGAGTCCCGACCGGCATGCCGCGAACATCGAATTCAACCGATACGGTCTCATTCATTCCCGCGCTGACGGTCTGTTGGTCACGGAGAACGAGGTCCGGTAACTTCGGCACCCCGTCGACGATCATGGGCAGACGCGGATCGGGTCTTTCCACCAGCAACTCGACCGTGCGCGAACCCATCGCACCGGTCGAGGTCACGGCCGTTGTTAGGTGAACCGCGTTGCCACCGGTCACGGTATCGGCGGCCAGCTTGGGGGGCTGCAGTCGATCATTGCTTGCTGCTTCCGAGCCAACATCGATCACGTAAATAGCCGGTCGCTCGACATGCCCATCGAACCGATCGTCGACCGTGGAGTTCACACGCCAAGAAGCATTGGTCAGATCGCTGAAGATGTAAAGCTCACGACTGGCCTTCTCGCTGATCGCCAGGAGATCTAAAGCAGACCGAATCGCGTCCATTATCGACCGGGACTCAAACGAAGTGCTGATCGCCCGGATTTCGTTCCGGGCCGTGGCAATACTAACCGCGAAGTTTCCCTCCGAATGGCTACTGGACAGGATCGCCAACTCACTCTCCCGTGGCAAATCGGCCATCAGGTCCTCGGCGATTTCCTTGGCCACCTCGATTCGCCGCTGGTTGCTTTCCCGATACAGCATGCGAACCGAATTGTCAAAGACCATCACGGCCGCGACGGGAGCCTGCTGAGTCCCGATCATACTGCCCTGGGGGCCACCCAGTGCACGCACAAACAGCCACATGGTCAACACGGCCATGACGCAGCTGACGGTCGCCATGCCCGCCACAATCGCTGGGCCCCGTCGATGTCGCCAACAGATTAAGGCAATCCCGGCTGTAACGGCCAGCAAGATCGTGGAGACCAACACCAACAACCAGTGTCCCCCGGCTGCCGAGGCGACGGTCAACCCCGTGAGGGCGAACCCCAACGCCGCAATGGCGCAGCATCTCATCAGCAACAGTAACCAATGCCGCAGCTGAAGCTTGCGCTCGTTGGTGACCCGTCGTTTTTGCAAAAAAAGAAAGGCAGGAAAAACGCGATGTTTGGGCCGACGGCGCATCAGCAAGTGCAAGACGATCGGAATACCAACCGCCAAACCGACGAGTCCTAACAGGATTGGATGTAAGACAGACATTCGATGTCAACGAATCATGTTGGTCGGCCATACCGCCGATCGGCCGATCGAGTTCACCACACAAAAACCACCTAGCCCGATGTCCGGATCCACCGGGATCGTGAAAGCCGCTCAGAACCGCGCTTTGCGACTGGAAAGATATTCCAGCAATGCGCGATCAAACGGCATGCTTGTATCCAGCGGCACGTAGTCGATTCCACTCTGGAAGCAGACCTGCCGCAGTCCTTCTCGAAACTCATTGACTTGCTGCAGATAGTCGCCGCGAAAGCCGGACGCATCCACCTCCATGGTCTGGCCCGTCTCTGGATCTTCGAACCGAGTGGCGCCCTCAAAGGGAAACGTCGTTTCAGCTTCGTCGAGCACGTGAAACAAGATGATGTCGTGTCCTCCATGGCGGAGCTGTCGCAACGCGCCGACCAGTTGGTCCGGGTCTACCAGCAGATCGCTGAAGACCATCACCAGACTTCGGTGCCGCAACATGGCCGCCAACTGACGCAAGCTTTCGGCGACGTCGGTTTCGCCAGCCGGCTGCAGACGGGCCAACGCCGAGAGGACGGTGTCCAGCTGCGCGCGCTTGGACTTCGGAGGTAGGCAGGTGCGAATCGACTTGTCGAACGTGACCAGTCCAACCGGGTCCTGTTGGTGTATCATTAGGTAGGCCAAAGCGGCCGCCAGGCAAATGGCGTAGTCGAATTTGGTGAGATCCTGGCGGTAGGTGTAGCCCATGGAACCGCTTAGATCCATGGCCAGATACCCGGTGATGTTGGTTTCCGCCTCGAATTTCTTGATGTAATACTTGTCCGTCTTGGCGTAGACCAACCAATCAATATCCTTGGGATCGTCGCCGCGCGTGTACTTGCGGTGCTCGCTGAACTCAACCGAAAAACCGTGATAGGGACTGGCGTGTAGCCCTTGCAAAAAACCACGCACAACGAATTTAGCGCGCAGGTCGAGACGCGAAATTTGCCGGATGACTTCCGGCTTGAGGTACTGTTCAACTGTCTTGGCAGCCACTCGAATCCCACCCTACTTCCTGTTCGTTACGCCGCTCGAATCGATTCGTTTGCGAAAGTGACCGAGCGTGTCCGATCGCGTCGGCCCCAACCGACAACATCTCTCCATTCCACCACCTCTAAGGACAAGCGGCCCTATCAACGACCGTCGGCCTGGCTTGGGCTATCCTTGGAATATTTGGGGACTTCCGGTTCGGGAATCTCGTCGACCAATCGCCGGAGTAGGTCTTCGATCGTGAGTCCCTCGGCCTGAGCTTGGAAGTTCGGATTGACCCGGTGTCGGAGTACAGGAATCACCAATTTGCGAACATTATCCACGGAGACGGAGAATTCTCCAGCCATCGCGGCCAGCGCCTTGCCACCGTTGATAAGGAACTGACCAGCGCGGGGGCCTGCCCCCCAATCCACGAACTCACGTATGAAACTCGGCGCCGACTCGTCCTTCGGTCGCGTGGCTCGTACCAGCCGAGAGACGTACTTCACGACATATTCACTCACCGCCACGCTGCTGACCAACTTCTGCAGATTCACAATGGCCCGCGATGTGAGCACCTTACTGACCTCCGTCGTTTCATTGCGGGTCGTCACGGCCAATATCTGCTCTTCCTCCGCCGCCGTCGGATAGTCGATCTTGATGTTGAACATGAATCGGTCCAGTTGAGCCTCTGGCAACGGGTACGTCCCCTCTTGCTCAATCGGATTCTGCGTAGCAATCGTGAAAAAAGGATCCGGTAGCTCGTAGGTCGCGCGACCCACCGTCACTTCCCGTTCTTGCATCGCCTGCAGTAGTGCGGCTTGTGTCTTGGGTGGTGTCCGGTTGATTTCATCGGCCAGCAGAATATTCGTGAAAATCGGGCCTTCCACAAAGCGAAAACTGCGGCGTCCTGATTCTTCCTCTTCCAGCACATTGGTGCCGGTGATATCCGAGGGCATCAGATCGGGTGTGAACTGGACACGATTGAAGTTCGCATCCAGGATTCGCGCCAACGTGCTGACCATGAGCGTTTTGGCCAATCCAGGAACTCCTTCGAGCAAGCAATGCCCACGCGTAAAGATGGCCGCGAATAGCTGTTCGATGACTTCATCTTGACCAATGATGACCTTTTGAAGCTCCTGCTGCATGAGCTGCCTGTGTTGGCTGAACTCCTGCAGAATATCTCCTAGGCTTCGAGTCTTGGTGCTCACTGCGGATCCTCAAACGCGGGTTGTCTTTGGAAAACTTGGCAGACCGGCGCTCGACAACTGACGGGCCAATCCTTGCCAGCCCGTTCGTCACGATCGGACAATTAACAATCAATGTTGGGTGGAGCGCCCTAGCAGATTCTACAACTGGTCTGTTTTCGCGGCAACGAGAGACTCGCTCCCCCACCAACCACTACGAAAGTGGCTACGTGCTGGTTCAGCCTTGGCGTATAATGCAAGATGTTTGTGCATGTTTACCACTGGGAGTCACAGGTTGTATGCGAAATTGAGCACACTACACAAGACAATTCGCCAAAGGGACGGGGGGCGCTCGACCTGGAATCGAATGGGTTGGACTCTTGGCCTAGTCCTCGCGATCCCAGTTTTCGGGGTTTCCCGGCAGGCGGATGGTGAAATTACCGCTGAAAAGGTCAACCTGTCGATCGACGATGCAGTGGCGTTCCTTCGTTCACGGCAACATCGAGACCATGGAACTTGGGCGCCCAATGCCCGGTATCCGGGAGGCGTCACATCGCTGTGCACCTTGGCGTTACTTAACGCTGGACTGACCGAGGAAGATCCTACGGTGAAGGCCGCGCTTAGGTATTTGGAGGATCTCGGCAATCCGGAAATGACCTATGCGACCGCGCTGCAAACCATGGTGTTTTGCCGCGCTAATCCCAAACGTTTCGGCTTTTTGATCCGCCGAAATGTCAGCTGGTTAGAGTCCGCTCAATGCAAAGCAGACAGCGGCAGAGGTGGATGGTCCTATGGCGGCCAGTCCAACAGTCCCGACAATTCAAATTCGCAATTCGCGTTGCTGGCACTGCATGAGGCCGAACAAAGCGATGTGCCGGTCAACCAGGCGGTTTGGCAGGCCGCCTTCGAGTATTGGCTGAGAAGGCAGAGGAACGACGGCTCTTGGGGATATCGTGCAGCACCGAGTAATGGGAGCATGACCTGCGCCGGATTATCCTCGGTCTACATCGCGTCGCGGCATATGACACGAGGAGATGCCTGGATGATGGACAACCAGGTGCGATGTTGTGGCGTCCAGCAACCGGACGCGGCACTGGAACGGGGAATTGCTTGGTTGGGCCGCAACTTCTCTATCCAGCGCAATCCAACCGGTAGCGGGGGCGCGTCGCAGCGGTTTTTTTTCTATTACCTTTATGGCGTCGAAAGAGTGGGCCGACTCACGGGGCGACGTTTCCTCGGTCGTCATGATTGGTATCGTGAGGGCGCCGATCATTTGGTGGGTCGCCAGGACCGACTGACGAACGGTTGGAAGGGATTGACCAGCGACGAGTCCAAGGAAGAGGTTGCCACCGCCATGGCGTTGCTATTCCTGAGCAAGGGTCGTCGTCCGGTCGTGCTCGCCAAACTCCGCTCCGGCGAATTCGGCGATTGGAATCGCCACCGCGGCGATGTGCCGAACCTGACTCGCTATGTTGAGACCCAATGGCAACAAGAGTTGACCTGGCAGGTGATCGACATCCGCGCCGCCACCAGCGAAGATCTCTCTGAGACTCCAGTTTTGTACATTAGCGGCCGAGATGGCCTGCAGCTGTCGTTGGACCAGAAAGAGGAAATCCGGAAGTACATCACCGACGGGGGATTTATTTTCGCGGAGGCGTGTTGCGACGGCAGTGGTTTTGACAGAGACTTTCGACAACTGGTCGCCGACCTTTTTCCCGATAGCCCCTTGGAGCTACTCCCACCCGAGCATCCGATCTGGTTCGCCGAAAAACGGATACCGGTACGATACGTGAGACCTCTGTTGGGAGTGGAAGCCTGTTGTCGGACAAGCATCGTCTATTGTCCCAAGGACCTGGGTTGCTACTGGGAAATGGCCCGGCACCGACAAACGGACCTCATTCCCAAGGTTCAAAACGAGGTGCAAGCGGTCCTGGACATCGGCGCCAATGTTTTGGCCTACGCTACCAATCGCAAGCTGCGAGAAAAACTCGACGCAACGAGACCACCAGGAAAGGAAGACCCGTCTTTGGGCTTGGGACGAGGATCCTTTTACGTTCCGAAATTGAGTCACGGCGGAGGTAGCGATGACGCCCCCGCGGCGTTAGTCAACCTGTTACGGTGGATGCGAGAAGAGACCGGAGAGCCGATTGCGGTCGAGCGCCGGTTGCTTTCACCATCGGATCCAAATCTGGCCGACTACCCCATCGCGTTCATTCACGGTCGTCAAGCGTTTCGCTGGACCGATGAAGAACGGGTAGCCATTCGCAGCTTTGTCGACAATGGTGGTGTTATCATCGGCGACGCGATTTGCGCCAGTCGCGAATTTGCCGGCTCGTTTCGCGCTGAATTGGCCGCTATTTTTCCGGACCAGTCGTTGGACAATATCCCAACGGACAGTCCCTTGTTTGGCGATGATTTTGGTGGCTTCGAGCTAGCCGAAGTTCAAGTACGCCGCCCAAGGAAGAGGGCCACGGATGACGCTCCCCTGGAAGTGCGGATCTCGAAAGTGGCGCCAAAAATCGAAGGCCTCTTGACGGATGATGGGCGATATGGGGTGCTGTTCTCTCCCCTGGACCTGAGCTGCGCATGGGAAAATCATGCCTCCTTTGACTGCCAAGGCTATGTAAGCGAGGACGCTGTTCGTATCGGGGTCAATCTGTTGCTCTATGCGATGCAACAATGATCAATGATGCGTCAGCTTGATCAGCGCCGGCAAGACAACCAGATTTCCAATCAACCCGCCCAACATCGCCATGCTGACCAATGTCCCAAAGTAGATCGTGGGGACGAACGGACTGAAACAGAGCGTCACGAAACCAGCAATGAGAGCCAACGTGGCAAAGACCATCGCTCGTCCGACCGTCCCGCCCGCCTCGTGAATCGCTTCGTCGACCGAACGACCCGCCGCTCGGTCGCGCTGAAAGGAGTGAATGAAATGCACTGAACTATCAATGGATAGACCCAGCGAGACAGCGGCTATCATCGCTCCGCCTAGATTGATCTTGAGATCCAACCACCCCATGGCTCCCATCACCAACGCGATGGGAACCACGTTGGGCACTAATCCAAGCACCGCCATGCCTGGGCTGCGAAAGGCGATGGTCGTGACCAGCCAAATTCCAATCAATGCAGCGGTCATCGTCGTCCACTGGTCTTGCATCATGCTGACAACGATGTTGGTCAGCAACACAAAAAAACCAGTGACCTCGGCTTCGGGTGTGTGGGCTTGGCAGATCTCACGTACCTGTCGAATAATGTCCACCTTCTGCGAAGTGCCCTGCTGTTCCACCGTGCGCAGCATGATGCGGTAGAGCCGATTTCCCTCGCTTGCACCGTCCCCATCTTCGAGAGGCGGCGTGTACAAGGCCTCTACAAAATCCGGAATGCGGCGCTCCAACACTCCCAAGGCCAACGAGATCACCGTTTGCCGGAATATCCGGCGGACTTTCGAGATTTTCTTGGGGGACCCCGCAACCACCACGTCCGACAGGCTAATCACCTTCGTCAACGCGGGAACCGGAACGCCATCCGGACCGTCGACCGTTACGTTCTGGCGAAGTTCATTTTCCAGTTCCGAGATGCTCACGAGAAATTCATAGTCCAGTTTCGCCGGGGCTGGTAGCGTGACATCAAAAATTCCCGCGCCACCCAACTTGGTTTCAATCATTTGGTACGATTGCACCAAAGGGGTGTCCGAGCGAAAGTTGCGCGTAAAGTCGGTTTCCGTCTCCAATCGCACAAAGCCAATGGCAGACACGACACCGATCAAAACGCCAACGGTCACAACCCGCCCAGGTCGTTGTGTGACCTGTTGGACGACTCGCTGCGGCCAAGTCATGCCAACCGGAGCATGCGACGCGACGGTGACCAACCGTTTCGAGACCCCCCAGAGGGCAATCGCGGGAACGAAGAGCAGAGTCGAGAGGAAAACGCCCATCGCACCAATGGCCATCATGATGCCGTACTCCCGAATCGGAGCGACACTGGCGAAGCCTAAGGCTAAGAAACCGACCGCATCGGTCGCGGAAGCAAAGAACATCGGAGCGAGCAACTTCTGCAAGGCGATCGTTAACGCCGCAGTCGGATCTTGCCCTTCTCTCAGATTCTCTTTGTAGTGAACCAGCAAATGGATGGTGGAGGCCACACCGATGACCGTGACCATCGCTGTCATCGTGCCACTGATAAGACTGAAGTGAAATCCGGCCAATTGAAAAGTGGCCTTCGTCCAAATCAACGCGGCATGAATCACCAGTAGCGCGATCACCACCCAACGCGGACTGCGAAGCGTAAGCAAGATCACCAAACCCGCTAAAATCGTGCAATACAGCGACAACCACTGACCATCTCGCTCAATGTAACGATAGGCGTCCACCATCATCACCGGCTCTCCAGCCGCGATGCCATCGGCCAAACCGTCCGGCAACTCTCGCAACCTCTGGCGAATCTCGGTGATCGTCTGCTCCCGCATCTGCTCGGAATCCAGAGACGGATCCAACATGCACAACACACACGACGTACGCTCGTCAGCCCCGTGTGTATAACCCTCGAACAAACGGCGCAGCCGACCGACCGGGCCCGTATTGAGTGTGGCGAAGTCGCCGAAGATTTGGTCCAGGCTGAGCGTGCTGGAGACGCCCTGAACTTCCTCCAAAGATCGACGAATTTTTGCCAATCGATGAATCCCCGAACCGTCGCTGGCAAATAGCTCAGGATCTTCGTAGACAGCCAAGACCAAGAGGTTGCCGCCAAAGTTTTCCTTGAGCTCTACATAATTCAAGAGCAAAGGATCATCTTCGGCAAACAGTCGCTCAATCCGCCGATCGAAATCCAGTTTCGTCGCGGGAATGATTGACAAAGCCGTTAAGGCACACCCGACCACCAATAGATACCACCGACTCTTGATCAAGAAACGGGCCAGGCTGAGATAGGTGGTGTTCAACGGAGCGATTTGAGGGGATGTCGACTGGGAAAATCACAGCGTCGCGGACCGCAACGGACTACGCGACCGTGACACATCCCCGATTGTGCCGCTAAACGCGCTGCATTCCGAGACCACCGCTGCTTGTTTTCCTGAATATTGTTTCACCGGTCCGGTCGATGTACGTGCCATGCCGACTTGAGTCCCCGTGGAAAAACTGCCGAATAACTGTATCCTCTCAACCGCAAGCGGCAGCAGATGGCGCTGCAATCCGGATGGATTGTGCGAGCGAGGGCATTTCAAGGGCGCCGCTGAGGCGGTCGCGGAGATAGGCGAAGGCGCTTATGCCCAGCTTCTTCGATGTCTGCACCAGCGTTGTGAAGATGTCCATCACACGGGCGCCTCGCTCGCTACGGCTGTGTAGACTCACGTCGCGACGGCGCGCACTGACACGCGCACCTAACTCCGAGTCGTTGTTGTGCAACGGTACTTCCGGTAC